>OGEQ01003030.1_pt1 | contig 10260 bp, 8 predicted proteins | sample 1570731 | NCBI WGS metagenome assembly OGEQ01 (sample SAMEA2582132, study PRJEB24529) | metagenome | biome: Human gut stool | place: China | collected 2011 | reverse complement strand
AAAGGCTTATGCAGAGCATACTTGACGCGATTAACGAATGGATAAAGGAAATCCTCATAGGAGCCATAAACGGTAATCTGTCAACTATGTTCGGGGACGTAAACGAGAAAGTCGGCACTATCGCCGCAGAGGTAGGGCAGACCCCGCAAGGGTGGAACGCAAATATATTCTCCATGATACAGACGCTTAGTGAGAATGTAATCGTACCCATTGCGGGGCTTGTCATTACCTACGTCCTATGCTATGAGCTTATCAGCATGGTAACGGAAAAGAACAATATGCACGACGTTGACACTTCCATGTTCTTCAAGTGGGTGTTCAAGGCGTTTGTGGCAGTCTACCTTGTGACGCACACCTTTGACATCACTATGGCGGTGTTCGATATGGCGCAGCACGTTGTTTCCGGCGCGGCGGGGGTAATCGGCGGCAGCACAGAGATTGATGTTGCCGCCGCCCTTGCTTCCATGCAAAGCGGGCTTGACGCTATGGAAATCCCCGAACTGCTCTTACTTGTCATGGAAACAAGCCTTGTGAGCTTGTGCATGAAAATCATGTCCGTACTGATAACCGTTATCCTCTACGGGCGCATGATAGAGATTTACCTTTACTGTTCGGTATCGCCTATCCCGTTTGCAACAATGACGAACCGGGAATGGGGGCAGATAGGAAACAACTACCTCAAATCCCTGTTCGCTATCGGTTTTCAAGGCTTCCTCATTATGATATGCGTCGGCATTTACGCGGTTCTGGTAAACAACATGATAATAGCGGACAATCTGCACAGCGCGATATTCTCCCTTGCAGCCTATACCGTTATCCTCTGTTTCTCCCTGTTCAAATCCGGCGCACTGGCGAAGTCGATTTTTTCCGCGCATTAGCGGCGTGTCAAGGGCAGGGTGGAGATTTTCAGAGCGAAGCGGCGAAAATACGACCCGACCTTGACGCGGATAACCCCCATATAATACGGGCGGGCAAAGGGCATAGATTGACCTTTGCCTTGATTACCCTTATGGAAAATTACAGCAACACCAAACCCAGAGAAAGGAGGTTTTCACTTGGCGTATGTACCCGTACCCAAAGACTTATCCAAAGTCAAGACAAAAGTAGCGTTCAACCTTACCAAACGGCAGATTGTATGTTTTGCGGCGGCTCTCCTGTTCGGCTTGCCGCTTTTCTTTCTGCTCAAAGACAGCACAGGCACAAGCCTTGCGTCTATGGCTATGATTGCCGTCATGCTGCCCTGTTTCCTCTTTGCCATGTATGAGAAGCATGGACAGCCCCTTGAAGTGGTGGTGAAGAACATCATACGGACGAAATTCATAGCCCCCAAAGAACGACCATACAGGACAGACAACTTTTATTCCGTCTTAGAACGGCAGAGAAAACTTGAAAAGGAGGTATCAGCGATTGCAAAAGGAAACACGAAGAAACAGCGCGGCGGGAAGCGCAAAGCCTAACCCGCCCCGCAAGCTCACCCGCGCCGAGAAAAAGCAGATTGCGGAAATCATCAGACAGGCAAAGGGCGACGGGAAAGCCCACACCGCACAGCAGACAATCCCCTATATCCAGATGTACCCGGACGGTATCTGCAAGGTTACGGGACGGAAATACTCAAAGACCGTCGCCTTTGAAGATATTAACTATCAGCTTGCACAGGCAGACGACAAGACCGCCATTTTTGAGAACTGGTGCGACTTCCTCAACTACTTTGACGCTTCCGTTTCGGTGCAGCTCTCTTTCATCAATCAGGGGACGCAGCGCGGCGAAGCGGAAAAGGCGGTCAATATCCCGGCACAGGAGGACGCTTTCAATTCTATCCGCACAGAATACCGGGATATGCTGAAAAACCAGCTTGCAAAGGGCAACAACGGGCTTGTCAAGGCGAAGTATATCACCTTTGCCATTGAAGCCGACAGTCTGGGCGCGGCGAAATCCCGCCTTGCCCGTATCGAAACGGACGTGCTGAACAACTTTAAGCTCTTGGGCGTAGCTGCCCGCCCCATGACAGGCTATGAACGCCTTAAAATGCTGCATGGCATTTTCCACCCGGAGGGCGGGCAGTTTTCCTTTGATTTTTCATGGCTTGCCCCGTCCGGGCTTTCCACAAAGGACTTTATCGCCCCGTCCTCTTTCCGTTTTGGCGAGGGGCGTTATTTCCGCATGGGGCGCAAAATCGGCGCGGTTTCATTCCTTGAAATCCTTGCCCCGGAGTTAAACGACCGTATCTTATCGGATATTCTGGACTTGGAAACGGGCGTTATCGTCAATCTGCATATCCACAGTATCGACCAGACCGAAGCCATAAAGACAATCAAGCGGAAAATCACCGACCTTGACAAAATGAAAATCGAGGAACAGAAAAAAGCGGTACGCAGCGGCTACGACATGGATATAATCCCGTCCGACCTTGCCACGTTCGGCAGCGAAGCGAAGAACCTCTTACAGGACTTGCAGAGCCGGAATGAAAGAATGTTCCTCTTGACGTTCCTTGTGGTGAACATGGCGGACACGAAGCGGAAACTGGAAAATGACGTATTCGCGGCGGCGGGCATTGCACAGAAGAACAACTGCGCCTTGACCCGCCTTGACTACCAACAGGAAGCGGGGCTTATGTCCTCTGTACCGCTTGGGGAGAACCTTATCCCCATTCAAAGAGGGCTTACCACGTCAAGCACCGCTATCTTTATCCCCTTTATCACACAGGAGCTTTTCCAGACGGGCGCGGCTTTGTACTACGGCTTAAACGCCCTGTCTAACAACATGATACTCTGCGACCGCAAGCAGCTAAAGAACCCCAACGGCTTAATCTTGGGTACGCCGGGAAGCGGGAAATCCTTTGCCGCCAAACGGGAAATGACAAACGCTTTCCTCATTACCGACGACGACATAATTATCTGCGACCCGGAAGCAGAGTATTTTTCCCTTGTGCAGCGGCTTGACGGGCAAGTGATACGGTTATCGCCTACGGGCAAGGGCATTGACGGGAAGCCCCAGTATGTGAACCCTATGGATATTAACCTCAACTATTCCGAGGACGACAGCCCCCTTGCGCTGAAATCCGACTTTATCCTCTCCCTCTGCGAGCTTGTAATCGGCGGCAAGGAGGGCTTGCAGCCCGTCGATAAGACCGTCATTGACCGCGCCGTTAGGAACGTGTACCGCCCTTTCCTTGCAGACCCCGACCCGGAGAAAATGCCTATCTTGGGCGACCTCTACGACGAGCTTTTGAAGCAGCCGGAGCCGGAAGCGGCGCGTATCGCGGCGGCATTGGAGCTTTACGTTTCCGGCAGCTTGAACGTCTTTAACCACCGTACCAACGTGGAACTTTCTAACCGCCTTGTCTGCTTTGACATCAAGCAGCTTGGGAAGCAGCTCAAAAAGTTAGGTATGCTCATTGTGCAAGACCAGGTATGGAACCGCGTCACCGTCAACCGGGCAGAAAGGAAATCCACCCGGTATTTTATGGACGAATTTCATCTTCTCTTGAAAGAGGAACAGACCGCCGCCTATTCCGTTGAAATCTGGAAGCGTTTCAGAAAATGGGGCGGCATACCCACAGCCATTACGCAGAACGTCAAGGATTTGCTTGCTTCCCGCGAAGTGGAGAATATCTTTGAAAACTCTGATTTTGTCCTCATGCTCAATCAGGCGGCGGGCGACCGGGCTATCCTTGCAAAGCAGCTCAACATCTCCCCGCAGCAGATGAAGTATGTCACCCACACCGAAGCGGGCGAGGGGCTTATCTTCTACGGGAACGTGGTGCTGCCCTTTGTAGACCGCTTCCCGAAAGACACCGAGCTTTACCGGGTAATGACGACGAAGCCGGAGGAAGTGGGCGAAGCATGAACGGGCTGAAAACTGACACAATCATCAACCGGGACGCGCTCTATGCCTTGCGGGAGCTTCCAGAGGAAAGCGTACACTGTTGCGTCACAAGCCCGCCCTACTATGCGCTTAGGGATTACGGGCTTGATATGCAGATTGGGCGGGAGGACACGCCGGAGCAGTACATTGACAGGCTGACCGAGGTTTTCCGCGAACTGCGCCGGGTACTGCGTTCTGACGGTACGCTCTGGCTGAATATCGCGGACACCTACTGCGGCACAGGAAATAAAGGCTACCATGCAGACCCGAAGAACCCGAAAGGCAGAAACGGACAGCAGATTGCAAGAAACAACCGCGTTTCCGGCTGCAAACAAAAGGACTTAATCGGTATCCCTTGGCTTTTAGCCTTTGCCCTACGCGCTGACGGGTGGTATTTACGGAGCGACATTATCTGGCAGAAAGAAAACCCCATGCCGGAGAGCGTGAAAGACCGCCCTACCCGCTGCTATGAACATATCTTTCTGCTTACGAAGTCAAAGAAGTATTTTTATGACGCAGCCGCCATAGCCGAGCCGTTAGCCCCCACAACGGCGGCGCGGTACCGCACCGGGCGCAGCGCGGGACAGAAATATGCGGACGAAGTACCCGGACAGGGGAACGTACAGGGGCTTAACCGGGCGCGAAGCGGCAGCTACTACGACGAAGCCCTCATGCCGACCATGCGGAACAGGCGGGACGTGTGGCTTATCAATACCGTTCCCTACAAGGGCGGGCATTTCGCCGCGTTCCCGCCAAAACTTGCCGAAACCTGTATCAAGGCGGGCTGTCCGAAAGGCGGCGTTGTGCTTGACCCCTTTTTCGGCAGCGGCACGACGGGGGCAGCCGCAAAGCAGCTTGACAGGCATTATATAGGCATTGAGATAAACGCCGAGTATTGCGCCCTTGCAAGGGCGCGGATTGGAGGGACAGACACATAAAACAATATAAAGCGCGTGAAAAAGTCACGCAGAAAATGACCCGCGAGGGGGCTGTCGAGGTAAACGCCGCTACCGGGAAAAAGAAACGTATCAGCAAGCGGATAAGGGACGCGGACTTTGCAAAGACCGAAGCCCCACCGCAGCCGGAACAGGCAGCGCAGCCCCTACCGGGCGGCGCAACTTCCCCGCCCTTAACCGACACGCCGCCGCTTCCCCATGCGCCGGGGGCAGAACGGGAACAGGACACCGCCGCAGCCGAGCGCGTCTTGGAGCGTATCGACGGGGCGCGTACCAGAAAGGCGAGCAAAAAGGCGGCGAGGAAAGCACAGGCAGAAGCCACAGCAAAAGAAAAATCTTCCCGCTTGCAGTTTACCGACGAGGAACGGGCAACGCCGGAGCTTGAAAGGTATATCCGAAAATCGGACAAAGCAGCCGACCGTCTGGACGCGGCAAAGGCGGCTATCCCCAAAGAAAAGAAACTTGTACGGGAGCGCACCTTTGATGAAGCCACCGGGAAAGGCAAGACCCGCCTACATTTTGAGGAACAGGAAAAGCCCATAGGAAAGAATAAGCCCCACAATAACCCGCTATCCCGCCCCGCACAGGAAGCGGGTATTTTCGTCCACAACAAGATACATTCCGTTGAAAAGGACAATTCCGGCGTTGAGGGGGCGCACAAATCCGAAGAACTGGCAGAGCGCGGCGCAAAGTACGGGGCGCGGAAAGTCAAGGAGGGCTACCACAGCCACAAGCTCAAACCCTACCGGGCGGCGGCAAAGGCAGAGAAAGCGGCGTTCAAGGCGAATGTGGATTTCCAGTACCATAAAGCCCTGCATGACAATCCGCAGATTGCGGGCAATCCCCTTTCCCGCTTCATGCAGAAGCAGCAAATCAAGCGGCAGTATGCAAAGTCGGCAAGGAAAGGCGGCGCAAAAACGGCGCAGAAAGCCGCAGAGAACACCCGCAAGGCGGCAAAAAAGACCGCCGAGGAAACAAAAAAGGCAATCGCTTTTGTAGGGCGGCACCCGGCGGGCGTATGTATCGCCGTTGCCGCGCTGCTCTTATTCATCATGGTATCGGCGGGGCTTTCCTCTTGCGGCTCCATGTTCTCCGGCTTGATGAACGGCATACTTGGGACTTCCTACACGTCGGAGGACAGCGACCTTGTGGCGACGGAGAACAATTACGCCGCAAAGGAAAACGAGCTTCAGCAGCAGATTGACAATATCGAAAGCACCCACCCCGGCTATGACGAATACCGCTATGACCTTGACAGTATCGGGCATAACCCCCATGAGTTAGCGTCCTACCTCACCGCCCTTTTGCAGACCTACACCCCGCAGAGCGCACAGGCAGAGCTAAATCGCGTCTTTGCCATGCAGTACACTTTGACGCTGACAGAAGAAACGGAAATCCGCTACCGCACAGAAACAAGCACCGACCCGGAAACAGGGGAAACGACCACCGAGGAAGTACCCTACGAGTACCATATCCTCAACGTGAAGCTGACGAACAAGCCCATTTCCGAGATTGCGGAGGAACTTCTAACGCCACAGCAGCTTGAAATGTACCGCGTCTATCTGGAAACAAGCGGAAACAAACCGCTGATTTTCGGCGGCGGCTCCCCCGATATGGGCGCGTCCGAGGATTTAAGCGGCGTACAGCTTGTAAACGGCACACGCCCCGGCAACACCGCCGTTGTAGACCTTGCGAAGCGGCAAGTCGGCAACGTGGGCGGGCGACCCTTTTGGAGCTGGTACGGATTTAACAGCCGCGTGGAATGGTGCGCCTGTTTCGTTTCATGGTGCTACAATCAAGCCGGAAAGAGCGAGCCGCGCTTTGCCGGGTGCCAGTCACAGGGCGTACCCTGGTTCCAGTCACGCGGGCAATGGGGCGCGAGGGGCTATGAGAATATCGCCCCCGGCGACGCTATCTTTTTCGACTGGGACGGGGACGGGAGCGCAGACCATGTGGGGCTTGTTATCGGAACGGACGGGGAGCGCGTCTATACCGTCGAGGGCAATTCCGGCGACGCCTGCAAGATAAAGAGCTACCCCGTCAATTACTCCTGTATCAAAGGCTATGGGCTGATGAACTGGAATTAACATATTTTTGAGCAAAGAAAGGAGAAATTTATTGATGGCTATGAACAAAATTGAACGTATCGACAAGGAGATTGCAAAGACCCGCGAGAAAATCACCGAGTACCAGAACAGATTAAGGGGGCTTGAAGCGCAGAAAACCGAAGCGGAAAACCTGCAAATCGTACAGCTTGTGCGCTCCATGCGCCTTTCCCCGCATGAGCTTTCCGCTATGCTTTCCGGGGGCGGTATTCCGGGTATGGAAGCCGCGCCGGGCTACCCCGCAGAACCCGCAGACCATGACACCGAAGAAATGGAGGACACCGAGAATGAATAAGAAAATCCTTAGAACCTTGACCGCACTTTGCGCCGCCCTTGTACTTATGGGCGGCTTTTCCGTCACCGCTTTTGCACAGACCCCGGAGGGAGAGGACGACACCAACGACAGCGGCGTTGTCTACGAGGAACCCCAAAAGGAAGAACCCCTTACCCCGGACGGGAACGCGACCCTTGTAGACGATTTCGGCGGCAACAAGCAGCTTATCACCGTAACGACCAAAAACGGCAATTACTTTTATATCCTCATTGACCGGGACGACGAGGGCGAGGACACCGTACATTTCCTTAATCAAGTGGACGAAGCCGACCTCTTAGCACTTATGGAGGACGGAAGCACCGAAGCAGCCCCGCCCGCCGTTTGCAGTTGCACCGATAAATGCGAAGCCGGAAAGGTAAATGTGAGCTGCCCTGTCTGCAAGGACAACATGACCGCTTGCAGCGGCAAGGAAGCGGAGCCGGAAACCGAGAAACCAACAGAGCAGCCCAAAGAGAAAGGCAATACAGGCGGGCTTGTGCTTTTCCTTGTCGTGGCACTTCTTGGCGGCGGGGGCGCGTTCTATTATTTTAAGTTTATGAAGCCAAAGCAGAACGTCAAGGGCGACACCGACCTTGAAGATTTCGATTTTGACGATTACGACGAGGACGAGGGGGACGGGCTTTCTGATGAAGAACAGGAGGACGAGGAAGCATGACGCTTTTCACCGAAAACCCTTTAGAAAAAATGATGGTACAAAGACCCACCGGGCGGCGTGACAGTGCGCCGCCCGTTCCAAAATCCCCGGCGTGTATGCGTTGCCCTTATAAGGCGCAATCCCCCTGTATCGGCTATTGTCTGAAACAGGCACAGGAGAAGAAGCACACCGCGCCGGAACGCTGAAAGGAGGATTTTTTCATGGCATTTAGACTTGTGATTGCAGAAAAGCCGAGCATGGCGCAGACTATCGCCGCCGCGCTTGGCATTAAGGGGAAACAGGACGGGTATATCGAGGGCGGCGGCTACCTCATTTCATGGTGCGTCGGGCATTTGGTACAGCTTGCGGAAGCTGCCGCCTACGGGGAGCAATATAAAAAATGGAGTTTTGACAGCTTACCCATTCTGCCGGAGGAATGGCAGTACGCCGTTGACCCGGACAAGGGGAAGCAATTCAAAACCATTAAAGAGCTTATGCACCGCGCCGACGTTTCCGAAGTGGTAAATGCGTGTGACGCGGGGCGCGAGGGTGAATTGATTTTCCGCTTTGTCTACGAAGTGGCGGGCTGCAAGAAGCCCATGCGCCGCTTGTGGATTTCTTCAATGGAGGACGGGGCGATTAAGGCGGGCTTTGCTTCCCTCAAAGACGGGCGGGACTATGGCGCGCTCTTTGCGTCCGCCCTCTGCCGCGCAAAGGCTGACTGGCTTATCGGCATTAACGCCACCCGGCTTTTCTCCTGCCTGTATGGAAAGACCTTGAACGTGGGGCGCGTCCAGACCCCGACCTTAAAAATGCTCACCGACCGGGACGCGGCTATCTCCCATTTCCAGAAAGAAAAATATTATCATGTTCGCCTTGATTTATCCGGCGCGGACGCGGCAAGCGAAAGGATTTCGGACAAGGCAGAAGCCGACGCGCTGAAAGGGGCTTGCGAAGCGGGAAAGGCGGTATGCGTTTCCCTTACCAGAGAGAAGAAAACCGCAGCCCCGCCAAAGCTCTTTGACCTTACCTCTTTGCAGCGGGAAACGAACCGCATTTTCGGTTACACCGCAAAGCAGACCCTTGACCTTGCACAATCCCTTTATGAAAAGCGGCTCCTTACTTATCCGAGGACGGACAGCAGCTTTCTTACTGACGACATGGGCGGCACCGCAGCGGACATTATCGCGCTGCTTTGCGAAAAGCTCCCCTTTATGGCGGGCGCGGACTTCACGCCGGAGATTGCAAAGGTATTAGACAGCAAGAAAGTATCAGACCACCACGCAATCATTCCCACTATGGAGCTTGCAAAGGCTGACCCGGACGCGGAACGCCGGGGGCTTGGCACTCCCGCCACCCGCGCCGCCGTCATTGAAAAACTGGTAAAGGGCGGCTTTGCAGAGCGCAAGGGGAAGCAGCTTATCCCCACGCAGAACGGAGCCGCCCTTATATCAGTCTTGCCGGATATGCTCACTTCCCCGCAGCTTACCGCAGAATGGGAAAACAATCTGACGCAGATAGCAAAGGGAGCCGCAGACCCCGGCGAATTTCTGTCCGGCATTGAAGCTATGGCGCGGGAGCTTGTGCAGACACACGCCGCAGCACTGGACGGGAAAAAGGATTTGTTCCGGGAGGAAAAGCCCTCTGTCGGCAAATGCCCCCGTTGCGGTTCCCCCGTCCATGAGGGGAAGAAAAACTATTATTGCAGCAACAAAGAATGTGCCTTTGTCATGTGGAAGAATGACCGCTTTTTCGAGGAACGCAAGACCGCTTTTTCCGCGAAGATTGCCGCCGCGCTCCTTAAATCCGGCAAAGTGAATGTGAAGAAGCTCTATTCCCCGAAAACAGGCAAGACCTATGACGGAACTATCGTTCTGGCTGACACTGGCGGGAAATACGTCAACTACCGTATCGAAGTACAGAAGAACTAAAAACTTGAATAGCAAGCATAGGAAGCGGGTACCCACTTCCGTATTTTCGCCCTCCCGCGCTGCGGCGCGTCGGTTGAAAATTGCTTGTTGGGAAGTGTCCCAAACCCTCGGAACGGAAAGGAAAGGAGCGAAGCAATGGACGGACGGAAAAGGACGGTGCAAATCAAATTCAGAGTGACGGAAGCGGAACGGGATTTAATACTGGAAAAAATGAAGCTCGTACCCACCCGGAACATGGCGGCGTATCTGCGGAAGATTGCCATTGACGGGTATATCATTCAGATAGACCACGCCGATATAAAGGCAATGACCGCAGAGATACAGAAAATCGGTGTCAACGTCAACCAGATAGCCCGCCGCGTGAACGCGGCGGGGAACGCATACCAAGAGGACATAGAGGAAATAAAGGGGGTGCTTGCGGAGATATGGCGGTTAC
>OGEQ01003022.1_pt1 | contig 10277 bp, 9 predicted proteins | sample 1570731 | NCBI WGS metagenome assembly OGEQ01 (sample SAMEA2582132, study PRJEB24529) | metagenome | biome: Human gut stool | place: China | collected 2011 | reverse complement strand
GGATGGGTCTTGGTGTGGCGGTATTTATTTTGTACAGCGGTTTCGGACTTGTAAAAGACACTCTTGATCCTATGCTCGGAAAAGCACCGGAGGACGAACAGGTTGAAGAAATTCGTCAAAAGATTTTAAGCTATCCCGGTGTTTTGGGTACTCACGACTTAATGGTACACGACTACGGACCCGGCAGACAGTTTGCAAGTGTGCATGTTGAAATGGCGGCGGAAGGTGATGCTATGAAAAATCATGACGTCATAGATAATATTGAGCGTGATTTTATGAATGATGAAGGACTTCATATGATTGTGCATTTTGACCCGATTTCGACAAAGGACAATACAGTGAACGACCTTAGAATTTGGATTGGTGAAAAGGTGAAAGAGATTGACGAACGTCTGACAATTCATGACTTGCGTATAGTGTATGGTATTACGCATACAAACGTAATATTTGACTGCGTTGTTCCGCATAATATGGATATGACCGACAAGGAAGTCAAGAAAGCGATAAATGATATGGTAAAGGAAAAATATCCTACATATTACTGTGTAATCACGATTGATAAAAGCTATGCGGCAATGCCACACTGAGAAAGGAATATATAATGGATAAATTAAATTGGGCGGTACTTGGTACGGGTGTTGTGGCAAATCAGATGGCGCAGGCAATGCAAGACGTTGGACGCAAACTTTACGCTGTAGGCAACAGAACGCACAGCAAAGCCGTTGATTTTGCAAACAAGTACGGAATTGAAAAGGTGTATGACGATTTGAACGATATGTTTTATGACGACAATGTGGACGTTATTTATATAACATCACCGCATAACACACATATTGATTTTATTATGAAAGCACTTGAAAACGGAAAGCATATTTTGTGTGAAAAGTCGATAACATTAAACAGCGTTGAATTGGAAAAGGCTTTAAAAAAGGCTGACGAGAAAAATCTTGTACTTGCCGAGGCAATGACGATTTATCATATGCCTTTGTATAAAAAATTGCAGGAAGTGATTCGAAGCGGAAAGTTGGGGAAACTTTGCATGGCTCAGATGAATTTTGGAAGTTATAAGGAATACGATATGCAGAACCGTTTCTTTAATCCGAATTTAGCAGGCGGGAATCCTGCTTATGAATCCGGCAGGAGAGATGGCTACGATAGCGCTTACTCTGCATGCAAAACAGCCGAAGAGGGGAATGCTTGCATTTGAGAATGGCTATGTTGAGATTTATGACTATCCACGGGCAGAAAAAGCTGTAATCACTTATACAGAAGATGCCTCGCAGGAAGTCATAGAGTGTGGAAGTACGAAGGATGCACTCTGGTATGAGGTGAATGATATGGAAGAGGCAGTGTCAGGTGCTGCAGATGAGATGCATTTTGATTATACGGTGGATGTGATGAACGTTATGACTGAAATCAGAAAGGCGTGGGGACTGTCTTATCCGGAAGAACGAGAAAGTTTATAATTGGAGGGATTGTTATGGAGTATAGAAGATTTAAAGATACCATCGTTGCGCGACTGGACAGAGGAGAAGAAATTCTTGCACAGGTAAAAGAAATTGCCCTAAAAGAAGAGATAAAACTGGCAAGCGTACAGGCGTTGGGGGCGATGAATAAGTTTACAGTCGGTGTGTTTAAAACAGATGAAAAAGAATATTTGGCAAATGAATTTTGCGGAAGTTTTGAAATTGTGTCCCTGACAGGAACAGTCAATACAATGAATGATGAGTTTTACTGTCATCTGCATATGAGCGCAGGTAACGACAAGGGCGAAGTCTTTGGCGGGCACTTGAATCAGGCTGTTGTAAGTGCAACTTGTGAGATGGTGATTACAGTCATTGATGGAGCGGTAGACAGATATTATGATGAACAGATCGGCCTTAATCTGTTTCGATTTTAAGTTGTTTTATTTTTACAGAGCTTAATATTGACATATCTGTAAAAATAGATATATAATGCAAACATGAGCAAATTAGATATATTTAAAGCATTAAGCAATGAAACGAGATTAAGCATTTTGAAATGGTTGAAAGAACCTGAAAAATATTTTCCGCCACAAGGACTACATATTCCGGATGGAGATGATTTTTCAAACAGTGTATGTGTTGGTTCTATTTGTGAGAAGACAAATATCTCACAATCAACTATATCGCACTATTTAGATATGTTACAACGTGCAGGGCTTTTGGAATCTAGAAGGTTCGGTAAATGGACGTATTACAGGAGGAACGAAAAAAACATTCAAGAACTTGCAGAATTTATCCGTAGTGAACTTTAAATCTCTTAGGCAGGAATATTCCTGCCTATTGCTAATGATAAAATATCTATATTTAGCGATATATAAATTTAATAAAATCACAAATTACTGAGAAGAGGTTGTGGCTTTAGAAGATGAGTGTTAAAATTTGTATTATATATAGCTTGCGACACAGGCATTCTTGAAGTAAAGACAAGAAAGTATTTAATTTCCAATGGCAGAAAAAGATAGAAAGGACGGTATCGAAGTGATAGAAAAAGCGATTATGTTTGCGACACAGGCACATGAGGGACAGGTTCGAAAAGGTACGGACAGACCGTATATTGTACATCCATTAGAGGTGGGCAGAATTGTAGCGTCTATGACAGAGGACGAGGAGATCATCAGTGCGGCAATTTTGCATGATACAATTGAAGACTGCGAAGAAATTACGGAAGAAGTGATCTGTCGGGAGTTTACAAAAAGAGTAGCAGAGTTTGTGGCGAAGGAAAGTGAAGATAAGTCTAAGACATGGATGGAGCGCAAAGGGGCGACGATTGAACATTTGAAGACAGCGTGCAGGGAAGTGCAGATGATCAGTCTTGCAGATAAGCTGTCGAATATGCGCGACATTGACCGTGATTATCCGGAATGTGGAGAAGAATTGTGGCAGAGATTTCGCATGAAAGATAAGGAAATCATCGGCTGGTATTACAAAGGTGTCAGAGATTCACTGAGGGAAGCGATGAAAGAAAATCCAGTGTACTTGGAATATTGCGAGTTGGTGGAAAAGAATTTTGGGTAACACATGTAATGAAATGATATCATTTACCTGATTTGTCACTGGTGATTTAAAACATAGAAAACCACCACTTGGAGTTGAGCGGTGGTATTTCTATGTTCATTCTTTATAGGTTAATCCCTTGTGGGTGGTTGAGTATAACACGATTGTTTAGTGTATTCAACAGAGAGTTATTCTGTCACAAAGATGAATTTTACATCTCCGTCCATACCGTCAGAGATACCGGAGAAGTTCTTATAAGATTTGGAGCTGTCTAATATTGTATTGACTTTATTGAGCAGTCCATCAATGTCACCGTCAAATACTTCGACCAATTTTTGGATTCCCTCTTCATTGAATTGAATCATACCATCATTCAGTGCGATGGCGCCGTCATCTAGTTTTTTCACGCCTTCGATCAGTGCGGCGGAACCGCTGTTTAACGTCTGGAGACCATTTACAAGTGTTCCAGCACCGGAATCCAATTGTGCGGCACCGGAGTTTAATTGTGCTGCACCATCTGAAACGCTTTTGGCACCGTTATATGCCTCAGTCATTTTTTTGTTCAAAGTGGCAGCCCCACTGCTTACTTGAGAGGAGCCACTTGCGAGTTGATTCAAGCCGTTGGCAAGACCGTTCTGTCCGCCGATTCCTTCGCAAAGTTGCGAGGTTCCGTTTTTTAAAGTGGAGACACCAGCATTCACTTGGTCGATGAGACCATTTTGACCGGTTACGGCGTTGTTAAGTTCACTGGCGCCGGAGGAAAGTTTATCGGTTCCAGCGTTGATTGCAATCGTATTCTGCGCAACTTGATCTACAACAGCGCTGGTTGTCTGTGTTCCAATAACTACGTTCTTTAACAATTCCTGAATATCTGATTTTGCACGTTCCTGTGTGCTGGCTTGTTCTTGCAACGTATTGATGCTTTCCTGAATAGATGCTTTTACATCTTCTGGGAGATCGTCACGCTCTAATAATGCAGATAAGGAAGCGATTGCGCTGTTTGCTTCATCATTTGTTGAAGAAGGTGGAAACATCTGGGCAAGTGTCTGTGCAGCAGTAGCAGTATTTTTTGCAATATCTTTCAGGCTTTGGTTACCAGTCTGTGAAGTGCCTGTATTCATCACATCATTTACCGCAGAAATACTGGCTTTTAGTCCAGGCTGTTCTGCGGTAAGCGGATTGTTAAGTCCGGCGTCTAATTGCTGCAGAGCGCCTGCAAGCGAAGAGATTCCAGGAGCTAGCTGCTCCTGCATTTTCGCAACGCCTTCATCTAACTGAACTGCGCCGGGAAGAAGTACGGCAGAAACCTGCTTAGAGGCGGAAGTAAGCCCCAGACTTACCTTGGAAGCACCGGCATTGAGTGTGTTTGTGCCGTCTTTTAATTGTGAGGTTCCATCTGTGAGGGCAGCGCTTCCATCTGCCAGAGATTTACTTCCGGATGCAAGGGAAGAAGTACCGTCTTTTAGCGTATTGCCGCCGGCGATCAATTGATCAATCCCGTCTGTCAATGTACCGGAAGAAGACAGCAGGGTGTCCAGTCCATTTCGTAATTCTCCTGAACCACTTACCAATTTGTTGGAAGAATCCTGAAGTGTCTGCATAGAATCTTCTAGTTCAGACAAACTGTCAAATCCTTCTGTATCCAATTGATTGAAAATATCGTTTGTAGCAATCGTCATTCCTTCAGAGAGTTCATAATCTGTGACATCAGCTTCCAGCTCGAAATAGTCAGGAATGTCCAGATCCAGATTTTTGACGTCCAATTTTTCTTTTAAAGAAGGAAGTCCCATTCCGATTATAATGTCCCTGTCGCCGTCGGAGAAAATTTTACCATTTGTCACCTGCAGGTTTGTCATCTTATCTGTGTCGAAAATCAGTCCAGTCACCATTAAGAACGGAACGTAATCTTCTTTGGAAATCGTTGTATTTTCATATTGGTAGCGCGCAACAAGATGACCGCTTTTCCCCTTTAGATCGTTGGCGCTGATTTTTTTGCCGTCCAAAGTATAAGTTACCTTGACTCCGACAGGAAGTGATTGGGTGGTTGTACCCTGATAGCAGATATCTTTTTTTGCTGTGTTCCAAATTAACTTATTTTTTTGCTTAGAAAATTTTTCGTTGCCCTTTACATTTTCGATATCACTTAAAGTGGAGGTATCACTGAATTTTCCGGTACTGTTAATATTTTTTAGCTGGTCAGACACAATGACAGATGTGACGTTTCCGTCTTCGTCTGTCTTTGCATATACTGTCTCAGATTTATATGGTTTTGAATCAGAAGAGACCTCTTTTTCTTTTGTGGTTTTCTTTTCTGCTGTCGTTGTCTGAGCGGTAGTTTTGGTATCTTTTGCAAGTGTCGGAGACGATACGGCACCCAAAGATCCAACAATTAAAGCGACAGCTGTTGCAATTGTTACAAGTTTTTTATAATCTCTGTTTTTCATAATTAGTTACCTCCTGATTGATTGAACGCATTCCTTTTGTCGTTGCACAGATTGGTTTATCGAAAATCATCAGTGCGGACGGAAGAATAAAGATTACGGTGAACATACTGATAATTGCACCACGTGCCATCAGGCTGCAGAGAGCGGAAATCATATCAATGTCAGAATATAGTCCGACTCCAAATGTCGCGGCAAAAAATCCAAGTGCAGATACGATAACGGAGCTGATGGAAGTTGAAAGCGCGATATAAACAGCCTCTTTTTTTGGTTTTCCTTTGCAGCGCTCTTTTTTATACCGTGTTGTCATCAAGATTGCGTAATCGACAGTTGCACCGAGCTGAATCGTACCGATTACGATAGATGCAATAAACGGCATCTTCACTCCGGTATAGTATGGAATTCCCAAGTTGATAAAGATTGCAAATTCAATGACAGATACAAGAATCAGTGGCAGTGAGCCGGATTTGAATACAAATGCAATGATAATGAAAATTGCAATGATCGAAATGGCACTGACTACTTTAAAGTCTTTGTCGGTGATTGTAATCAGATCTTTTGTACACGGTGCTTCGCCGATTAACATTGCGGATTTGTCATGGCTTTTTATGATTTTATTTAATTCGGTACATTGCTTGTTTACTTCGTCAGTTGCAGCTTTATATTCAGACTGTACTAAAATCAATTGCCAGTCTCCTTGTTTTAATGTCTCTGTCAATTCGCCCGGAATCATATCGCGCGGGATGGAAGAACCGAGAAGACTATCAAGTCCAAGCGCAAATTTGACACCTTTTACATCAGACATCTCCTGAAGCATTTCCTTTGCCTCTTTGGAAGACAGATCAGCGTCTGCCAAAACCATATGTGTCGCATTCATGTCAAAGGTATTGCTCAGCTTTTCGTTTGCCTTTATGCTGTCCAGGTATTTTGGAAGGGTAGCATCTAAGTTATAATACACATCGGCTTTCGTGTATCCCCAGACTGCAGGACCTAATACTAACAGGAAGACAACGGCAAATACTTTGTAATGATCCGTGACAAAGTGTGTCAGTTTTTCCATCTTAGGAATGAGGGAGCGGTGTGAAGTTTTTTCAATCCATTTATCAAAAACCAAAATAAAAGAAGGAAGAATAGTCACACAGCTGAGGACACCGAAGACAACACCTTTTGCCATGACGATGCCAAGATCCATTCCAAGCGTGAAGCTCATGAAGCAAAGTGCGATAAATCCTGCTACAGTAGTGACAGAGCTTCCCAAAACGGAAGAAAAAGTGTTGGAGATGGCATGTGCCATCGCACGGTCTTTGTCGTTTGGAAAACGTTCCTGATTTTCCTGATAACTGTGCCACAGAAAAATCGAGTAGTCCATTGTAACTCCGAGTTGAAGGACAGCACTTAGCGCTTTTGTAATATAGGAAATTTCTCCAAGAAAATAATTGGTTCCCATATTATATACGATCGCCATTCCGATACTGAGCATAAAGAATACCGGAAGAATCCAGCAATTTGTACAGAGGGCAAGAACAATGGATGTAAGTACCACGGCGATCAGCACGTACATAGAAGTCTCTTTTTCGGAGAGTGCCTTGATATCCGTTACGACTGCTGACATACTGCTAAGATAACATTGCTTATTTGTGATGCTTCGAATCTCTGTGATGGCATCCATTGTGTTATCAGCAGAAGTTGTGTCGTCGAAGAAGATAGCCATCAGTGTGGAATAATCTTTTTGAAAAATGTCTTTGATTTTGTCTGGAAGAGAATCAATCGGAACGGACAGGTCAGAGATCGAATCGTACCAGATGACATCGGCAACACCGTCTACAGCTTCAATTTTCTTTTTTACATCGGTCACTTCTTTGGTTGTCATACCTTCGACTACTTCCATTGCGAAGGCGCCTTTCCCAAAATCATCCATCAGAATCTCCTGACCTTTCATGGTATCAATATTATCCGGAAGATAATACAGGATATCGTAGTTGACTCTGGTGTTGAAGTATCCGAAAGCAGAAGGGATTAAAAGCAAAAAACCGATAATTAGAATGGCAATTCGGTGCTTTGCAATCTTTTTTCCTACTTTCACCATAAAAATTCCTCCTTTTCAAATATGACTAACAGTCATTTTTAACTATCTAAGAGTATAACCTAAAAATGACTACAAGTCAATAATTTGGAAGTGAAAAGTTGACTTTTGGTCATTTGGAAATTATAATAGGGAAAGAAAATGGACAAAGCGAGGAAAAATACATGGGAAAAGTAGATGAAAACAAACAGCAGAAAGAAGATGCGCTTTTTAGAAGCGCGTATAATTTGTTTATGTCAAAAGGAATTTCCAAGACGTCGATACATGATATTGTTCAGGATGCAGGAGTTGCCAAAGGTACGTTTTATCTTTATTTTAAGGACAAGTTTGAAATTCGAGACAGACTGATTGCAAGGACTGCAGAGAAACTTTTTAAGGCAGCAAATACAGAACTGAAAAAAGTGAATGTTCCGAAATTTGAAGATAAAATTATTTTTATTGTGGATTATGTATTAGAGCAGATGAAAAAGAATAAGGCAGTTCTACGGTTTGTCTCGAAGAATCTGAGTTGGGGAGTTTTCAGGGCAGCTATTGAACAAAAGGAAGAAGCGACAGGAGTAAAAAACCTGTTGGAGGAGTTGTTGGCGGAATGTCCGGATGTGCATATTGAAGCGCCGGATACGATGTTGTTTCTCATTATTGAATTGGCAAGTTCTGCCTCGTACAGCACGATATTGGACAATGATCCCGTAAGCTATGAGGAATTAAAACCATATTTAAATGCCAGCATCCGGGCAATCATAAAAAGTCATATGTCCACAATACAGAGACAATAGTAGGAAGAAAATTTAATTTAAAGAAAGAATATCCTGTGGTTGTATTCCGTGGAAAGACATGTTAAAATGAGACGGTGAGGTTGATGTGAAAATGAAAAAAAAGATTCTTATGATTGGTACAGGTGGAACAATCGCTTCAAAACAAACGGAACACGGGCTTGCACCGGGACTGTCGTCGGAGGATATTTTATCCTATATTCCGCAGGTTGAAAGTGTCTGTGATGTGGATACATTGCAGGTGTGTAATATTGACAGTACAAATGTTACTCCAATGCATTGGAGACTTCTTGCAGAGACGATCGAAAAGAATTATGCGCAGTATGACGGATTTGTTATTTGCCATGGAACAGACACACTGGCATATACAGCGGCGGCATTATCCTATATGATTCAAAATTCTTCAAAACCGATTGTCATTACCGGGGCGCAAAAGCCGATTAATATGGATGTGACAGATGCAAAGACGAATCTGCTTGACAGTTTTATTTATGCGGCAGATGAAGATTCACAGGATGTGACAATTGTATTTGACGGAAAAGTAATTGTGGGAACAAGAGCAAAAAAGGAGCGGGCGAAAAGTTACAATGCGTTTTCAAGCATTAATTTTCCGTATCCTGCTGTGATTCAGGATCAGCGCGTGATCCGCTATATTCCTTCTATTCCGCATGAGAAAGACGTAATGTTTTATTATGATATGAAGGAAAGCATTTATGTGTTGAAATTGATTCCGGGAATGAAAGCAGATATTTTGACGTACATTTTTGAAAATTATGATGCGATTGTAATTGAGAGCTTTGGCGTAGGAGGTCTTCCTGAGACAATTGTGGAGACGTTCTACAAAGAGATGAGCAGTTGGATTGAACGAGGGAAGATCGTGGTTATGACAACACAGGTGGCAAATGAGGGAAGTAATATGACAGTCTACGAAGTTGGGAAAAAAGTAAAACAGGACTTTAATTTGCTTGAAGCATATGATATGACTTTGGAGGCGACGATTACTAAATTGATGTGGCTGATGGGGCTTCCGAAGATGAAGTATAAAGAGTTTAAGAACAGATTTTATACGATGGTGAACCATGACATTCTTTTTACAAAAAAATAGAGGGGATTCGAAAAATTTATGGAACGGACAAAGAAGATAAAGGAATATGTAATTATTACGCTGGGAACATTGATTGTCTCGATGGCAGTTTATTTTTTCCTGCTGCCAAGTAATGTAGTTGTGGGAAGCTTGTCGGGACTTGTGATGGTACTGGCGACGTTTATACCACTTAAAATTTCGGTTATGACATTTATTTTAAATGCGGTTCTTCTTGTAGTAGGCTTTCTGTTTATCGGAAAGGAATTCGGAGCAAAGACCGTATACACATCGCTTTTAATGCCGATATTTTTGTATGTGTTTGAGTTGATTTTTCCGAACAACAAGTCGCTGACAAATGATGTGGTGCTTGACACGATCTGTTATATTCTTGTCGTGAGCGTTGGACTTGCTCTTTTGTTCAATGCGAATGCATCTTCCGGAGGATTGGACATCGTGGCGAAACTTTTGAACAAATATCTGCATATTGAGATTGGAAAAGCGATGACGCTTGCGGGAATGTGTACGGCGATCAGTTCTATTTTCGTGTATGATACGAAGACATTGGTGCTGAGTATTTTGGGAACTTATGCAAATGGAATTGTTCTGGACCATTTTATTGATGGATTTAACAGAAGAAAACGAATCTGTATTCTTACAGAACAGTATAAAGAATTACAAAATTTTATTGTCCACGAATTACACCGTGGTGTGACATTGTATCCGGCAATTGGTGGATATAATAATGAAGAAAAGATAGAATTGGTGACGATTCTTACAAGAAATGAATATGCGGAAGTATTGAATTATCTACATTCGGTTGATGAGAATGCATTTGTCACTGTCTCAACAGTAAATGAAGTGATTGGACAGTGGAAT
>OGEQ01003016.1_pt1 | contig 10299 bp, 6 predicted proteins | sample 1570731 | NCBI WGS metagenome assembly OGEQ01 (sample SAMEA2582132, study PRJEB24529) | metagenome | biome: Human gut stool | place: China | collected 2011 | reverse complement strand
AAATGCAATTTTGAAAGAATCCTATGATTTCTAAACAAAATAATGTAGCTTTGCAGCCTAAACCATAGACAAATATGATGAGAATTACTACTTTATGTTCAGCGTTTATCCTGTCAATCTTATCGTTATCGCTTTTTGCGCAGGAACCTGTCGAATCCGCTTCACTTCCGACTGACTCTCTGCAGCCTGCTCCTGAAGTGATTAAACCAGCCAAAACGGTTAAAACTTCGACAGTTGTGGCAAAAGCCAGAGTTGTGAAAACAGACACGCTTTCGGCGGAGCTTCAGAAATATTTGATGCTTAAACTTAATATGTCGGGGCCGATTCCGAAACTGGATACCGTTTCTTATTTATATAATAAGTATGTCGCGCAATTAGATTATTTGAACGACCTGTCTGTGCCGCCACGTTATATTCCGTCTGATCCCGATTATTTCCGTCTGTTCACACCATTAGCATATTATTATGCTCCGATGGCACAATATTCGAAATTGGAATGGAAACCTATGCAATGGGATACCACTCCTCAACTGACAGCGGAACTTCTGCCTTATGATACCCTGGCATTTACCAAGACCCAGCGTGCCGAGAAAATAGTGAATAGTGCATTGATGGATCTTTATTTGGAGCGTCCGAACTTGGTTGTCACTACAGAAGACCGTATTATGAGTCGTGATGTATTCCGTCATGATGTGAAGCCGAAGATATCTCCGAAAGCAACAGTTATCCATCTGTTCCAACCGGAAAATATGGATGATAATGTAGGGAAAGCCAATATGAAGATTAGTCGACCGAACTGGTGGGTGACCGGAGGTAATGGATCGTTGCAGATTAGCCAGAACCACCTTTCGGATAACTGGTATAAGGGAGGTGAAAGTAACTTCTCCGGATTAGCCACTTTCCAGGTTTTTGCTAACTATAATGATAATGAAAAGGTCCTGTTTGAAAACCAGTTGGAAGCTAAAGTGGGTATGACCTCCACTCCGTCAGATGAATATCATAAATATCTGTTCAATACCGACCAGTTTCGTTTATATAATAAATTAGGTTTGAGAGCTTTCAAGAATTGGTATTATACCATTTCGTCCGAGTTTAAGACACAGTTTTTCAACGGATATAAAGCTAACAGCGAAGAATTAGTTTCCGCTTTCATGTCTCCGGCAGATTTGGCGGTCAGTGTCGGTATGGACTATAAATTGAGCAAGAAGAAATTTAATCTTTCAGTCTTTATGGCACCGTTGACTTACAACTTGCGTTATATCGGTAGCTCTGAAGTAGACGAAACTAAGTTTGGCTTAGACAAAGGAAAATGCTCTAAAAATGACTTTGGTTCCCAGTTACAATCTACATTGAACTGGACCATCATTTCTGCAGTAACTTTAGAGTCTCGTCTCAATTATCTGACCAACTATCATTGGGCACGTGTAGAATGGGAAAATACATTCAACTTCGTTTTGAACCGTTATCTTTCTACTAAGCTCTATATACATACCCGTTTTGACGACAGCTCGAAACCGACTGAAGGAGACAGCTTCTTCCAGTTGAAAGAATTGCTTAGCTTCGGTATCAATTATAAGTGGTAAGTAAATCAAAGAAATAGAAATCAGGCGCGGAAATTCCGCGCCTGATTTGTTTAGGGATGTTGTATAAAATATGGGTGGTAAAATAGAACCAATGTGATAGCGGATTTTTCACGTCCAAGATAGTCTTAACTGTATATTTCTATTTGTGTGTAAAAAAAGAAAGCGTTTTTTCTTGTTTACTATTTATAATTTTATCTATCTTTGTCACCGAATTCAATCCATTGCCTAAGGGGTATGGAAAAATGAGGGGTAAAAATACATGATCATTAAGAAAAATGACGATCGAAATCTTCTGCCAACAGATGTGATTGGCAGCAGCGTAGCGCGCTCAAAACGTTGGTTGGTGGCAATCGTACGTATTTGTCACGAGAAAAAAACGGGTGAGCGGCTTACGAAAATGGGGATCGAAAATTTCCTTCCAATTCAACAAGAAGTCCATCAATGGAGCGACCGCCGTAAAATTGTCGACCGGGTACTGCTTCCGATGATGATTTTCGTTCACGTTGATCTGCAAGAACAAAAAGAAGTCCTGACTTTATCTTCTATCAGCCGTTACATGGTATTACGTGGGGAGAGTACTCCGGCTGTTATTCCTGATCAACAAATGTTACGATTTAAGTTTATGCTCGACTACTCGGATGAGACGATTAGCATGAGTACATCGCCATTGGCTCCGGGAGAGAAAATACGGGTAATCAAGGGACCATTGGCAGGATTGGAAGGGGAATTAGTACATGTGAATGGGAAATCGAAAGTTGCTGTTCGATTGACAATGTTAGGGTGTGCATGTGTAGATATACCGGCTGGGTGTGTAGAGCCGGTATCTGAAAATGGGGATTTACGTGATTGAGTAATCAATCTATTTTATAGGGGTATGGGGATTTTACTGCAAAAATGTAATGAAAGTCTGTAAAATAGCAGGCAGTCTATCTGACATCGGTAACCAAACAGTGGATATATTTATCGATGACCTCTCTCAAAAATAAAAATCCATAAAGTATTATGAATTATATCTTTACAAAAGATATAGTGTAGAAATGTATGTACGTATCGAAAGATGAAGGGATTCTCTGTTGGGCTACACCAACATGGAAATCGTAGTCATAGTCCTTGTACTGATCGTAATCAATTAGATAAATCAAATTTCGAAATATTATTTTATTCATTTATACTATAATGGAAAAGACATTGAAGTGCATAGTGCAATATGCCCGCAAAAATTATTTCAGTTATTGGGTTATTTTAGGTATTGACACGGCAATTTCTGTATTATGTTCGTTGGTCGCTTATGCGGTAATTCATTATATGGCGCATGTTCCAATGACCGACTGGATGCTTTGTAAGTTTGCTTGCGTTTCTTTGGTGGCAAGTGTTGCGGGCTCTTTATTATTCCATACTTATCGTAATACAATTCGTTTCTCACAGGCACGTGAACTTTGGCGTATCATGTGTGCCGTTTTATTTAAAATAGCCTGTTTGGTCATTATTTCTTTTGGAGTTATATATGAGACCCAATTGCCATATAATTATAAAATATCCTATCTTCTATTTGATGGTTTATTGACTTTAGTGATCTTGACAACCTTCCGTGTATCATTGATAATCGTCTATGATTTTTTATTGGATTGGGTGAATAAAAAGAACACACGTATTCTTATTTATGGTACTAATGAAGAGAGTGTAGCCTTGAAGTTACGTCTTAGGGATAGTGCCCATTATAAGGTAGCCGGTTTTTATGTATATGGTAAAAATAACAGCCGACGCCGATTGGCAGATCTTCCCGTTTATTACTTTGAAAATGAATCGGATGTTGATTATATCATGCGGAAGCGCGGAATTAAGGGGATTCTGTTTGCCCGTTATGAAGATACCCGCCTGGAAGAAAAACGACTTTTGGAATATTGTAAAAACAATGAACTTAAAACATTGATAGCTCCTACTATCAGTGAAGCGGACTCTGACGGAAACTTTCATCAGTGGGTACGTCCTATTAAGATTGAGGATTTGTTGGGTCGTGCCGAAATTAATATCAACCTTCGTCAGGTTGCAGAAGAATTCAGGGGAAAAGTGGTGTTGGTGACTGGTGCGGCAGGCAGTATTGGCAGTGAACTTTGCTGTCAATTAGTGCAGATGGGAATTCAGAAACTTATCATGTTCGACTCTGCAGAAACACCTCTGCATAATGTCCGTCTTGAGTTTGAGAAAAAATATCCAAATATAGATTTTGTTCCGGTGATTGGTGATGTGCGTGTGAAGGAACGCGTTCGTATGGTATTCGAATTGTATCATCCTCAAATTGTTTTTCATGCTGCTGCTTATAAACATGTGCCTTTGATGGAAGAAAATCCTTGCGAAGCTGTACTTGTCAATGTGACCGGTTCTCGTCAGGTGGCTGATATGGCTGTGGAATATGGTGCTGAAAAGATGATTATGGTGTCTACGGATAAAGCTGTAAATCCTACTAATGTAATGGGCTGTTCCAAGCGTTTAGCTGAAATCTATGTTCAAAGTCTGGGATGTGCTATCCGTGAAGGAAAAGTGAAAGGTCATACAAAATTTATCACTACCCGTTTTGGTAATGTATTGGGCAGTAATGGTTCTGTCATTCCTCGTTTTAAAGAACAGATAGAGAATGGCGGGCCGGTGACTGTTACTCACCCTGATATTATTCGTTTCTTCATGACCATTCCCGAAGCTTGCCGTTTGGTAATGGAGGCCGCCACAATGGGTGAGGGCAATGAGATCTTTGTTTTTGAGATGGGAAAAGCAGTCAAGATCGTCGATCTAGCGACTCGTATGATCGAATTGGCTGGTTATCGTCCGGGTGAAGACATCAAAATAGAATTCACGGGATTACGTCCGGGTGAGAAGCTTTATGAAGAGGTATTGAGCGATAAAGAAAATACGATCCCAACAGAGAATAAGAAAATCATGATCGCCAAAGTTCGTCGGTATGAATATACTGATATTCTTGATACTTATGCAGAGTTTGAAAGGTTGTCGCGTGCGGTAAAGATCATGGATACCGTGCGGTTGATGAAGAAAATAGTTCCGGAGTTCAAATCAAAAAATTCTCCGCGATTTGAAGTACTGGATAAAGAATAAATAGGAAATAATCAACAAAAGATTCTATAAATAAATTATCATTTAATATGAATAAATCATTGCGCACGCATTTGAATGTACGAAGCTTGTATGAAAGTCTGTTTTCTTGCCTGATAGCGGCATTTCTGCTTGCTTCCTGTCAGTCTTATAAGAAAGTACCTTATTTGCAGGATGCGGGAGTTGTAAAGGATATCAATCAACAGGAAAATTTGTATGATGCCAAGATAATGCCTAAAGACTTACTTACTATCGTAGTCTCATGTACTAGTCCGGAACTTGCAGTTCCGTTCAACTTGACGGTGGCAACTCCTGCTAATGCGGCTACTGCCAGCACCCAATTGACTACCCAGCCTGTCTTACAACCTTATTTGGTTGATAATGAAGGCAAGATCAATTTTCCTGTTCTGGGTGAATTGAAAGTGGGTGGATTGACGAAAAGAGAAGCTGAACAACTGATAATAGACAAACTGAAACCTTACATAAAGGAGACTCCGATAGTTACTGTCCGTATGGTAAACTATAAAATTTCTGTATTAGGTGAGGTTGCCCGTCCGGGTACATTTACTATCAACAATGAGAAAGTCAACTTATTGGAAGCTCTTGCCATGGCCGGTGACATGACGGTTTGGGGAGTTCGTGACAATGTGAAACTGATTCGTGAGGGTGCTGATGGCAAACAGGAAATTGTAACATTGGATTTAAACAAGGCGGAGACAATTCTTTCTCCTTATTATTGGTTACAGCAGAATGATATAGTCTATGTGACTCCTAATAAAGCAAAAGCTCGTAACTCTGATATAGGTAACAGTACCAGCTTGTGGTTCTCCGCTACTTCTATTCTGGTATCATTGGCAAGTTTATTAGTAACAATCTTCAAATAGTAATATAGATATGATTGAGGAAAAAAGAGAGAACCGGGGTGAGCAACCGGAAGATCAGGTGAATATTCAGGAAATCCTTTTCCGTTACCTGATCCATTGGCCTTGGTTTGTGGTTTCTATAATAATCTGTATCGCCTGCGCATGGGGCTACCTGCGTTTGGCCACTCCCGTCTATGATATAACCGCTACAGTCTTAATCAAGGATGACAAGAAGGGCGGTGGTGCGAGCATGTCCTCCGAACTGGAAAAGATGGGACTGGACGGCTTCGTTTCCTCGTCGAACAATGTAGACAATGAAATTGAGGTGCTGAAATCAAAGTCTCTTGCCCGTGAAGTGGTCAACAATCTGGGACTGTTTGTGACTTATAAGGATGAAGATGAGTTTCCTAATAGGGAACTTTATCGTACCTCGCCCGTAGTGGTGAGCTTGACTCCACAGGAGGCGGAAAAACTGTCTGCACCAATGGAAGTGGAGATGACTTTATTTCCCAATGGTGGGATGGATGCGTTGATAACAGTGAAAGACAAAGAGTACCGGAAACAATTCGATAAATTACCTGCTGTTTTTCCGACCGATGAGGGGACGGTCGCCTTTTTTGAAAGCAAAGATACATTGACGACCAATCAGGCTAAGGAGGAAAGTAAGGAGCGTCATATAAAAGCTTTTATAAACCGGCCGATGTCTGTGGCCAAAGGATATATCAAATCTTTGTCGATAGCCCCTACATCAAAAACTGCTTCTGTAGCTGTTCTTTCGTTAAAGAACTCAAATACCTGGCGTGGCAAGGACTTCATCAACAAACTCCTTGAAATGTACAATATCAATGCCAATAATGACAAGAATGAGGTAGCCCAAAAAACCGCAGAATTCATCGACGAACGTATCGGCATTATTTCCAAGGAACTTGGAAGTACAGAACAAGACTTGGAGAACTTCAAGCGTAGCGCCGGAATTACAGATTTGAGCAGTGAGGCGCAAATAGCCTTAACCGGTAATGCTGAATATGAAAAGAAGCGTGTGGAAAACCAGACTCAAATCAATTTGGTGATGGATTTGCAACGCTATATGCAAGGTAATGAATATGAGGTCTTACCAAGTAATATTGGATTACAGGATGCGGCATCAGCTGGTGCAATAGACAGATATAATGAGATGTTGGTTGAAAGAAAGCGTTTGCTGCGTACATCAACCGAGAATAATCCGACGATCATAAATTTGGATACTAGTATCCGTGCGATGCGGAGCAATGTACAGGCTACGCTGGATGCTACATTGAAAGGATTGCAGATAACCAAAGAAGACCTTGCCCGTGAGGCGAACCGCTATTCCCGTCGTATTAATGACGCTCCGACCCAGGAACGCCAGTTCGTAAGTATCGCCCGGCAGCAGGAAATTAAGGCCGGCCTTTATTTGATGTTACTTCAAAAACGTGAAGAGAATGCCATCACTTTGGCAGCTACAGCAAACAATGCCAAGATTATTGATGAAGCGTTAGCGGACGACAATCCGGTTTCTCCTAAGAGGATGATGGTCTATCTTGCCGCCTTGGTATTAGGAGTAGGATTTCCGGTAGGTATTATTTATCTGATTGGCTTGACCAAATTCAAGATTGAGGGCCGTGCTGATGTTGAAAAACTAACTTCTCTTCCTGTTATTGGCGATATCCCGTTGGCGGATGAAAAGTCCGGTTCTATAGCTGTATTTGAGAATCATAATAATTTGATGAGCGAGACATTCCGTAATGTACGTACCAATCTTCAGTTTATGCTTGAAAATGGCAAGAATGTGATTCTGGTGACATCTACCGTCAGTGGTGAAGGTAAGTCTTTTGTATCATCTAATTTGGCTATTAGTCTTTCTTTGTTAGGGAAAAAGGTTGTGATAGTAGGTCTTGACATTCGTAAACCGGGATTGAATAAGGTTTTTAATATTTCCCAAAAGGAACATGGTATTACCCAGTTTCTGACCAATCCGACAAAGAATCTGATGGATTTAGTACAGCCTTCCGATATAAACAAGAATCTGTTTATTCTTCCGGGCGGATCAGTTCCTCCCAATCCAACGGAATTATTGGCCCGTGACGGCTTGGAAAAAGCCATCGAAACGTTGAAGGCTAATTTTGACTATGTGATTCTGGATACGGCCCCCGTGGGTATGGTAACTGATACCTTGCTGATAGGGCGTACCGCTGATTTGGCGGTATACGTATGCCGTGCCGATTATACCCGTAAGGCAGAGTTTACTTTGATCAATGAGCTTATGGAAAACAACAAACTGCCTAACCTCTGTATCGCCATTAACGGCTTGGATCTTCAGAAAAAGAAGTACGGCTATTATTATGGTTATGGTAAATACGGCAAGTATTATGGCTATGGCAAGCGTTATGGTTATGGCTATGGTTATGGAGAGAAGCATACAAGTCGGGAAGGTAAATAAACTATCAACAAAACCAAATTAAATATAATATGCGTGATTTCAAAAACATTAAGATTGCGGTAGCCGGTACCGGCTATGTTGGACTGAGTATAGCGACACTGCTGTCACAACATCATCATGTAACCGCCGTGGATGTAATCCCTGAGAAAGTGGAGAAACTGAACAACAAGGTTTCCCCTATCCAGGATGATTATATCGAGAAGTATCTGGCTGAAAAGCCGCTTGACCTTGTCGCCACTTTGGACGGGAGATCAGCCTACGCTGATGCCGACTTTGTGGTAATAGCCGCTCCCACAAACTATGACCCTGTGAAGAATTACTTCGATACGAGCCTTGTGGAGGAGGTTATCGATCTCGTGCTCGAAGTGAATCCCGACGCTGTAATGGTTATTAAGTCGACGATTCCGGTGGGCTATACCCGTAGCCTTTATGTAAAGTACGCCCAAAAAGGAGTAAGGAAGTTCAACCTATTGTTTTCACCGGAGTTCCTTCGCGAAAGTAAGGCTCTTTATGATAACCTCTATCCGAGCCGTATCATCGTAGGCTATCCGAAGATCCTCGATCGTCTGGAGTTTGCGGAAGAAAATGAGGCGATTCGGTCCGTCACGGATGTCAATATGTTACAGGAAGCGGCCAAGACATTTGCCGTCCTGTTGCAGGAAGGGGCTATTAAAGAAAATATTGACACACTCTTCATGGGTATGAAAGAGGCTGAAGCTGTCAAGCTCTTCGCCAACACCTACCTGGCTCTCCGTGTCAGCTATTTTAATGAACTTGATACATACGCGGAAATAAAGGGATTGGATAGTAAAGCCATTATTGAGGGCGTAGGCCTTGACCCCCGTATCGGGACGCATTATAATAATCCCTCATTCGGTTATGGCGGTTACTGTCTGCCGAAAGACACCCAGCAACTTTTGGCTAATTATCAGGATGTCCCCCAGAACATGATGTCCGCAATTGTAGAATCGAACAAGACCCGCAAGGATTATATAGCCGATGCGGTACTCCGCAAGGCTGGATACTATACGGAGAATGGACAATGGGAAGCGTCCAAGGAACGCGCCTGTGTCATCGGCGTATACCGCCTGACCATGAAATCGAATTCTGACAACTTCCGTCAGTCCGCCATTCAAGGTATAATGAAACGTATCAAGGCGAAGGGTGCGGAAGTGATCATCTATGAACCCACGCTTGAGGACGGGACTACGTTTTTCGGCAGCAGGGTCGTTAACGATCTTGCCGGATTCAAGGCACAGAGCAAGGCTATCATAGCCAACCGCTTTGACAATAGTCTGGAAGATGTAGAAGATAAAGTTTATACACGTGACATTTTTAGGAGAGACTGACCATGTTACCATATAATGTAGAGCTGAATGGAAAGACAGTGCTTATAACGGGTGCAGTAGGTTTTATCGGGAGTTACCTTGTCAGGCGTCTTTTCCATGATTTCCGAAATATTAAGGTAATCGGTATCGATTCTGTCACCGATTATTACGATGTCAATATCAAGTACGAGCGTCTCAAGGAAATAGAGTCGTTAAAACGTGACTGGACTTTTGTGCGTGCCTCGATTGCCGACAAGGACGCGGTAGAAAAAATTTTCTCTGAAAACAAAATTTCAGTTGTCGTAAACCTGGCGGCCCAGGCGGGCGTCCGTTACAGCATTACTAATCCCGACGCCTATATCCAAAGCAATCTTATCGGTTTCTATAATATCCTTGAGGCCTGCCGTCATCACGAGGTGGAACACCTGGTTTACGCATCTTCATCGTCTGTATACGGCAGTAACAAGAAGGTCCCGTACTCAACGGACGACAAGGTAGACAATCCGGTCAGCCTTTACGCAGCTACCAAGAAGAGCAACGAGCTGATGGCTCACGCGTACTCGAAACTCTACAATATTCCATCCACGGGCTTGCGCTTCTTTACCGTCTACGGTCCTGCGGGGCGTCCGGATATGGCGTATTTCGGGTTTACCGACAAGCTTGTAAGGGGGGAAACTATTAGGATTTTCAATTATGGTAATTGTAAGCGTGACTTCACCTACGTAGATGACATTGTTGAAGGAGTTGTTCGGATTATGCAACACGCTCCTGAAAAACAGACCGGTGAAGACGGGTTGCCAATACCTCCTTATAAAGTATATAACATAGGTAACAATTCACCAGAGAGCCTTCTGGACTTTGTTGCCATTCTTCAAGAAGAACTTGTCAGAGCCAAAGTGCTTCCACAGGATTATGATTTTGAGAGTCATAAAGAACTTGTTCCCATGCAACTTGGTGATGTGACT
>OGEQ01003012.1_pt1 | contig 10314 bp, 9 predicted proteins | sample 1570731 | NCBI WGS metagenome assembly OGEQ01 (sample SAMEA2582132, study PRJEB24529) | metagenome | biome: Human gut stool | place: China | collected 2011 | reverse complement strand
ATATCTGGATGGTTTGCTGAATGCGCAGATGAAAGTGTCGGGAGGCTACTTTCTGGGAGAATTGATTGATTTGCCGTTATTAGAACAGTGTAATGAAGCATTTCAAAAGGCTTCTGACGGAACATTCCAGATAGGAAAGCGGGAGCTGGAATATATGATGGCGTGTGAGATGACCGGCAGGGAACGTTATCTCGCACTGGCATTGTTATCAAAGTATTTTAAGGTGGAACTCTATTCAGGAGACAGGGATGAGAGACTTCCGCAGGTTCAACAGATGGGATATGTGAACTATTATCACGGAATGGCAGAGGTGTTTGCAGGAAGCCGCATCAATCTGAACATTTCCCTGAAGATCATACCGAGTGGAGTTCCGCTTCGCATATTTGATATTCTGGGAGCAGGAGGATTTGTGCTGACGAATCTGCAACCGGAATTATATGAGCTGTTTACACCGGATAAGGATCTGGTGATTTATGAAGGGTTGGAGGATCTGTATGAGAAAGCAGCTTTTTATATAGCGCATGATGCAGAACGGAAAAAAATCGCGGAACAGGGACATAGGACAGCAGCAGAAAGGCATACGTTTGTGCAGCGTATCCGGGAAATGCTGCGTATGTGTACAGAGTAAGGAGCAGAGTACATGTGGGAGATTGAAAAGCTAAAGGAATATGCGGATGTATATGGAAAGGCAGAGGCGGTGATGGATGCCATTGCCGCAAAGCTCCGGAAGGAACCGGAAGAGGCGGGGAAGATGGAACGGGAGATGATCCGTGTGATACAGGAGACACCCATGCGGGATGAATATTTTATATTTTATCTGTCGGCATTGATTCAGCTTTTTCCGCGCGCAGAGTATGTAGAACTGCTTTTGGACGCTGTGAGCAGTTCCGGGCAGCTTTCCCTGCAGAGCAGAGACTATATCTGGCATAATTTAAATAATTATCTGATTAAGCACCCACAATGTGAGAGCGCTGATGTGCAAAGGAAAATGCTGGAGCTGCTGGATGGTATTGAGCAGCATGTGCGCAGTATGGTGAGTGTCAGCCGAAAAGAAAAAGCGGAGAGAAATTCCGCACGGGTAATTGTTATGATCCGCACATTCCTCGGTGAATCACATGCACCGTCCCATAGCGCTCTGGAACGCTGCAAGATGCTACAGCAGATGGGAATGGAAGTCTATCTGGTGGCAACGAAAGAGGGAAATTATACAGAACCAACGACACCTTATTATATGGGAGGTCTGGTTCAATATGTCAGGGAGTTTGATGGCAGAGCCATGTGTCCATATGGAGATCACAGCTTTTATTTTTATCAGGAGCCGATACCGGTGATCTGTAAAGAGGGAATGCAGGATCTGATTTCGTTTGTAGAGGAAGTCAATCCGTATTTTATATTATATATTGATGTGGAAAGCTATGTTGCGAATATATTAAATGATATTTGTCCGGTGGCGGCAATGTCGGTAACTTTCTCGAAACTGCGAAATTACCGTACAGCATTTGCTATTACGGGACGGAGTGTATCGGAGGCAGAGAAAAGAGCGCATTACTATCAGCTGCTGGAGATTCCATTTACGTTTGAACTAAAGGAACAAAAGCGAAAGTATACAAGGGCGGAACTGAAGATTCCGGAGAATGTCTTTGTGCTGGCTGTTGTGGGTCTGCGGCTGGCGTATGATGTCACAGAAGAATTTCTTGCGTATATGAAACAGCTGCGGGATATTCATGTATTGTTTATCGGCATATATGATGGTTATGAGGAAATATGCAGCAGAGATGAGTGGCTAAACGCTCATTCCACCTGTACGGGGCAGGTGGATGAGGTAATCGGCAGATTGAGCTGCGCGGATCTGTATGTAAATCCCAGAAGGTTGGGAGGAGGATTTTCTGTAATAGAGGCGTTTCATGCGGGTATTCCTGCGGTGACCATTGCTTATGGCGATGTTGCAGCAGCCGCAGGCAGTGCATTTTGCGTTAGCGATTATCCGGAGATGATTCGGCAGATTGAGCGTTATCAGCGGGATAACGCATATTATCAGAAAATGCTTGCATGCGGAAGAAAAAGGGAACAGGAGATGACAGACGGGCAGGCCGTATTTGAAAAAGGAATCCGGCAGATGCTGGATTCCCGTGAATTCTTCTAATGGATATCTGCGACCTGGAGCATAGCGGACAGCCGGTGGCGATAGGTGTGAGCCTCCGCCACTTTTTGATATGCGTTCCGGGCGATTTCCATCCGTTCTTTTTCGTGAGATAAGTAATACTCTATTTTGGACAACAGATCTTCTGCGCCGTCGAAATAATCAAAATCTTCTCCTGGGGTAAAGAAATCAAAAAAGTCCGCCTGATAATTGGAGAGCAGAAAACCACCGGCACCCATGATGTCCCACGCACGCAGTGGCATACCGCTCTGAATACTGCGCAGGGTAATATTGAGATTGATCTTACTCTGCTTAAATACATGGGGCATGACCTCATAGTAGTCTACGGCTCCCATATTCTGTATATGTGGAAGAGAAGGTGTGGGCTGATGCGTGTATAATTTGGTCTGAAATGCTTTCGATACGGCATAGAGCAGCCGCTGGCGCTCAAGCGCCGTGATCTTTCTGGCAAGAAAGAAGTTGGCGTATACATAAGCGGGAGTTTCCGTCCCCCCCGGAATCGGTTTGTATTCCAGAGACCGTTTCATGGCATCCACAATAGAGGGGGTTAATACCTCTTCCACAAAAAAATAGCCGTTCACTTTTTGCTGGGCGTTCATGATAGCATCCAGATAGCCTTTGGTATAGTCATCCAGATCTGTCATGCGGTCCAGCAGATTGTGATCTTCGTTATACAGGGAGCCGACAAAGGAGACGTCACTGTGGAGGATGGAGGCCTGCTGGTCAGAAAGCTGCATTTGCGATAAGCGCCCGGTATTTGCACATAGTGGCAGATAATATACAGTCGGAATACCCTCACGTGCAAATGTTTCGTAACAGGTTTTGTCAAAAAGAAACACGTAATTACAGGGATTGATCATTGTGTAGGAATAGAGTGAGAGCAGTGGATTGTCGTATACAAAGGCAAGATATTTCAAACCGTTTCTCATGCATCCGTTCGATACTGCGGGATAATAGTTAAAGGAATATACAAAGGAATAGCTTTCTCCTACGGCGAGAGAATCAAAGTAAGCATCAAACGCCTGACTTGGATAGTCACGAATTGCATCGTGATAAAAGAGGGTTATTTCAATTCCGCATTGCTCAAAGGCAGAAATCATATCCTTTTTACCAAAGGAAGGTGTGTCTAAAAATAAAGCTTTCATGGATGGGGCTCCTGTTCCTATAGTCCGTAGGCCAGAGATATCATCTGCAGGATGCGTTCCGGATAATTGTGGAACCGGCAGACCTTTTCGTGACCATTGTGCGCAATTTCTTTGCGCCGGTTTTCGTGTGTCAGATAGAATTCTATTTTATCTACCAGATCATCATAGCTGTCGTACAACACCAGATCTTCATCGGGAGTAAAAAGCTCCGGAATTTCCGACTGGTAATTGGTAATGAGAAAACCGCCACAGCCAAGTACGTCAAAAATGCGGAGAGGAAGTCCCTCACGGATAGATTTTGACGTGATGTTAAGGTTAATCTTGCTATGGTGAAAGATGAGTGGCATTTCTGTCAGAGATTTTGCGAGCCCACGGTTGCGTACTGGAAGACCGTCTGTGTTGCTGCCGGTATACAGATCGATGCCGAAGTGGTTTCCGACAATCTGCATAATATGCAGACGTTCCTTGACAGAGATCTTTGCATCCATATACAGCCGGACCATAGCAATGCGGTCATCCCGGCGAAACAGCTCGGGAGGTGTGTAGAATCCGGGTAAGTGTGCGCGAAATTCGTCGACCATAGAATCGGTGAGGCATTCTTCCAGAAAATGATAACCGTAGATTCTTTCCTGTGAATTCATAAGTCCTTCCAGATAACCTCCAAGATATGTCTGGCTGCCGGTAAAGCGGTTGTAGGGACACTTCTCGGTATAGAGTGAACCAACGAAAGAAATGTCAGAGCTATATTTTTGAATCTGACCGGCGGTGGCGTTATTGATTACAGAATCCCAGCGGGAAGGATTTGTTGCGAGTGGCAGGTGAAATACGCAGTCCGGATTAAGAGGGGCGATCTCACGGGATTGCTGCATATCGAACAGGAAGATCCGGTTCCAGGGATTTGTGACCGAGTAAGAGAACAATTCCATAACAGGACTGTCAACCGTCTGGCACAGATAGCGGATATGATAAATATTGCAGACTTCCGACAGAAAAGGGAAAAAATTGATGCTAAAAACAAAGTCGTAGGAATGCTGATCCAGTTCCTGACTGACCAGACGGATCAGTCGGTCGGCTGGAATGCATTTGTCCGCCATTTCATAGCTTAGTTCGTGGACATTATTTCCAAGTTCACGGAAACCGGAAATGAAGTCCGGCTCACAGATACTACCGTATCGATACACGAGTATATTCATAAAATTCCTCCGGAAAACTTTCGTTGAATGCGATCTAGAAGTATTATATACTAAATGAAATGAGATTGCCAACAGGATTGAAGAGGGATTATGGAACGTATTTTAAAGAAATCGAAGAAGGGACTCTGTTTTATGGAGCTGTTTTTAGATGAGCGGTTGTGCGAGGGAGCAGTGTGGATTCCGAGAGAAATGATACAGGCGGCGGGGGGAGTGAACAGGAGACTTCCTGCAAAACAGAAATATGAATTGATGTTACGGATTGTGGAAAAATATTCAGTGGAATTGTACCCGGCTGAATGTATGCCGGAACAGGAGCTGACTGGGTATGACAGGATAGAGGACGAACAGGACGAACAGGAAGGCTGGCGTACGGATTGCTATGTGACAGGTAAATACAGTGCACAGCTACAGGCGGCAGGCTATTTTGACGCGGTTGTGCAGGCGCTGCTTGCCCAGGCGGAGGAACAGGAACGGGCGAATGCGACCACGCAGTTTCTTATGCAGATGATCGGAAAAGAGGAGGCGTATTATCGTATTGATGATGGAATCAGCCCCATTTTGATCTACAAAGGGGATGATATCTGTCATAATGTGTTAAATGTATTTGCAGAGCAGTTTGGAAAGGCACTTGTGCGGAGCGGAGAGCAGGTAGAGTATTTTGACGCAGGTAAAGAAGACTGGATGGAGATTGTGAGGTACAAAGGAAAACGTTATAAGGCAATCATTGGTGTCCAGACGTATCTTTTTTCTGTCAAAATGAAGGATGGAATTCATTTCCTTCACGAATTTATTGCAGGTCCAAAGTATAATTTCCTGTTTGATCATCCGATCTGGATGAAGAATCATCTGTATCATACACTGCCGGATCTGACAGTGCTGACGCATGATGCAAACTATGTCCGGTTTGTAGAGCGTTATTATCATATACCGGCAAAGCTTTTTCCGCCGGCAGGAATAATGCCGGAGCCGAAAAAAAATGAGAACGATATAAAACGCTATGATCTCAGTTTTGTGGGAACCTATGGAAATTATCTGAGCCAGATGCGGGAGATTCATCAGATGGAGCGCGGCAGGCGTTTTCTGGCCAATCATTTGCTGCTTCTGTTAAGACGCAATCCGGATATGACACTGGAAGAGGGACTTTCTGCGGTGTTAGAGATGCGCGGGATACAGTTGGAGGAGGAGGAATATCTGGAGCTCCTTTATGAACTGCGCAAGGTATCATACTGCGTTTCGTTTTATTATAGAGACCGTGTGCTTAGAAGTATTCTTGCGGGAGGGATTCGTCTGGATGTGTTTGGTGATAGCTGGGCAGGGTGCCCGCTGACTGTTTTTCCCAATCTGATCTGTCACCCGGATGTGACGGTGGAAGAGAGCCTTGAAGTTTACCGGTGTTCCAGGCTTTCTCTAAATATCATGAGCTGGCATAAGGGCGGCTTTACAGAACGTATGGCAAGCATTATGCTTGCGGGAACGGTGCTGGTGACGGATGATACAACATATCTGCATGGAAGATATGAAGCGGATGAGATGATGGTGTTTCATCTGAATGCCTTAAGTGGGCTTGCGGATGAGATCCGGCATCTGCTCAGGGACGAGACACGTTTGCGGCAGATGGCAGAGAATGGACGGGCGCGTGCGATCAGGGAACACACTTGGGATGTCCGGGCGTTGGAGTTTCAGAAACTTTTGCAGGATTTCTAATGGAAAGGAACCATGTTGCCGATATATACCATAGTATATGCAGAAAGGAGCAAAAGCATGAGGCTTTTGCAGACAGGTAAAGATCATGGAAGATAACAGACAGGAACAGGTAGAGGCGTTAGAGGTAATGGCAGAGTTCAACGGGCGTCTGGTGAAGAATCTGCCCATTCTTGTAAAAGAATTATCAGAAAATCGTCTGGAGGATACAGATAAGTTTTTGAAATCTATCATTGATGCCATCAACTGGGAGATTCAGGTCGTAAATGGCACGATGGACGTGCTTAACGATGGCAGAGCCCGTGTGGATAAGGAAGCGTTTAATGAGAAGATCATTGCGGTGGGCAATGCTGTGGCATCAAAGGATGATGAACAGATGGCAGAAGCCTTTGAAAATGTAATTCCTGTATTTGAACAGCTGGGAACAGCGGTGCAGGAAGTGCTGGCATAGAGAGATAGGGGAATAGAGGAAACGTATGTTTCCTCTTATTTTGTTGAAAAGTAATAGAAAAATATGAGGTACAGAGATGAAATTCCCGGAGGGATATTTTCAGGCAGAGATAAGGGAGAACTTTGAAATTTCAGAGATGATGAAGCGTGCCTGGGCGGCGTCACTGGAGATTTTGCAGGTAGTAGCGGAAGTTTGTGACAAAAATAATATTACGTGGTTTGCGGATTGGGGGACACTGCTTGGTGCCGTCCGTCATAGGGGATTTATTCCGTGGGATGATGATATTGATATCTGCCTAAAAAGGGAAGATTATCAGCGCCTGATTGAAGCTCTGCCAAGAGATCTGCCACATGGATTTGTAATGGCGGGAATGTATGCATCCACAGAGGAATTGCAGAGAGCGGCAGAAACGGCACAGATCCGTGTTATTGCGGATAGTCAGGTCTGGAATTATGAGTCTTATGTGAAGTATTTTCATGGTTTTCCATATACCGGTATGGGAATTGATGTTTTTCCATTAGACTATATCCCAAGAGACCGGGAGGTAGCGGATCTCCAAAAGCTGATTATTTACCGGACGATTGTTACACTGCGGGATTGGGATATGTTTAAAAAAGAGGGAAAGCTGGAGGAACGTCTGGAAGATCTTGAAAAACTGTTGGGAAGAAAGATCACACAGAATGAAAATGTGCAGAATCAGCTGTGGCGGACGGCAGATGCGGTATGCGCTCTGTACCGGAGCGATGAGGCAGATGAGATTGTAAACTACCCATGCTGGATTAACCGGGAAGAATACCATATGAAAAAAGAGTGGTATGATAAAGTGGTGTATCTGCCATTTGAAAATATCCAAATTCCGGTACCTTATGCATATGATGAGGTATTATGTGCGCAATTCGGAGATTATAGGACACCTGTATACAACGGGGCAGATCATGAATATCCCTTTTACAAAAAATTAGAGCCGGAATTGGTCAGAAGAATGGAAAATGCCGGCTTTAAAGGCTCGGTAGATGAGTTTTGCAGAAGAATTGTGGATGGGGAGCTTCATGTAAAATAATGTGGAGGCTAAAGAGAAACTATTGATGTCAGAATTTTTAAAATCGTTTTTCATGGGGGAGTATCGGGAAGGTTTTTATGTAGAGCCCATGATGAAGTGCGCATGGGCAGCACAGATCAAGCTGGCAGAGCTAATTGATGAGATGTGCCGGGCGGAAGGCATCCGGTATTTTGCCGACTGGGGAACACTGCTTGGGGCAGTACGGCATAAGGGCTTTATTCCGTGGGATGACGATATGGATCTTTGTATGCTTCGGAAGGATTATAATCATTTCCTAAAGGTGGCAGAGCGGTATCTGCCGGAGGGCTGTTTTTTGCATTCCTGTTATACGCAGCCTGATTACAGGCAGGATTTTTGCAGGGTTGTCAATTCGCATCAGGTAAATTTTACGCAGGAATTTTTGAAAAAATGGTATGGCTGTCCCTATATTGTTGGAATTGATATATTTCCGCTGGATCGTCTGCCGGTCAGTAAGGATGCAGAAGAATTGTTGTGTGAATTGCTTCAAATGATTGCACAGATTGTAGAGAGAGAAGAGACAGATGCGGAAGTTTCAAAACAGCTGTTGGATAAAGTTGAAGTACTAACCGGAACAAAGATTGACCAAAACGGAAACGTTAAGAATCAACTATTATGCCTGGCAGATGCTCTTTCCCAGATATATGAGGATGATGCCGGAGAAGAGCTGACGGAGCTTTGTGCATATGTAAAGGGATACGAATACAGAGCCAGCCAAAGCTGGTTTGAAGAACAGATACAAGTTCCGTTTGAGACGATAGAACTTCCGATTCCAAAGGAATATGACAAGGTATTGCGGGCACAGTATGGGGATTATATGACACCTGTACGTGGGGGAGCGGATCACGACTATCCGTTTTACAGAAAACAACAGGAAATGGTGGATGCAAGAAACAATCGGTGCTTATAGCTAAAGCAACAGGAACAATCGACCGATATAATAAACAGTAGTATATCTCAGGGAAGAGGTGGGTGAAGACATGGTAGTGAATCACAATATGGCAGCCATCTGTGAGAGCAGACAGCTGCGTTATAATGCAAAGAAAATGGAGAGTTCCTCGAAAAAGCTCGCAACCGGTTACAGGATTGTGTCGGCAGCAGATGATGCAGTGGGACTGCAGATTTCGGAGACGATGCGGCATCAGGTAAAGGGGTTGAATAAGGCATCTAGGAATTCACAGGATGGAATCAGCATGTTGCAGACGGCAGATGCTGCCCTGCAGGAGACACAGGATGTGTTGGATCGTATGGTGGAATTGACCACGCAGGCAGCCAACGACATAAATACGGATGCCGACCGGAATGCGATCCAGAAGGAACTGAATCAGTTGAACGATGAGGTGGATCGCATTGCTTATACCACGAATTTCAACCAGCAATATATGCTTGCAGAGGGAACACCAAAGGCGGCACCCGGATTTTTTAAGATTCAGACGGGGGCATTGGCGAAAAGTGACACAAATGACAAAAAACGGGAATGCTCGAACAGTATAGTCTTACCATTCGTTTTGTTAATGCGGGCAAGGAAAGCTTAGGTGTTGATAAGGTAGATGTGTCCTCGCATTCCAAGGCGGCAAAGTCAATTGAACTGGTGCAGAATGCGATCGAGAAAGCGGCATTGTGGAGAGATGATTTTGGAGGTCAGCTTGAGCAGCTCGAGCACGCGGTTCGTAATACGGACAACACAGCAGAAAATACGCAAAAGTCTGAATCGAACCGGAGAGATACAGAGATGAATATGGAATTGGTTCTGCATTCCACCAACCGGATATTGGTGCATGCATCCCAGAGTATTCTTGCGCAGTACAATGAAGATGCAAATGCAGCAATCGAGCTTTTAAAATAAAAGAACAGGACCAGCAGAAAATGCTGGTCTTCTTTTTACTGTGGAAAATAAATCGATAACAGGGGGAGTGGAATGAAGCGGGTCAGCGTAATAATTCCATGCCATAATGCGGTACAATGGCTGCCCAAGTGCTTTTTATCACTGGTAAACCAGAGCATGGGGATGAATGATATAGAACTTATATTCGTGGATGATGCTTCTGAGGATGCTGGAAGGACCTGGGAGATGCTACAGGATTTCGAGCGGGCATATCCGGAGAGTATTATGGCAATCCAGCTCGCTGAGAATATGCGTCAGGGCGGAGCAAGAAATGTAGCACTTACCTATGCGACAGGGGAATATATTGCATTTGTGGATGCAGATGATTTTGTGAGGGAAGATTTTTTGAAGAAAGCTTATGAGATCGCCCGGAGTACAGACGCAGATATGGTTCAGTTTGAATATGAGTTGTATACAGAACGTCTGGGAAATGTTCCGAGTGGAAGGAAGATTGAAAGGGAGAGCATCTGTCTGGAGAACATAGCGCAGAGAAAGCGCTTTTTGGTAGAGGAAAAGATTACATATGGATGCTGGAATAAATTATACCGCAGAGAGCTGATTGCCCGTGCCGGAGTAAAGTATGCAGAGCATGTGATATATGAGGAGCCATTGTTCGTATACCCGCTGCTCTTTTTTGGAAAAAGATTTGAGATAGTACCAGATGTTTTCTATTATTACAGACAGAATCTGACAGGTACCA
>OGEQ01003011.1_pt1 | contig 10316 bp, 8 predicted proteins | sample 1570731 | NCBI WGS metagenome assembly OGEQ01 (sample SAMEA2582132, study PRJEB24529) | metagenome | biome: Human gut stool | place: China | collected 2011 | reverse complement strand
CCTGCTGGTGCTGCTGCAGGACCAGGGGCTGGATCTCGGGGAAGTGATTGATAATTTAAGAGCACGGCATAGGTAATAATAGCAAAGGGAGGTGTTAATATGCCTCCCTGCATAACTTTGCTCGTTAATCAGGAGTATTTCTCTGCAACTAAAATAAGCATGAAGTATTGATAAAAATATTACATTTTCCTCGTGATTAACGCTTTGATTAACCTTAAAGGTCTTGTAACTTTCCATGACAATGATGAAATAAGGGCTGAATAACGTTGAGCAGCGTTATTTAATTCATTTTGTAGTTTAGTTAATTGCTCTTGCTGTTTCTGATACTCAGTCTCTAAATATGCATTTCGCTGGACCAACCTATCAATACGTTCTTTTTTCTGTGCAACGGACGCTCTTAGCTCATCAATTTCTTCTTCCCTGGCTTTAAGAACTTGATCCTGAGAAGCAATACTGGCTTGCAACTTCTCTGTAGATAGATTAGAGGATTCAAGCTCATGTAATACCCGATCTTTTAACGAGAAAAGATACTCTTCCGGCGTTAATCGAATCAGGCGATAGTGTGCCGCTTTGATAAAATCATCATAAAAATCGCTTTCATCAATATCCAATGAGGCGATGAATTCGCGTGAAGCAGTGAATAAAGAATCAAACGCCGGACCAGAAATCGTATTTAAATTCCACTCAAGAAAAGTCACTGCATAATTATTAAAGTCTCTACCACGTGAAGGCAACAAGTGCTTTGAGTCCATAAAGGAATAGAGGGCACGTAACGCATCAAGAGCACAGTGCCAGGATTTCTCTCTGGTCACCGATAATGAACCACTGCGGTTAATGGAATGAGAAATCAAGATCTCATCCAGGAACGCCATTCTTTTGGTAAGTAGCATAAAAGCGCTAACAAAAAATAAATCATTAGTCGTTCTTAAATCCTGGAATTGTAACCCAGTATCCAGTATAGCCTGGCGACGGAAAAGCTTATCCCAGGGCCACCAGATAAATGCATCAAAGAAATTATGAGTAATTTCATCTGATGAAAATAGTTCTTTTTGGGGGAGTAAATCTACGCGCACAGACCATGGCATTGGTGCATATGAATGGGTTTGTAGATCTAAAGATCTGGCATCGGCAGATAACCACATCGGCTTGCAGCAATGCAGCATGATCATACATCCGTTTGAGCATATTAGCATCGGCATAATCGTCATCATCAAGAAAAATGATATATTCGCCACTTGCTATTTTTAACCCCATGTTACGTGATGCACCTGCACCGATATTCTGCGAATTATTCAAAAGACGTATTCGCGAGTCATTAGCGGCAAAGGACTGCAGTAGCTTTAACGTATCATCAGCCGAATTGTCATCAATAATGATGACTTCAATATCCTGTAACGATTGCGATAAAATGGAACTTAGCGTATCAGATATATATTCTGCAGCATCGTGCACAGGTATCACAACAGAGACCAGTGCACTTGAAGATCTTTCAGACATTTGATCGCCTCCCAAGTGACACGTTACAGTAATTTTAGTTAATAATATACTTCAAAAAAAATTTGATGGTAAAGAAACAATATCTGGCAATTAATAAAAAAGGATAACCGTTTGATCGACAACTATCCCTCAACCACATCATGATAAGTCTTTAGCGTCTTACTAATAATCATCCCGCTCGAGAATTTATCCTGAATACGCTTACGTCCTTTAATACCCATTTCAACACGTGCTTTAGGATTGCTAAGTAAAAAGGCAAGTTTATCAGCCAGCTCTTCAGGTGAATTGCTTTTAACAATAATTCCATTATCGTTATCAATAATAAGGCTATCACAACCACCAACATCATAAGCAATACAAGCGCGACCCACAGAAGATGCTTCCAGAAGAATTCGCGGAACACCTTCAGAATAAACTGACGGCAAAGCAACGATATTTGATTGCTCAATAAGATCGCAAACGTTATTCGAACGACCTAACCAGTTAATTAATCCTTGCTGATGCCAATTTTCAATGACCTGAAGGGAAATCGCATCTTTATCATTTTCGACCAGAATTCCAGCAACATTCAAAGTAAAGTGAATATTCTTACTGCGTAATATTTTCTTCGCTTCAATTAAGTCGCCCAGTCCTTTACTCCACAACATACGGCTGGCAAACAATACAACAGGGACATCGTTATCCTGTTCAAGAGAATATTTGTATATCTCTGGATTAATGCCTGCACCATCAATAACAATAGTCTGTTGTTTTTCGAGTCCAACCAACTTAGCCAGTTTTTTTCTGTCGCGGTCATGTTCAAACATAAATATACAGCGCTTATTACTGGCAATATATTTATATGCAGCAATAGTAAACTGCCGCAATAATTTTAAAGGCATGCTGTCAGAAGAAAATACTCTTCCAAGCCCAACAAAACTCACGATGACCGGCAGATTAAATTTCTTCGCGAGCACACCACCAATCAAACATGGCTTGATAGTGATGCAATGCAAGAGATCCGGTTTTATATTTTTAATAATTTTTTGCACATCATGGTAAGTACGAAAGAAAACTAATGCATTAAAAGATTGAGCATCAAGAGTAACATTATGGCAAATAAAGCCGAATGTTTTGAATTTATTTATTATGTTGTCATCAATAAAATGGCTGATGATGTGAATCTCATAACCTGCATCACGGGAGGCGATGGCACGATCGATCCAGTGTAAATCGAAGTACCAATCCGAATTTATGAAATAACACAATTTTCTCATTGCTATGCCCACTTAATGATACTTACCACTAATACCTTTTATGCCATGTGAAATTCCACGAAGAATAAATTTCATATAGGAATATTTTTGACGTTGCCATGGCAGGATTAATATATATTTTAGGATGCGTATCGCTATCGCTGAATTGCTATACACGCCATTTTTCTGGAATATTTTCTTCGACAGGATCAAATTACGGCATAGATAGTAAACCTTCCATTCAGGTGCAATAAGTTTGCCCTGAATACTCACATCATGATAAAAAAGCAACTCCGGGCTATACATAATTTGCTCACCAGCTAATGATAGCTGATAGCCAAAGTAAAGATCATCAAAGTAGATAAAGAGCTGTTCGCGAATGTAGTCAAGACTGGTCGCGAGCAGATCACGATGTATGACCATCCCAACAAATGAAACCGTTTGTACGAACATAGAACGATTAGCTGCCGGGATAAACTCTCCAGGGTAGCGTAAATAGCGTACAGTGTCGCCAAGGGAGGTTGGTACACGCGAGAACGGCATATTCATCGGACACGGTTTTCCTTGCGGATCTTTCACCAGTCCACTAAATACCCGACATCCCCGCTTATCCAGCTGTGAAAAGGACTTCAACGTGTCTGGATAGGGGTAAGCATCGTCATCGTAGAAAAATACCCAATCACTTGCCAGCTGTTCACAGATATACTGACTACCGGTTTTAAAGCCCCCCGCCCCACCGGTATTCTCGGTAAGGGTTAACACAATGACTCGTGTATCAACAATTGACGAAAGCCAGGCTTGGGTCCCATCCGTGGACCCGTTATTGACAATAACAATATTAATGAATTCAAGTTTGAGGGTCTCTTCAACGGTTTTTTTCAGTTTACCGAGCCGATTGAATGTCACTATCAATGCCGTATATTTCATCGTACAGAAACCGTAAACACAGGCATTGGCTGATTTTCAGTGAGTGAATTTAAATAGACTTCTGCCGTTTTCAATGCTTCGGCGATGGTCACATCCATATCAAGGTAACGGTAGGTTCCAAGACGACCGACAAAAGTGATATTGATTTCATTCTCGGCCAGTGACAAATATTTTTCAAGAAGAGCCATCTCTCCCATCTGACGAATAGGATAGTAAGGAATATCATTTTCTTCGCAAGCACGGCTATACTCTTTATAACAAACAGAGCCGTCGTGTTGTTCCCAGGGAGAAAAATATTTATGTTCAGTGATGCGAGTATAGGGGACATCAACAGAACAATAGTTCATCACTGCGCAGCCCTGGTAATCACCCTGATAGGTAAACTTTTTAAAATCTAATGTTCGATAGCCCAGACGGCCATATTGGTAGCCATAAAACGCATCTAATGGACCGCTATAGAATACGTGATCGTAATGAGTTCGCTCTTCAACGATAAATTCCCGCTGTAAGTCAACCTTGATATTTTCATGATTGAGAATGGACTTAATCATCTGCGTATAACCACATTTCGGCATGCCCTGAAATTTGTGGTTAAAATAATTATCATCATAGTTAAAACGAACAGGAAGACGTTTAAGAATAGATGCGGGCAGTTCCGAGGGTTGCATCCCCCACTGTTTAATCGTATAGCCTTTAAAAAAGGCCTCATATAACTCTTTACCAATAAAGCGTAACGCTTGCTCTTCAAAAGTTTGTGGATCAGCAATAGTGCTATCCCCTTTCTCAGCAATGAGCGCTCTGGCCTCATCAGGCGAACAAGTTTTTGAGAAAAACTGATTGATGGTATGCAAATTAATAGGCAGGGAAAATACCTGACCATTAACTGTCGCTTTAACCCGGTTCACATAGGGCATCATCTCTGCATGCTCGTTGACATAGTTCCACACTGTTTCATTGTCAGTATGGAAAATATGGGGTCCATAAACATGTACCATAACATTCGTTTCAGCGTCCCGTGCATCATAGGAATTTCCCCCAATATGATCACGCTGATCGATAATATGGACTTGATGTCCCTGCTCAGCAAGCTGGCGACCAATAACTGCACCAGAGAAGCCTGCACCTACGATCAATATTTTTTTACTTTTCATCTGTTGTCTCTTTTATTATCCAAGAATAGCACGGCGTACTTTGTAATAATATTTAGTCATCATGTTTCTTCTTGGCGTGCCTATTGGTGCATATTTATTAACATAAGGCATCAGTACGTTCTTGATTTTGGTCTGGAACAAGATTTGTTGTTGCGGCTCGCTATGGGTTAAACCAATCGAAGCCGCTAACGACATCTGTCGTTTATAGATTTCCATTTCCCATGGAGTGTTAGCGATGTTCTCAATAAAGTCGTCATAAAAATCGACTTTTTCGGTATTCCATGGTTTGTTCTCACCCGCATAATGAATCATTTTAGGCTTCTTGCGAGCTGCTAAAAATTTCATATACGTTGCAAACTTAAGATTAGGGAAGAAATCATCCGTGTTGCCATTACCATGATAAACGTTCCACTCTAATGGCAGAAATGTGACTCGAGAGTAAAATACTTTATTCATGATATCCTGGTCGAGGAACCAGTATTTCTTTGCCTTTAATACCCGCATCAATTCAGCAAAAGTATTTTCTTCGACCATTTGTTTGACATTAAAAACAATAATCCCTGCCTGAAAATATTCATCAGGGTTATTCATGTTTAAGGTTTTCTGTAAATATTCGCCTGCCGGCATAACGCCATCATCTGATGCCGACATTGCAGAAAATTTTACAAAACCTTCCATGACGATATCCTTAACCGCTGCAACTAAATTGTTGCCCAGAGGGACATCAAGCAGTTCACCCAGGTCAGCCTTTACAACGGTATCCGAATCAATAAATACGACTTTATCGTATCGTCTGAACAGTTGAGGAATAAAAAGACGGGCATAAGTTGATGCGCTAAAATGCGCTCGGGTATGCACACCATTTATTTCAGTGAAGGCATTAACGTCAAAAAAACGAAGAGAAATATTCGGATGAGCAGAGGTTAGATTTACTAACCGTGTTTTATTCAAATAGCTTACTTTATTTTCGAGTACGACGATATCATAATTTTTATTTTTATCCGCATGCCGGACAATGGAATTAATTAATGCGCCACCGCTGATTGCGTAATTATCATCGAAACTGATAACAACTGGAACCGCAGAATCAAAAACTGGATTCAGTGCACCATTGAATGTTTCATTACTTACAAAGGTACGCTGTAATTCTTTTACCTTAAGCTCACCATCTTGTTGCAACTTAATTATGTAAATATTAAACAGCCGTTCAGCTATATGCCCAATAACGCGTTTTTCCTGGGCATTATAATTGTTCATCGAGATGGCATCTTCGAGATTATCCAGAATGGAAAAGAGCCACTTAGAATAATCAACAAAAATATCTTTGCGCATAACAAACATATTTGTGTAATAGCCATCACTGGCATCATTAAACGTTTTTATTGCTGTACTATACTCTGGATATAGTTTTTCAACGATGGCAATGGCAGCCTGATAATCTCGAATGTGTAAGTATTCACCCCGTTCATAGTGATCGTAATTATTTTTACTTCCCGCCGCAGTGACAGACCATTTTTTGGGCAGCAAGATATCAATACCTTCGACACACCGTTGAATTGTTTCTTCGTTTAATCCAAAGATCTTCTCATATTCTTCATCAATGCATGGATGGTTCACTACCCCCCAGGTATCCTCAGAAAAAGTTTGTTTTTCGGAAAAATTAAGATGACGGCGATAGTGCATAAAACCGACATAGTCGGCTAGCTCTTCGTTTTTCCAAACCCAATAATGCGCAAAACGGATTCTTAAAGGAAATATTATCGCCAGTGTCATCTCCTGGGCAACCAATTTCATTATAAGAATTTGCTTTGCCGACATGCAGAGGTTTGATAATTGCAGCATTAAGAAAAGCACTAGGCTTATGGTGGCTGGTATAGATTTTAACGCTATTGTTCATTATATTACCCACTGATTAAGCCATTGCTTGCTTGTACAGTTCAATAATTCGATCTGCAGATCCCACTTCTCTGAGTCTATGATTTTCGATCCAGATGACTCTATCGCAGATTTTTTCAACGTCACTCATATTGTGGCTAACAAAGAGTATCGTCACGCCTCTTTTCTTAAAATCTCTGATGGTCTGAATACATTTAGCCTGAAAAGCGATATCACCTACTGCCAGAACTTCATCAATAATTAAAATATCCGGTTCAACCTGACTGATGACCGAAAAACCTAACTTAGCTAGCATTCCGCTTGAATATACTCTGATGGGCTCGTCGATGAATTCTCCAAGTTCCGAAAATTCAATAATACGTTCCATACGTTGCTGGACCTCTTTACGCCTAAGGCCCAGCAGAGTAGCATTCAGGTAAATATTCTCACGCCCGGTAAGTTCAGGATGAAAGCCTCCGCCGAGTTCAAGCATCGATGCCACCCGTCCTTCAGTGGTGACGGTTCCCTTAGTTGGCTTAATCACGCCAGCAACCAGGCCAAGCGAGGTACTCTTTCCTGCCCCATTACGTCCAATCAGGGCAACAGCCTCACCTTTGCCAACTGTAAAGGATACGTCTTCGATAGCTAAATATTTCCGCCCCTTCAGCAACTGAAAAGCGCGTTTTGGGTGGAAAATTAAATCTTTGATTCCTGAGCCAATATGATGGTACAGAGGATACTCTTTTGTAACATGACTGAAGTTAATAACTGGGTGCATTACAAGATCTCTGCAAATCGATATTTTAATTTATTGAAAATAGACAAACCGACAACCGTCAAAATGATTCCCGTAAAATAGAGTATAGAAATATACTCATAATTAAGAGTCCCATTCATGAATAAATCACGCCAACTAAGAATCATACTCGCTAGCGGATTGTAGGTAATTATCCAGCTAAATTTTTCCGGAATCATATCAGACGCATATAAAATCGGCGTACAATAAAACATCAGCATAATCCCCAGACTGACAAAGCGCTCCAGGTCACGGAAAAACAGGTTCAGCGTTGAAAAGATGATTGAAACACCAAAGGTGAAAATCACCTGGCCAATAGCAATGAGAGGTATACCCCAAACCCAGGACAAGGACGGCGTCATGCCATAAACAAAAAGAAAGACAACAATAACCGGGATGGTGCAAAGAAAATGCAAGCCTTCCATCATCACATTACTTAGCGGAATCACGGACCGGGGAAAAACTGTCTTCTTGATAATTTGAGCGTTAGCGATGAATGAAAATAATGAGTTAGTGGCCGAACTGGCAAACCATTGCCACGGAAACAAGCCGGTAATGAGGAAAACTGTATAATTTGGAATTTGTACTCTCATTACCAGCTTAAATATAAAATAATAAATCATGGCAAAAAGCAATGGATTTGCTACTGACCATAAATAGCCTAGCATGCTGCTCTTATAGCGCACTTTTAGATCTTTATTTGTTATCACAACAAGTAAATCAAATAAATACCCTAAATTGTACTTCATCTTTATACTCATAAATTATTCTGCAAATATCCACTGAATGAGTTAGTCATACCAGGTCTACCTCGCCGATCCTGTCAGGCTCAACAATCGAGAAACTGACTGCTTTGTGCTGCGGGCAAAGTTTATCAGGTCAGCTGCCATTCATCGACTGCAACCAATGATTTGAACGGAAGCGCAAGCGACACCCCAGCCATAAAACGATAAAAACCCTTTTAATTCAATAAATTAAAAAATCACCTTATGTTTTCTTCCACGCTACCGCCATTGGCTATCGCAACCAAAATGCGTGATCCACCGAGTTTTTAGCACTCACATCCGTTCAAACCGCACTGCAGATGGCATTACTGTTCAGTACAGCCATGCATCTCGTTACCTTAGCTACAAAAAGGCTTTACTCTGGCGTTTCCCTTCTCCGTTAGCTATCAGGACTTTCTCATTTCCGCAAGCAGCATGCCTGGCGTAGCACTCCCCTCACCTGCTCATCACGCCCTTACATGCAAAAGAACCATCTAAGGACAGCATGAAATTCTGAAATAATTTCTTGCATATTAATAACAACTTTTGGTGATGATTTATCAAGCAATACCTAAGTCTGCCAAATAGAACGGCAGCGTATTATAACTCTGCAAGTAAGGAATAAAAGTAAAAATCCGGTGCATGGCTTTCTCAATGTAAAAATGGACACACTTTAGACGATATGATGGCATTATCGCTAAATGAGCTCTCGGGAAACAAACACACCGGGCAAACCAAAGTAACAATCTTTACTCTACGAGGCCAGACCGCGTCTAAAACCTAGCAATACTCGATAAAACCGAAACAAACAGATAACCCATTGTTTATATTGGTTTCTATAGTGCTTTTCATCTTCTGAATGGCTTAATACCTTTCACGAATGATAATTAATTACAAGGCATTTACTCTCAGACGCCGCTGTTTACAGTTACTTGCATATCTTGTCATGGCAAAGCAAGTGATCCCAACCGCAAGCCAGTGTAAAATCGGCACTTATGTAGAACGGGATATCCACACCCCGGAGGAAAATATGAAGTTTTTGGTCACTGGTGCCGCAGGTTTTATCGGCTTCCATATCGCGCAGCGCCTGCTGAATGAAGGGCATGATGTTGTCGGAATCGACAACATGAACGACTATTATGACGTCAGCCTGAAGCAGGCACGTCTGGATCGCCTGGCATCTCCGGCATTCCATTTCCAGCAGCTGGATTTGGCCGACCGTGAAGGTATGGCAAAGCTGTTCGCCACAGAGCAATTTGACCGCGTGATCCACCTGGCCGCCCAGGCCGGCGTGCGCTACTCGCTGGAAAACCCGTATGCGTACGCAGACGCTAACCTGATGGGGTACCTGAACATTCTGGAAGGCTGCCGTCATACCAAGGTGAAACACCTGGTGTACGCCTCCTCCAGCTCGGTTTACGGCCTCAACCGTAAAATGCCGTTCTCCACCGAAGATTCCGTCGATCATCCGGTCTCCCTGTATGCCGCCACCAAGAAAGCTAATGAGCTGATGGCGCACACCTATTCTCACCTGTACGGCATCCCGACCACCGGGCTGCGCTTCTTTACAGTGTATGGTCCGTGGGGTCGCCCGGATATGGCGCTGTTCAAGTTCACGAAAGCGATGCTGGAAGGAAAAAGCATCGACGTTTACAACTACGGCAAAATGAAGCGCGACTTCACCTATATCGACGACATCGTCGAGGCGGTGGTTCGGGTGCAGGATGTGATCCCGCAGGCCAATGCCGACTGGACCGTTGAGAGCGGTTCCCCAGCCACCAGTTCCGCGCCGTATCGGGTATATAACATTGGCAACAGCTCACCAGTGGAACTGATGGACTACATCACCGCCCTGGAAGAAGCGCTGGGAATGGAAGCGCAGAAGAATATGATGCCGATCCAGCCGGGAGATGTGCTGGACACCAGCGCAGACACCCAACCGCTGTATGACCTGGTGGGCTTTAAGCCGCAAACGTCAGTGAAGGACGGCGTGAAGAACTTCGTGGAGTGGTTCAAGGATTACTATCAGATCTAATCCCCCTGCCCTGCTGGAGGTCCTGACTGGCATTAA
>OGEQ01003009.1_pt1 | contig 10320 bp, 3 predicted proteins | sample 1570731 | NCBI WGS metagenome assembly OGEQ01 (sample SAMEA2582132, study PRJEB24529) | metagenome | biome: Human gut stool | place: China | collected 2011 | reverse complement strand
TTTGGTCCGTTTTCTGGAAAATCAGTACATGGAGGTTGACGGTGCCCAGCACCGCTTCGTCCGCGGCGTATTCATCATTCCCGGCCACGGCAACGTGGTGGGTCTCGGTCAGGCGCTGAGCCAGGAGGCCAAGCACCTGGAGGTCTATCAGGGCAAGAACGAGCAGGGCATGGCCCAAGCTGCCGTTGCCTTCGCCAAGCAGATGAAGCGTAAGCAGATCTGCGTTGCCACCTCCTCCGTGGGCCCCGGCGCTGCCAACATGGTCACCGCCTGCGGCACCGCCACCGCCAACAACATCCCCCTGCTGGTGCTGCCCGGCGACACCTACGCCTGCCGTCAGCCCGACCCCGTTCTGCAGCAGGTGGAGCACACCAACTCTCTGGCTACCACCACCAATGACGCTTTCAAGGCCGTGTGCCGCTACTGGGACCGCGTTGTCCGTCCCGAGCAGCTGATGAGCGCTATGATCAACGCCTTCCGGGTGCTGACCGATCCCGCCAACACCGGCGCGGTCTGCGTTGCCATGCCCCAGGACGTTGAGGGTGAGGCCTATGATTATCCCGTGAGCTTCTTCGCCAAGCGCGTCTGGCGTCTGGAGCGCCGCCCCGCCACCGAGGCCGCTTTGGCTGACGCTGCCGAGGCCATCCGCAAGGCCAAGCGCCCCATGATGATCTGCGGCGGCGGCGTCCGCTATTCCGAGGCGCACGCCGAGTTCCTGCACTTTGCCGAGACCTTCGGCATCCCCTACGGCGAGACCCAGGCGGGCAAGTCCGCTACCGACTGGCTGCACCCCCTGAACTTGGGCGGCGTGGGCACCACCGGCTGCTCCGCAGCCAACGAGATCGCCCGGAAGGCCGATCTGGTCATCGGCGTGGGCACCCGCTACACCGACTTCACCACCGCTTCCAAGTGGCTGTTCAAGGATACCTGCAAATTCGTCAACATCAATGTCTCTGAGTTCCAGAGCCTGAAGATGGAGGCTGTCCCCGTGGTGGCTGACGCCAAGGAAGCCCTGCCCCGTCTGGAAAAGCTGCTGGAGGGCTATCAGACCGCCTATAAGGATGAGGTCAAGGTCGCCAAGGAGAAGTGGATCGATGAGCTGAACCGCCTCGATCACATCACCTTCTCCGACAAGAAGAGCTGGAAGCCGGAGATCAATGACGCCAACGCCGATTCCGCCAAGCGCTTCGCGCAGGACGTCAATGCCCAGCTGACCCAGACCTCTGCTCTGGGCGCCATCAACGCCATGATGAGCGAGGGCGACGTTGCCATTGGCGCCGCCGGCTCTCTGCCCGGCGATATGCAGCGGATGTGGCGTCCCACCGGCGTTGACACCTACAACATGGAGTACGGCTATTCCACCATGGGCTACGAGGTGGCCGGCGCTCTGGGCGTGAAGCTGGCCATCGGCGACAAGCACGAGGTCTATTCCTTCTGCGGTGATGGCAGCTTCAATATGCTCCACGGTGAGCTGATCACCGCCTGCCAGGAGCACAAGAAGATCAACATCTGCCTGTTCGACAACGCCTCCTTCGGCTGCATCAACAACCTGCAGGTTGGCCACGGCAACGTTACGCTGTGCACCGAGCTGCGCTATCGCAATAAGGACGGTCTGTTCGGCAACTTCATGAACATCGACTACGCCAAGGTGGCGGAGGCTTACGGCTGCAAGAGCTACACCGTCCGCACCATGGAAGAGCTGGTGGCCGCCTTCGAGGATGCCAAGAAGGTAAAGAACGTCCCCGTCCTCTTCGACATCAAGGTCCTGCCCAAGACCATGACCGACGGCTATTCCTCCTGGTGGCGCGTGGGTGACACCGAGGTGTCCGAGCGCAAGGAGAACCTGGCGGCTTATGCCGACCTGCAGGCTCACCTGAAGGAAGTCCGGAAGTACTAAGATCATTTTTATTTACGAAAACCCATCCAAATCATAAAAAAGGAAGGTTATTAACATGGAAAAGGTATTGAAGATCGGCATTATCGGCTGCGGCGCTATCGGCAAGGATCACTGCCGCCGCATCATTGAGACCGTCCCCGGTGCTACCGTTGTGGCCGTGTCCGACTATGTGGCCGCCGCCGCTGACGACACCGCCGCCAAGTACGGCATCAAGTCCTATGGCAATGACTGCGACGGCATGATCAAGGATCCTGAGGTCGAGGCCGTGGTCATCACCTCCATCGACCCCACCCATCATGACTATGTCATGAAGACTCTGGCTGAGGAGAAGTGGTGCTTCTGTGAGAAGCCCCTGAGCCAGAACGCCGCTGACTGCGAGGACATCATCAAGCGCGAGCAGGAGATCGGCAAGCGTCTGGTGCAGGTGGGCTTCATGCGTCACTATGACCGCGGCTATGCCGAGATGAAGCGCATCATCGACTCCGGCGAGATCGGCAAGCCCCTGCTGATCAAGTGCTGCCACCGCAACGTTGCTCAGGGCCCGGGCTTCAAGACTGAGAACGGCGTCACCAACGTGGCCATCCACGAGCTGGACATCTGCCGCTGGCTGCTGGGCGACGAGTATGAGGACGTACAGTGCGTCAAGGTCCGTCAGAGCTCCAACTCCAACAAGGGCTATGACAACCCCCAGGTCATGCTGATGCGTACCAAGAACGGCTGCTTTATCGACGTGGAAGTTCAGGTTGCTGACGGCTACGGCTATGACATCCAGTGCGAGGTCGTCTGCGAGAACGGCACCGTGAAGCTGCCCGATCCCTACGCTGTGGTCCGCCGCTCTCGTCCCGCCGGTTGGGACAGCGTCCAGCCCGCCGAGTCCATGCCCATCATGACCGACTGGAAGGAGCGCTTCATTGAGGCCTATGATATCGAGTTCTGCAAGTGGGTGGAGTCTGTCCACGCCGGCAAGCTCACCGGCCCCTCCTCCTGGGACGGCTATGTGGCCTGCGTGGCTGGCGACGCTCTGAACGCCTCCCGCGGCACCTCTCAGTTCATGAAGGTGGAGACCATGGAAAAGCCCGAGATGTACAAGTAATCTCACCCCATCCAATATAAAACACGGAGCCTGGCCAATGGTCAGGCTCCGTGTTTTTCCTTTTTCTGCAAATGCCGGAGTTTTCTCCGGCGCTTTTGCTTTTTCGATACAAACGCGGTTTCGTGTTCAACCAGCTTCCTCACTCCACCTCTAAGTGAACGGACTTATGAAACTGAGGCTCCACCAGACCGGGGATCTCCACGGCGTCGGTAAAATACAGATTCTCGACATACTCCTGCAACAGGGACACCACATAGGGATGGGGCCGTTCATCAGGCCGCCGGGCCGCCACCGTCACCACCGCCGTTTTGGGCTGGAGCTTTTCCAGCAGCTTCCGGGAGGTGGAATCGAAGGAGGCATGGTGGGGCACCTTCAGAATGTCACAGGGGGTCAGATTCACGGTCTCCCACACATGGGCGTAGGCGTCGCCGCCCAGAACGATCTCCTTGCCGTGGTAATACAGCCGCTGGCGCAAAGAGCACACGTTCATGGATTTGGCCCAGCGCACCAGTTCATATCCGTTCCGCTCTCCGTTGAAGGCCGCGTCATAGATCTCCTTCTGCCGCCGGTACAGGGCCGGTTCGCCGCAGAGGATATCCATTTTCAGGTCCGGCGTCAGCTGGAGGGAAATCGTTTCCGTCCCCGGCACCAATTCAAACTGCTTGATACGGTCGGGGTGACTTTGCAGCGCCTCGGTATAGATCTGGAGGCAGAGAAGGGCGTTTCTCGCAGCCTTGGGCAAGTTGTTATCCGGATGGAAGGGGGCCAGCTCCGGGGCATTTTCCGGAGGCAGATAGGTGGTGTAAAACCGGTCGATGGTCACGGCATCCAGCACCCGGCTGAGACCGCCGATATGATCCCGGTGGAAATGCGTAGCCAGAGCCACATCCAGATGGGTCACGCCCAGTTCCCGGAGAAAATCTCCCGCATAGATCCGCTGAGACCTGGGATCCAGTTCTCCCGGATGATCGTCCCGTATCAGACAGTCATGGCCAAAATCCACCATCAAGGCAAACTTCTGCCGCGTTCCCTCCATCTCCCGAATGAGAATACAGTCTCCGTTGCCTATGTTGATAAAGTCCAAAGCCAGCATACGCAGTCCCCCCCCTATGTTGTTGTTACAAAGATACCATACTGCGTGAACGTTTACAATGAAAAGCGGTCCTTGCGCCAGCCAAAATTTCCCTTTGGATTTTGACAGTTCCCACAAGAAACCCGCGGCGGGCATTTTGCCCGCCGCGGGTTCTCTTCGTTTTGATCGGTTTCCCTTGAAAAGTCATGCTTTTCCGTAAATGACCGTCTGCTGCCAGCCGCCGGAGCCTTCCTCCGTCCCGGTGTCTGGCAGGAGATCCGTTTCCGGCTCCGCAGGCTCCTCAGCCGGCGTCTCCGGCGGTGTGGACACAGCCCGGTTCTCCACTGCGATCTTCCGAGCGGTGATCCACTGGGTCCCGCTGTGCCAATAGACCGTGATCGTATCTCCCACGTTCAGCAGTGGGGCCTCCGGCACCTGCGCGGCGCTGACATACACGGAGAAGCCGCTCTCCCCCTCAAAGCGGAGGTAATAGACGCTGGTCCCCTCAATGACGGCGCTGCGGATCTCGGCGATGGTGCCCTTTGTCTCCCAAAGCTCCTGCTCCCCCGCAGGCACCTCCGCGTCGGCCCGGTCGATGATGCCGTTATTCAGCAGCGTTTTCCGGTAATTTTCCTCACACTGGGCCACGGTCTGCCCCGTCTCCACAATATTGTACTGCTGGACGTTCACCATGGCATACATCTTCACCAGACCGTCCTCGCCCTTCAAAGCCATGAAGTAGGTGGGCTGGTCGGCGATATTCAGCAACAGCGGGAAGGTGGCGGAATAGCGCATCTGCTGGACCTGGCTCTGGGCGGAGCTTTTGGCGGAGGTCTCCGTCGCGCCGGCGCAGGGGTAGAACCGGGTCTCCTTGGTGCGCTGATTGGTGAGGATAAAGCCGATGTTGGACTGGTCGCTGGTAACGGAGGTCACGCCGGTGTACATATACACATCGTCGTTGATGGCGATATAGTTCCAGCCGTCCGTGGTCAGCGTCACGTCCCGCTGGCCGAAGTAGGCGTTCAGAAAGCCGTTGTGGAACTGGCCGTAGTAGTCATACTGATCCATGATGATGTCGGAGGAGTACAGCCGGTCCACCCAGGTGGGCACGTCCTCGTAATACTGGCTCTCGCCGCTGACGGCGTTCACCAGCACGGCGCCCTTCACGTCCGTACCGCCGAAAAGCCCGATGCGCTTGACGATCCGGGAGCAGACCCAGTAGGGAGTGCCCTCCTCGTCGATCTCAAACACCGGCTCGTCGAACATCATGGTGGGATACTGGAACCGCAGGTGGCGGTAGAGGTTCCGGGAGAAGTGCTCCGCCGTGGTGTACTTCATGCCCTCGTCCAGTCGGACCACCTCCGCCTCCTGGGTCACCATGTCGATGACGATATAGGCAGGCAGGCCGTTGGAGCGGTTGGTGAACCACTTGATGAGGTCTCCGTAGGCAAGGCTCGTGACCCGCACGGGGCGGCCCTTATAGTTGATCTGGGTGTAGTTGGGCAGGATCTCAAACTGAGACACCATATCCGCCAGCTCACCCAGCTTCCGGCTGCCCAATCGGGCGGCGGAGTCGCTGTCCAGCATGGGGATCTGGTCATAGCGGATCTCCTCCACCTCTGTGACGAAGTCACCGGTGGTCAAGGGCAGCAGCTTGCTGTATGCCCCAGCCCGTAGCACCACCCAAGAGGAAAGGGAGCCAATGGCGATGGCTGCGATCATGGCGATCACCACGAAGAAGGGTATGGTGCACTGCTTTTTCACAAAGCCGAGATACCCTCTCGCACCGGTGCCCTGGAATCCGGAGGTCAGGACAGCGCAGCCGCAGTACACGGCGCACAGCAGAAACACAAAGAAGTAAAATTCCTCCGCATGGGGGTTCAGGGCGGGCAGCTCCACATAGAAGTACACCAGCCCCACCAGTGCCGTCACGGCGATGTTGATGAGGGTGCGGGTCACGGGAGTGCCGATGGGCTTCCGGGGCTTACGCTCCCGCTGAGGGCGCTCGCCCCCCTGTCCGAAATCTCCGGGGTTGAAGCCGCCGAAATTGAAGGTAAAGGGCATAGGGTTTGCCTTCCTTTCCAAAAGTTGTCAAAGCTGATACGAATTTATTATACCGAAAAAGTATGAACAAATCAAGGCCACACGCCGGCGTTGAGCCAAAAGGCCCCTCTGCCGCCGAACGCGGCAGAGGGACCTTGATTTTATTGGAAGGACAGTTACTTGGTGACGACCAGCTTGTCGTCCTCCACAGCCAGCTTGGCGGTGTCGCCGGTCTTGAGGGTGCCGTCCAGCATCTTCTCGGCCACAGCGTCCTCCACCTTGCTCTGGATGGCCCGGCGCAGGGGACGGGCACCGTACTTGGGGTCGAAGCCCTCCTTGGCCAGTTCCTTCACCGCCTCGTCGGAAGCGTCCAGATGGATGTCCATGGTCTCCATACGGTCCGCCACGGTCTTGAGCATCCGGCGGGCAACCTCCTCAATGTTCTGCTCAGTCAGAGCACGGAACACGATGATATCGTCGATCCGGTTCAGGAACTCCGGGCGGAAGGTCTGGCGCAGCTCCGCCAGAACGGTCTCCTTGGCCTGTGCATAGGCCGCGTCGGCATCCGCCTCGGCCTTCTTATCGTCCGCGTCAAAGCCCAGCTTGGCGCCGGCAGCGGTCAGTGCCTTGGCGCCGATGTTGCTGGTCATGACGATGACGGTGTTCTTGAAGTCCACAGTGCGGCCCTGAGAATCGGTGATCCGGCCATCGTCCAAAATCTGAAGCATGATGTTCCAGACGTCCTCGTGGGCTTTTTCGATTTCATCGAACAGCACCACGGAGTAGGGCTTACGGCGCACCTTCTCCGTCAACTGACCGCCCTCATCATGGCCCACATAGCCGGGAGGGGAACCGATGAGGCGGGATACTGTATGCCGCTCCATGTATTCGGACATATCGATCCGGATCATGGCGTTCTCGTCACCGAACATGGCCTCTGCCAGAGACTTGCACAGTTCCGTCTTGCCCACGCCGGTGGGACCCAGGAACAGGAAGCTGCCGATGGGACGCTTCGGGTCCTTCAGACCCACACGGCCACGGCGGATGGCCCGGGCCACGGCCTTCACAGCCTCGTCCTGACCCACCACACGCTTATGAAGGATATCCTCCATGTGCAGCAAGCGCTGGCCCTCGTCCTCTGTCAGACGGGTCACTGGGATACCGGTCCAACCAGACACCACAGCGGCGATGTCCTCCGCGTTGACGTCCCGGTGCTCCTGATTATTCTTGCGGCGCTTGTCACGCTCGATCTCCACCTGCTCCTTGTAGTCCTTCTCGATGTCCCGCAGCTGGGCGGCCTTCTCAAAGTCCTGGGCGTTGATGGCGGCGTCCTTGTCCTTGGACAGGGCGTTGATCTTCTCCTCCAGGCTCTTGAGTTCCTTGGAGGGTTCCTCCTGCTCCATCCGCACCCGGCTGGCGGCCTCGTCCATCAGGTCGATGGCCTTGTCGGGCAGGAACCGGTCATTGATATACCGGGTGGACAGCTCCACGGCGGCCTTCAATGCCTCGTCGGTGATGTGCAGCTTGTGGTGCTGCTCATACTTCTCCCGCAGGCCCTTCAGGATCTCCAGCGTAGCATCCTGACTGGGCTCGCCCACCGTCACCGGCTGGAACCGGCGTTCCAGAGCGGCGTCCTTTTCGATATACTTGCGATATTCGTTCAGGGTGGTGGCACCGATGATCTGGATCTCACCGCGGCCCAGCGCGGGCTTGATGATATTGGCGGCGTCCACCGCGCCCTCGGCGGAGCCTGCGCCCACGATGGTGTGCAGCTCATCGATGAAGAGGATGATCTTGCCCTCGCTCTTCTTCACCTCGTTCAGCACGCTCTTCAGGCGCTCCTCGAACTCGCCGCGGTACTTTGCACCGGCCACCAGAGCGCCCATGTCCAGACTGAACACGATGCGGTCCTTCAGGTTTTCGGGCACATCGCCGCGCACGATACGCTGTGCAAGACCCTCTGCAATGGCGGTCTTGCCAACGCCGGGTTCACCGATCAGGCAGGGGTTGTTCTTGGTCTTACGGGACAGGATGCGGATCACGTTGCGGATCTCCTGATCACGGCCGATGACGGGGTCCAGCTTTTGCTTGCGGGCAAGGTCTACCAGATCCTGACCATACTTCTGCAGGGCGTTGTAGGTCTCCTCGGGATTGTCGTTGGTGACGCGCTGGTTGCCGCGCACAGCCGTCAGTTGCTGCAGGAACTTATCTTTAGTGATGCTGAACGCACGGAACAACTCGGCGGTGTTCTGAGTCTGCTCATCCAGCAGACCAAGGAACACATGCTCCACGCTGATATAGTCGTCCTTCATGGCCTTGGCTTCTCGGGCGGCGGCGCTGAGCACCTTATCGGCAGCCTGCGAGATATAGACCTTGTCGGGGTCACGGCCGGAGCCGGACACCCGGGGCAGAGCCGAAAGCTTTTCGGCCACGGCGGCAGCAAAACTGCCGGGGTCAACATTCAGCTTCTGCAGCAGCTGCGGGATCAGGCCCTGCTCCTGCGAAGCGAGGGCGTGCAGCAGATGTTCAGGTTCCAATTGATTGTGCTGGTACTCCACAGCCAGCTGTTGCGCTGCCTGCAGAGCCTCCAGCGTTTTCTGTGTATATTGATTGGTATTCATAAAGTCAAGCCTCCATTCATACCGGAAGGTTTATTTTAGCGAACACGATATTCGTTTGCTAAAAGCCCGGTGCAGAGATGCTGCCGAACGGGAAGCAGCGGCTATTCTTCAGTTGTTTCACGGTTTCAAGCACCTCCTGCCGAACTGGTTTTACTTGTTTTAGCACTCTATCTGTTCGACTGCTAAAACTATACTCCTGTTTTCCCACTTTGTCAATAGGGTTCATAAAAAGTTTGCAAATCATAATTTTTGCTAGAAAAAACACGCAGCCTTGCCATACCGTTCGTCGCGTAAGCGACTTAAAATCGGCGCAACACAAAAAATCCTCTAGCGCAGCGACTTGGATTTTTTGTATGGAGCCCATCCGCTTTGGGATTATTAAGGGCGAGCAGCCCTTAGTTTGCAACGGCGACGACCGCGGCCAGCGGCCGAAACAGGGAGGAGCTGTTGGGGCAGCGGCCTGCAGGATGCGAGTGCCACGCAAGGCACGAAGCAGACGCAGGGAGCCGCAACCCGCCGCCTCCCGCGCCTCGAAAGTAGCGGAGACCTTGCTGTGTTGAACACACAGCATTTGCTGCGCAAACCGGTCTGCGCCTTGAAAGCCCCACCGGGGCTTTCATGCCCTACGGGCACCGCCGTCCTTTCTGGTACTCTTTTGTGCGTGCAAAAGAGTACATATTCGGCGGTAATGCCTTTTGCAAAAGCCATAGAATCTGCCCCACGCGATTACGCTCTGCACCGGAAGCATTTTCCACATACAAAAAGGCTGCTGTACCAAATGGCGCAGCAGCCTTTGCTTTTGCAATGATAAAACAGAAAACCTGAAGTCAGAACTTACTCTTCGTCCTCATCCTCGTCATCTTCGTCATCATCGTCCTCTTTCGGCTTATAGAAGATGCCGCTCAGGAGGATGCTGATGAAGTACAGCAGCACCATGGGGCCGGCCACCATGCACTGAGACACGATATCCGGCGGGGTGACAACGGCCGCGATGAAGAAGATGATCACGATGGCAACGCCGCGCACCTGCTTGAGCAGCTGCGGGTTGATAATGCCCATCTTGGACAGGATGATGGTGATCAGAGGCATCTCAAACACGCAGCCAAAAATGATGAACATGGTCAAGCAGAGGTTGACATAGCTCTCGATACTGGTGGTGGTCTGGATGTACTCGGCACCCTCGATGCCGGTGCTGAGGAAACGCAGCATGAAGGGCATCATGAGCTTGTAGGCGAACAGCACGCCCACGCAGAACAGGATAAGACCCAGCAGCATGACCAGCTTGAAGAAGGTGCTCTCGCTCCGTTTCAGACCCGGCCTTGCAAATGCATAGATGTGGTAGAACGCCACCGGCACAGTGACCACCACGCCTGCCAGAATGGAGACGCGGAAATACTGCATCAGCTTTTCCTGCGGGGCAATGGAAACAAACTCGTAATAGTCGCGGCCCATGGCAGTGAGCAGATCGATCAGACGGTCGGCGTATGCCAGCGAGACCACAACACCCACCACGAACACCACCGCGCAGATGATCAGCCTGTTCCGCAGTTCTTTCAGATGGCCGGTCAGCGTCATGCTGCCGTCCTCTGCCATG
>OGEQ01003008.1_pt1 | contig 10321 bp, 7 predicted proteins | sample 1570731 | NCBI WGS metagenome assembly OGEQ01 (sample SAMEA2582132, study PRJEB24529) | metagenome | biome: Human gut stool | place: China | collected 2011 | reverse complement strand
AATAAAATCACAATTTGAAACTGTTATATACTTCAAATTAAATAGTGCATCTTCCCCCAAACTCAAATTATCCAAAAAGAACAATCCACTATTTCTTATTATTCTTGTCAAATACATTTTATTCCACACAGAACCTAGCAAACCTTTTTTATATACATCCACCACTTTTTCTTTATTAACTTTTGATACATTTACTTGTTCATATAACATTTTCTTTGAACTTTCAATTTCATTTTTTTCGATGTCTATGTAATATCCGCAGATAGTTAAGTAGTTGTCTTCAACATGCTTTATTAATAAACTTACCATTCTTCTCTCTAAGAAGTCATCTGCATCAACAAACATCATATATTCTCCATGCGCTCTATTAATTCCTATGTTACGCGCTGCGGAGACTCCTTTATTTGATTGATGAATCACTAATACTCGTTTATCATTTTTTGCAAAATCATCGCATATTTCTCCAGAATTGTCTGTTGAACCATCATTCACCAAAATGATTTCCAAATTCTTATATGTTTGCAAACATATGCTATTTACGCATCTTTCCAGGTATCTTGCTGCATTATACACCGCAACAATCACTGTTACTTTACAAGTTTCCAATCTTATCTCCTTTTTATACCAACGAAATTATATATAGTAACGGTTTTGCACAATGAATTTTTTCCAAATCACCAATCAAACCAACGCCCAATTTTATTTTCCAAGTCTGTCCTTTTGGTTTTAATATTCCTACATATGGGTTCTTTCTATATTGTGGAAATCGCTTTTTCATGTCTTTTATCCAATACTCATACTTCTCCTTCATTCTTCGTATTCCACCACCATGGCCATATGTAATCAAAGCATTAACCATATTAGCAATATATACATATTCTATCACTTTTCTATCTTTCATTTTCAAATTATATATGTCATAATTTTCCATAAATTCATTAAAGATACTCACTATGAATTTTTCATGATTTTTTTCATAATTCATAGAACCTGTAATAGATTCCCTATTATAATAATAATGATATCCACAATAATCTATCACTTTATATTGAGGGTTTGCACAATATAGTGCCATACTAAAATATATATCTTCTCCACAACGAATTGTTGAAAATTTTACTTGATTTTTCAACAAAAACTCTTTTTTATACATTTTTGCACACGCAATAGGATATGTAGCTAAACTCCATATACTATGTTTGGCAAAATGTTTTTTTAACTTTCCTTCTAAGTCCCTGGTATATCCACCTATAACTACATCGTACTTGCCTTTTTGCATAGCGTTATAATATGTTTCTATATAATCAGGTGCTATATAATCATCACTATCTATAAACATCAAATATTGTCCATTTGAATTGTTTATTCCCACCTCACGTGTTTTTCCCAGTCCTAAATTTTCTTCATTAATATAACTTTTGATAAGTTGAGGATATCTTTTTTCGTACTCATCAATTATAAACTGACTATTATCCGGACTACAGTCATTAACGCAAATAACTTCATAATCTACATATGTCTGTCGAACTACACTTTGTAAACATCTTTTCAAATATTTTTCAACATTATATATCGGTATTATTACACTAACTTTAACCATACACTCTCCTTTTTTCTTACAACGCCAAAAGTGACCTGTATTTTTCACCAGACCACTTTTGTTTTCACTTATAAATTAATATACAACCACAGTACTTCCACTCGGTATTGTATCATATATCCATTTTGCATTATTAATATCCATTCTTACACAGCCATGCGACAAATGCATTCCCAGCCTGCCATCTATCAAGCTTCCATTATACTTACTATACAATACACTATGGAACAAATAATTACCATAAAATTGAGTGTACCAATAGCATCTTGCATTACCTGAATCAAAGTAGTACCCTCTGATTCCTACACGAAATACTCCTGATACCGTTGGAGTTGAATCTTTTCCTGGTGAGCAATCCCAATAATTTACCAGATTCCACATCCCTTTAGCACCACGAAATACACCAACCTTACAACTTGCACGATCTACTAACACTAACCATTCTGTATTGCTGGAATACATTTGTGCTCTGCTTGCCATAAGCGACTGTTCCCGAGTCATCATAGCTCCACTGCTACTTAAATAATATCCATCAATGTATGTATTACGAGCCATAACACCTTCACTTCCGCCATGCGAATCGTTTAAGGTATATAAATAATACCAAGTGCCACCAACTAGCTGCCACCCCGTTTTCATAGCTCCATCTGTTGCCATATAATACCAATTACCATTTAATTCAAGCCAGTTTTGAGCCATTGCACCGCCAGATTGTAAGAAATACCAAGAATCATTTATTTTTTCCCAACATCCCTCCACCATTTTATTGTTTTCAGGGTCAAGGTAATACCATGCTCCATTTACACTTCTCCAACCAGTAGCCAGTAACCCTGATTGATCATAATAGTACCATGCTCCATTTTCTTTTGACCACCCAGTTCTCATTCTTCCATCAGCTTCAAAAACATATTCATAGTCACCAATTTTTCGTTTGCATTGAGAAATCATTAGCCCTGGGTGTTCTGCATTTTCTCCATCAAGATAGTAATATGCACCATTTATATATCTCCAGCCTTTTGCTATTCGTCCACTCGCATCTGCATAATACCAGCCTTCCGGTTTCCTCTGCCATCCTGTCAGCATGCAACCTCCGCCTTCAAAGAAATAGGAATCTCCATCTATGTCATATCTTCCGTCACATAACATCAGTCCTGGATATTCTGCATTCTCTCCATTAAGATAGTAATATGCTCCATTTATATATCTCCAGCCTTTTGCCATCCGACCACTTTCATCTGCATAATACCAGCCTTCTGGTTCTCTTATCCAACCTCTTAACATGCAGCCGCCACCTTCGAAGAAATATGTGTCTCCTTCTATTTCATACTTTCCATCACATAACATTAATCCTGGATGTTCTTCATTAGCTGCATCGAAATAATAATATGCTCCATTTATATATTTCCACCCTTTAACCATTCGGCCGCTTTCATCTGCATAATACCAACCTTCCGGTTTTCTTATCCAACCTGTTAACATACATCCATTAGAATTAAAAAAATATGTACCATCCCCAATTGTCATCACACAATCTTTTACCATTTCACCTGGATGTTCCATATTCGGTTCTTCAAAATAATACCATTTCGAATCAACTAATAACCAACCGAAGTGCATTTCAGATTTCACAGCATCGTTATCTCCTATAGATTCGATATCTGTATCTGTCAACTGAATGTTTTCTTCTGCTCGTACATTTCCATTCAACAGCACAAAAGATATCAACGCTACTCCTAAATATATTATCGACTTTCTTTTCATTCACTTACCTCCCTCTCATCTTCCGTTCATTTTATTTAATTATATACATTATATCCTACACTTTTATGCTTTTCAAGATTAACCTACTTTCATACAACAACTTCTGTGTTTTCCTTCTGTGTTTCTGCAGTTCCGACCATATTATTTATTGACATCCTCATTTTTTTATAGTAAAATCAGTTTTGTTCATATTATATAAAGGAGGCTAGTACATGAACATTCAAGAATGTGATATTTTGAACAGCATCATATCTTTTACTTATACAAACCAAAGAAAACTGGCTGAAACATCCGGTCACTCTCTCGGAGTTGTTAATCGATCTATTAAAAATTTACTCCAGGAAAGGTATATAAATGAAGAAATACAGCCAACCAAAAAGGCTTTGGATATGATACATGCATCCGCGCCTAAAAACGCAATTATTCTGGCAGCGGGTTTTGGAATGCGTATGGTTCCAATCAATACAGAAGTTCCCAAAGGACTCTTAGAAGTACATGGAGAGCCATTAATTGAACGTCTTATCAAACAACTCCATGAAGTGAATATTCACAATATCTATGTTGTTGTAGGTTTTATGAAAGAACAATACGAATACTTGATTGATGAATATAATGTAGAGTTAGTTGTAAATTCAGAATATGCCTCGAAGAACAATCTTCATTCTTTGAAACTGGCATCTGATTATTTATCCAATTCATATATTGTTCCTTGTGATATTTGGTGTGATCAGAATCCATTTTCCAAACATGAACTTTATTCCTGGTACATGGTCAGTGACTTGATAGACAATGACAGTTCTGTACGTATCAATCGCAAAATGGAATTAACAACTATTTCTCCTTCTTCCGGAGGGAACTCCATGATTGGTATCAGTTACTTGCTCAAAGATGAAGCTTCCATTGTACAGAAACGACTACAAGAATTAGATAAAGATTCCCGCTACGATGGAAGTTTTTGGGAAGAGACCTTATACGACCACGATAAGATGATTGTTATGGCAAGGGAGGTACTCTCTTCTAATATTGTAGAAATCAATACTTTCGAGCAGTTGCGTGAACTAGACAGCAATTCTAATCACTTGCAATCTGATGTTCTGCAAATTGCTGCTGATGCGCTCCATACAGAGCCCGAACAGATTATAAACATTACCGTTCTGAAAAAAGGCATGACAAATCGTTCTTTCTTATTTGAGTGTGGTGGTTCCAGACACATTATGCGCATTCCAGGTGAAGGAACCGATCAACTGATTAACAGACGTGAAGAAGCACAGGTTTATCATGTTATCCAAGATAAGAAGCTCTGTGACGATATTGAATATATCAATCCGGAAAATGGTTATAAAATCACAAAATTTTTTAACCACGCAAGAGTTTGTAATCCAAATGATCAAAATGATGTGCAAAAATGTATGAATCGGCTCCGTCAATTTCACGAAATGCATTTATCAGTTGACCATGATTTCGATATCTTTGGTCAAATTAATTTTTATGAAAATCTCTGGAATGGGAAACCTTCTATCTATAGAGATTATCAGAAAACAAAAGACAATGTATTGTCCTTGAAATCTTATATTGATGCACATATTGCAGAAAAAGTATTAACTCATATTGATGCAGTTCCTGACAACTTCCTGTTTGTCACAGATGACCAAGGTCAGGAAGATATCCGGCTTATTGATTGGGAATATGCTGGAATGCAAGATCCTCATGTTGATATCGCAATGTTTGCTATCTATTCGCTTTATAACAAAGAACAGATTGACGAATTAATTGGAATGTACTTTACTGAAGGCTGTAACAAAGAAACAAGAATTAAAATCTATTGTTACATCGCTGCTGGTGGACTTCTTTGGAGCAACTGGTGTGAATATAAGCGCAACCTTGGTGTAGATTTTGGAGAATATTCTTTACGCCAATATCGATATGCTAAAGATTACTATAAAATTTTTATGGAGGAGACAAATGAAGGTAGATAATGCAATTATTATGGCAGCAGGAACATCGAGTCGTTTTGCGCCATTATCATTTGAAAGACCCAAAGCATTAATCGAAGTCCGGGGAGAAATCTTAATCGAACGACAGATCCGCCAACTTCGAGAAGCTGGAATTGAAGAGATTGTTATAATCACTGGATATATGGCAGAACAATTTGAATATCTAAAAGAAAAATATAAAGTAATTCTCATTCACAATCCGGATTATTTAATCCGTAACAATAATTCCAGTATTTATGCCGCCAGAAATTATTTAAAAAACAGCTATATCTGTTCCTCCGATAATTACTTTCTCGAAAATCCATTTGAAACTGAAGTTGACGCCAGCTACTATTCAGCAGTGTACATAAACGGAAGAACTGAAGAATGGTGCATCACCGAAAAGGACGGTATAATACAAAATGTCGTTGTCGGCGGTAACAATTCTTGGGTAATGCTTGGTCATGTATTTTGGTCACAAGAATTCAGTAAAAAGTTTTTATCAATCCTTGAAAATGAATATAACAATCCAGAAACCGCTGATAAACTGTGGGAATCCATTTATATTGAACACATTGCCGAACTTCAAATGAAGATTCGTAAATATCCATCGGATTTCATTTTTGAATTCGATACTTTGGATGAACTTCGAATTTTTGACCAGTCGTACACAACAAACACCCGGTCAGAAATATTAAAAAAAATTGCTACTAATTTAGGTATCAACGAAGGGCAGATAAAAGAAATAAAAGCTTTTAAAGATAAAAATAACGCAGCAGCGGGTTTTGCCTTTCATGCTGGACAGAACTATAAATATTATTATGCCACTCAGAAATTGGAGGAAATTTAAATGAACAAATTAAAAAGCAGTAGAATAGACTGGTTAATTACCTTAGCGCCATTTATCATAATTATGGCATTGGCAGGTGTACTCTTCGCCTTCCCAGACGCATCAAATGATATTATCAGCAAAGTCCGATATTTCTTTGGGAACACAATGGGAATCTATTATTTAATTATTGGTATAGGGGTATTAATGATTTCCATTTTCTTATCCTTTTCCAAATATGGAAATGTAGTTCTTGGTGAGCCAAATGAAAAACCAAAGTATTCCTTTTTTGTGTGGGGAAGCATGATGTTTACATGTGGTCTGGCAGCAGATATCTTATTCTATTCATTTGCTGAATGGGTCATGTACGCAACAAATCCTCACCTTGAGGAACTTGGTTCAGTCACGGAATGGGCTGGTGTTTTCCCACTGTTTCACTGGAGCTTTATTCCATGGGCATTTTATCTTGTACTTGCAGTTGTATTTGGATTTATGCTGCATGTTAAAAAAAGAAATCGACAGCGCTATTCTGAAGCCTGCCGCCCGATTATTGGAAAACATGCCGATGGAATTCTCGGACGTATCATTGATTTATTTGCATTGTTTGCACTTTTAGCTGGTACAGCCACTACTTTCAGTGTAGCTACCCCACTTTTAGCTGCAATTATTGTAAAATTATTTGGCATTACGCTTAGCAGAACTGTTGTTACAATTATTATCCTTCTTATCACCTGTGTTGTATATACATATGCTGTATTACATGGATTTAAGGGAATCAGCTTTTTAGCCAAACTCTGTATTTACCTTTTCTTTGGTCTTTTACTAATTGTTTTAGTTACTGGAGGACAGGGAAAATTTATTGTTGAGAATGGTTTCCAAAGTTTAGGAAAAATGTTTCAGAATTTTATTGGATTATGTACCTATACTGATCCGGAACGTACAAATAACTTTCCTCAAGACTGGACCATTTATTATTGGGCTTACTGGATGGTATGGTCTGTTGCTGCTCCGTTTTTTATTGGAAATATCTCACGCGGAAGAACAATTAAACAGACAATTCTTGGAGGATATGTTTTTGGTGTTGGTTCAACAATCGTAAGTTTTATTGTACTTGGAAATTACGGTCTCGGAATTCAGACAAGTGGAGCTACAGATTTTATTGCACAGTATGCTACAGATGGAGATCTCTATGGATTGATACTAAATATTATCGATACAATGCCAATTTCAAAAGTAATTCTTGTAATCACTGTTTTATGTATGATTGCATTTTATGCGACCTCATTTGATTCAATTGCTTATACAGCAGCTTGCTATAGCTACAAAGAACTTGGAGAAAATGAACATCCTCATAAACTAATTGAATTACTGTGGTGTGTATTATTAATAGTACTTCCAATTGCACTGGTCTTCTCTGAAAGTTCCATGAACAATATACAAAGCATCAGCATTATCTCAGCATTCCCAATCGGAATTATCATGATAATAATGATTGCTGGATTCTTCAAAGATATAAAAGAATATATCACAAAAAGTAAAAATTAATTACCACTTCATTTTTCCACTACCCCAGAAACAACTAAAAATTTAAAATATCCGGACACTGGCCGCTTTTGCGGCCATTTCTTTTATCATAAATACACAATTTAACAAATTCGTCTACTCTTTTCCTTTTCCCTCATAATGTAATACAAACTTATCTTTTAAAAACTACCAGCCTCTGTCCCAAATAATTGAACACTACGAATGCCACCATTCCGACCAACATCGATACATTGTCGCGGACAACTGTTTCTTGTCCTGCAAGTATCCAGTTGACAAATGGTTTTGCCAGACCATATGCCAGCAAATAGCAGATTGTAATATTAACTACAAATATTCCCACCTGTTTCCAGGATTTTTTCTTATCCTGAAAGGTAAAATATTTATTTAAAAAGTAACTCACAATACTGCCCACAACATAATTGGATGCTGACGATACCCAGTAATTCAGATGGCACAAATTATATGCTACGAACATTACTGTTGTCCCCACAAGTGTGTTTATAATTCCAACTAAAATAAATTTCCAAAAAGTCAAGTCTAAATACTGTTTTATATTTTTCATCTTTTTATTGCACACTTCCTATTCCTTCTCCGAGGAAATACTGCTGTCCGTCTGTGTTTACAGCATATACATGTATATGATACTCTCCCAATACAAAATTAAAATTGGCAATATTCACATTTGTTGAATATGTCCCATCTTCGTTCTGTGGTAACTCCACCCATTGCAGATCACTCTGATCTTCATTGTGCCAAACCGCTGCTGTTACAGATGCAATACTGTCATCATTTGCAATGTTATAAACAATAACAGGTAACGCCGCGGTATGATAATCATACTCTCCGACTGCTATTTCACCTGTTGGCACTTTTCCTTGTCTTAATAAAAGTTCCTCGCTATTCTCATCTATATCTGCCAGCTTGTCAATCAGCTCTGATTTCTTTTTAAGCTCGGACTCTTCCATGTCGATTCCATAGCGTTCTACCAGTGTCTGTGTAGAGGAAAAAAGATTCGTTCCAAGTCCCAGTCTGTCTCCTTCAATCTGAACACCAAGCGCTCCTAATGTTGTAGGAAAATTGTCAAATGTTGTATATACTCTTCGTGACGATAATGCATCCTCTTCTGCATTGATGTATGTGGTGTACACTTTTCTTGTATAATCATCATCTACATCTTCGCAGAAGTCACTGTCCATAGTCGGGTGATCCCCCGAAATTACAATTGTAGTATTCTCATAAAAATCCTGCTGTTGGATCCATTTTACGAATTCATTCACCTGCTTGCTGGAACATGCCATAACATTTGCATATTGATTATCCCCATATGTAGTTGGACATATCTCACACGGATACCCATCTTCAAAATGTGTATCTACTGTAAGAAGCGTCAAATTGAATGGTTCGCTGCCTGCAGCGAGATTCTGAAGTTCTTCTTTCGCATAACTGAATAACTTTTGGTCTTCATATCCCCACCATACTTTGTAATCTTCCGGAATCCATCCCTGTTCGATTGCATAATTATAATCCTTAATATTATAATTCCCATGCTGGGTGAAATAATTTCTTCTCCCGCCAAATGTTGCATCAGAACCTAACATCAATGTCTGGGAATATCCTGCACTTTCCAGGATATCACCGATTGTAATAATCTCTGGGAAGAAATTATCCTGCGTGTCCATATCGTTTGCGTCAATAGAAATATTTAGCGGCAAACCGGAAGTCTGACCGAACATCGCTCCCATAGTCCAGGTTGTTCCCGGCATAGAATATCCACCATTCAGTGCCGTGTCATCTTTTCCGGAAAAATCCTCATTTTCCTGAGCCAGAGTTGTGAGCTCCGGGATTACATTTTTCTCAAATGCTCCGCCATTCTCTGTATCTGCGTAAGTTGTTTCCATAGATTCAAGGAAAATATAAATCAAATTTCTCTTCTGCTCCGGGAAAGTAATCTCCACACTTCTTGGATCCACATAATTATCATCGATAAATGTAGATACTTCACCCTGATTTGCCATATAGCCGCCTATGTCCAGTTTTTTCCATGCTCCATATACAGAACAAGTCTGCGCTAAAACTGAGATAATAACTGCTCCGGCAATAACTCTCCAATATGGTTTTTCTTTCTTACGTCCAAAAACTACCAATGCGCTGATTCCAGACATAATCAGAACGGTCGGCACCACACAAACTCTGACATACTGCCAGATCATTTCTTCATTCGTTCCTTCTAACGGTGCTGTCAGATGATAGACCAGCTCTTCCATCGAAAGATTCGTCCACGTATCAAACATCCATTTTATACTGAAGCATATTAAAACAGCTACTGTTATAACAATAAATGAACACACCGCACCTGTGATTTTTAACCACTTTTTATCCTTTGTTTTCTTTTCCATATAAAAGTCTTTCTACTCCACAAACACTTGCTAAACTTCCATGATTATACCACACACTGTATTTTCCCGCAATAAAACATATCCAGTGAATGTCTTTTCCTCTTTTAACAATCACTGGATATCTTGTCCCTCTGCCTTTATTCTGTTTCCACCTCTTACCTTTTCAAGAATGCCTCAGCATTCTTGCTGCGAGGTGCGCGTCATGCAATTGCATGAC
>OGEQ01002998.1_pt1 | contig 10356 bp, 8 predicted proteins | sample 1570731 | NCBI WGS metagenome assembly OGEQ01 (sample SAMEA2582132, study PRJEB24529) | metagenome | biome: Human gut stool | place: China | collected 2011 | reverse complement strand
AAATCGCCCATGGACAGTTCCTCATCCACACACGCGTCAATAAAGCGCTGGTCGATGCCCTCGTAGTGGCCGCAGACCAGAATCAGGTGGTCATATTGGGCTTTCAGTTCTCTGGCGACGGACTGGGTGAAGGTACGGCCGCAGGGGGACATGAAGATGGTCCGGCCGGGGCCATAGGTGTTGACAACGTGCTCCCAGCAGCGGAACAGAGGGTCTGCCTGCATCACGGCCCCACGGCCTCCGCCGTAGGGGTAATCGTCCACCTGCATCTGCTTGTTGGTGGTGTAGGCACGGATCTGATGGGTGCGGATGGCGATATAGCCCCGCTCCTGCGCCCGGCCTAAGATGCTGACGTTCAGCATGGCGTCCACAGATTCCGGAAACAGGGTGAGAATGTCGATCTGCATTTCCATTTACATTCCCTCCCAGACCTTGACGTTCATGCGGCCCGCGTCCAAATCCACAGAGCGGATAAAGGCGTCCTTCACGGCGGGGATCAGGATCTCCCGCTCACCCTTGACGGTGTAGACCTTGCTGGCGGGGTACTCGTCCACCGCCGTCAGAGTTCCTAACAGGGCGCCGGTATCGCAGTCATAGACCTCCAGCCCCAGCAGTTCATCGTCAAAATACTCTCCCTCCGGGAGAACGATGTCGGCCCGGCGGAGGAACAGGTCTTTATTTTTATAGGTCAGGGCGGCGTTCATATCGTCCACGCCGGGGAGCTTCAGCAGCACCAGCTCCTTGTGGACGTGATTCGCCGTGGGGGTGATGGGCTGACCGTCGATATAAAAGGTTTTGCAGCGGGTCAGCAGCCCGGGGGAGACCCGGCGGGGCTGCACCCGCACCTCGCCCCGGATGCCGTGGGCATTGACGATGCGGCCTACCCGGATAAATTCCTGCTTCATAAAGCACTCCTTGTCTGTGTTTGATTTCTTGCCTGTTATTATATACGTTTTCGGCGGGGCAGGCAATAGAAACCTGATTTCTGAAAAAATGGGAGACTTTTTTGACGGAGATCTGCGCTTTCGTGCAATCAGCGTCTTGACGGACGGAAAAAAAGAGGGTATAAGTAATATATTTTGCATACTGAAGAAGAGAGGAATCGTTTATGGAGACAAAACGTGCCAGTTGGGCCAGTAATCTGGGTTTCCTGATGGCGGCCATCGGCTCTGCGGTTGGCTTGGGCAATATCTGGGGCTTCCCCTACAAAATGGGTAAGTCCGGCGGCTTCGCGTATCTGGCGGTCTATGCGCTGCTGGCAATTTTCGTGGGCTTTATCGTCATGGCTTCGGAGCTTGCCATGGGCCGCAAGACCGGGCAGGGCGCTATGGGCACCTATCACGCCCTGACGAAGAAATTCCGGTGGATCGGCTGGCTGGCGCTGTTCTCTCCCTTTGCGGTGATGGGCTTTTACGCAGTGCTGGGCGGTTACTGTATCGAATATATGACCCTGAACCTCAGCAACTTTGCCTTCGGCAGCGAATCGCTGGCCACCGGCGGGGAGCTGTTTGCCGCCATGCTGTCCAATCCTGCCGGAGCGGTGCTGTTTGCCGCCCTGTTTCTGGCTCTGTGCTATCTTATCAACCGGAGCGGTATTTCCGGCGGCATTGAGAAGTTCAATAACGTAGGCATGCCCATGCTGTTTGTCATGCTGGTGGTCATCATCATCCGCTCCCTGACCCTGCCCGGCGCTATGGAGGGCCTGAAGTTCATGTTCGTGCCGGGATACGCTGTGGAGGCCGGATTTGTGGCGGAGACGCCCAGCCTGCTGTCCGTGTTTGCCAGCGCCGGCGGGCAGATGTTCTTCTCCCTGTCTCTGGCGATGGGCGCCATGATCACCTACGGCTCCTACCTGAACCAGAAAGAGAATCTGGTGAAAAACTCCGCCATCATCGTGTTTGCGGATACGCTGGTGGCTACTATGGCCGGTATCGCTGTGATCCCCGCTGCCGTGGCCAACGGCATTGCCAGCGGAACGCCGCTGGACCAGATCAAGCTGGGCGGTCCGAACCTGCTGTTTGTCACCTTACAGGATGTGTTCCGGGCCATGGGCACCGCCGGCGCGCTGTTCGGCGTGATCTTCTATCTGCTGGTGCTGATCGCCGCCATTTCCTCCGCCATCGCCCTGATCGAGGTGGACATCACCTATTTCCTGGACCGGGCGGAGCAGAAAGGCAGAAAGGGAAACCGCCCCAAGGTGGCGTTTCTGGTCTGCCTCGCCATCTTCGCGGTGTCAGTGCTGGTAGGGATTGACGGTCTGGGTACCACTGGTGTGTTCCCCTGGCCCGCGACTGCCGGCTGGAATGATTCCATGCTGGACTTTGTGGATATGCTGTCTGAGGGCCTGGCCATGCCCATCGGTGCTTTGATGATGAGCATTATGGTGGGCTGGGAGATCCGTCCTCAGACGGTTCTGGACGAGCTCCATATCGGCTATACCGGCAGGATCGACACCTTCTATCGGATCTGCATCAAGTATATCACGCCCATCGGTATGCTGCTGGTGCTGGCGGGACAGGTGAACGAATTCTTCTCACTGAACTGGTTCTGATTGGTTCAAAATAAAAATCAAGGGAACGGTTATTCCGTTCCCTTGATTTTTTACTATTACTATGTTCCGCTTTTCAGCAGGCCGGCCAGATAGCCGCTGGACCAGGCCCATTGCAGATTGTAGCCGCCGCAGTCGCCGTCGATGTCCAGCACCTCACCGGCGGCGTACAGCCCCGGCACCAAGCGGCTTTGGAGGGTTTTGGGGTCAAACTCGGCGGTACGGATACCGCCTGCCGTGACCTGCGCCCCGTCAAAGCCCAGTACGCTGACCACCGGCAGGGCGAAGTCCTTGGCGGCTCCCGCGATCTTCCGCAGATCGGCGGGAGACAGGGATGCCACCGGGTCTGTCAGTCCGTAGCCCGCATACCGCAGGACCGTGCGGCCCAGACGGTTGTGGAGCACCCCGGCCAACAGGTTTTCCGTGGTCAGCTCCGGCATGGAGCTAAGCCGCCTGCGGAGCAGCTCCTCGATTTCCGGTGTGGAAAGCTGGGGAAGCAGGTCAATGTGGAGCGTCAGAGGCCCTTTTTCCGTGGCGGCGGATCGGGACAGCTCAAACACGGCGGGGCCGCTGACACCGAAGTCGGTAAACTGAACTTCACCCCGGCTGGCAGCCACGGCATCCCGGTTCCGGCAGAGCCGGAAGTCAGCATTGGCCCGGACGCCCTTCAAAGCCTTGACAAAGGTGTTGTCCGTCTTGATCTGCACCAGTGCGGGATACAGCTTGGTGACGCTGTGGCCCAGGGATTGCAGCAGCTCATAGCCGCTGCGGGTCCCGCCCAGCTTACCGCCGGCCATGCCGCCGCAGCAGACGATGACCCGGTCCGCCGGGAGGGTTTCCTCGGCGGAGAGGACGGTGAACCCCTGTTTTGTTTTCTTCAGACCCGTCACCTCAAACCCGGCGCGGGTTGTGACCCCGGCGGCGTCGGCGGCGAAGCGCAGCACGTCCACCACGCTGCCTGCCTGATCGGAGTAGGGATAGACCCGGCCATTGTCCTCCGCCGTTGTCAGAAGGCCCAGACCGTGAAAGAAATCCAGCGTGGCATCCAGACTCAGCGCTTCAAAGGCGGGGCGGATGAAAGCGGCGTCCTGTCCGTGATAGTAGGGAAGGCCCATGTTCAGGTTGGTGAGGTTGCAGCGGCCATTGCCGGTGGATAGCAGCTTGCGGCCCACACGGGCTTGCCGCTCCAGCAGCGTGACACTATGGCCGCCCTTGGCGGCGGTGATGGCGGCCATGAGGCCGGAGGCCCCACCGCCGATAACGATGACATTCATGGATGGCTCCTTTCGCCGCAATTCGGCACAGGAATATTGTTACGCTGTTCATTATACGGGACCTGAGCAGAAAAGACAAGAGCGGTCTGGACTTCCAACATAAGCAATGTTAATGACAGTGTTTATTGTGAAAGCATACCATAAATCAGCCTGTAAAGTATCCGTTTTTTGCCAACACCTGCTAAAGATACTAAAAATTTGGAAAAATGGTTGACAATGGCGAAAAGCGGTGCTAAGATGCAGTCAAAATTGAATCGCTTGATAGAGGCGCGGTATCCATCAGTACCCTCCGCAAGGCCAGCGCAGCCGTGGAGTGGGAAAGGGGCCACCGCCGAAGTGTCAGGACAATGCCTGTTGTCCGGATGCTGGGTCGGCAGAGAAGATCTGCCGGACTGTCACAAGAATTTTTTGTGAAGCGCTATCATTGGCTGTTCGGAGAGGCCCGTTTTTCAGGGCCGGTTTTCCGTATATTCCATGGACCGCTTGACAAAGCGGTTCATTTTTTTACATTTCCCAGCCGGCGGGGAACAGAAGCGCCGGACAAGAAGGAGACAATTATGAGAAGAAGATGGATGAGCGCGATTCTGGCCCTGACCATGGCGCTGGCCCTCACCGCCTGCGGCGGCGACAGCAGCAGTTCCTCCAGCAATGACAGCACCCCCGCGGAGTCCACCCCCGCCGCTCCCACCGTGGAGATCCCCCCTGTGGAGGATCTGACCGGCACGGATACCAGCGCCATTCCCGGCCTTGAGGACGGTGTGCTCACCGTTGGCATGGAGTGCGCCTACGCACCCTACAACTGGACCCAGATGGACGATTCCAACGGCGCGGTGCCCATTTCCAACGTTCCCGGCGCTTACGCCAACGGCTACGATGTGATGATCGCCCAGCGTATCTGCGAGACCTACGGCTGGGAGCTTGAGATCGTGTCCTCCGCGTGGGATTCCCTGTGCCCCGCCGTGCAGTCCGGCACCATGGACGCCAACATTGCCGGTCAGTCCATGACCGCCGACCGCATGAAGGAAGTGGATATGGCAGGCCCCTACTACTACGCTACCATCGTGGTCCTGACCACCAAGGACAGCCAGTATGCCAACGCAGCCTCTATCGCTGATCTGGCCGGCGGTACCTGCACCTCCCAGTCCGGCACCATCTGGTATGATTCCTGCCTGCCTCAGATCGAGAACACCAACCTGCTGGCTCCTGCCGACAGTGCCCCCGCAATGATCATGCAGCTCCAGACCGGCGCCGTGGACTATGTCTGCACCGATATGCCCACCGCTCTGGCCGCCGTCGCCAAGGACGACAATCTGGTGATCCTGAACTTCTCCGGCACCGACGGCGACTTCCAGTTTGCTACTGAAGAAGAACGGGCCGAGAACGTGAACATCGGCATCTCTGTCCAGAAGGGCAACACCCAGCTGGCCGACGCCATCGACACTGTCCTCTCCGCTCTGAATGAGGAGCAGTTCAACGCCCTGATGGATCAGGCTATTTCCATTCAGCCTGAGATCTGAGTGACCCGCCGGGGGTCTCCGGACCCCCGGTGATCCCAAGAAACGCCCCGGCGCGGGGCCTCGCTGATTATTACAGATGATTGGAGACTGACCATGGATAAGTTTGTGAAGCTGGGACAGGATATGGTCCTGCTGTGGAGCAAGTACAAGGTGATGTACTGGGCCGGTATCTGGAATACACTGAAGCTGGCCTTCCTCGCCACACTGATCGGCTGCTTCATCGGACTGCTGTGCGGTGTGCTGAATACCATTCCTTATACGAAGAAGGACCCTCTGCCCAAGCGGTTCCTGCTGAAGCTGCTGCGGATTATCATCCGCATTTATGTAGAGGTGTTCCGGGGGACCCCCATGGTGCTGCAATCCGTGTTCATTTACTACGGCCTGCCCTACTTCTCCAATAACGCCCTCCGGTTCGACAATATTTTCGCCGCCGCGCTTCTGATCGTGGCCATCAATACCGGCGCGTACATGGCGGAATCCGTCCGGGGCGGCATCATTTCCATTGACCCCGGCCAGACCGAGGGGGCCAAGGCCATTGGCATGACCCATTTCCAGACCATGGTGAACGTCATCATGCCTCAGGCCCTGCGGAACATCATGCCCCAGATCGGCAACAACTACATCATCAACGTGAAGGACACCTCCGTTATGTTCATCATCGGCTTTACGGAGTTCTTCGCCCAGCACCGCTACATCGTGGGCGTTAACAATATGTACTTCCCATCCGCCACCATTGAAATGATCGGCTACCTGACCCTGACGCTGATCGCATCCCTGATCCTGCGGCTGGTAGAAAAGCTCATGGACGGCTCCGACAGCTACGAGCTGGCCCAGGGAGATCAGCTGGTGATGGCGGCGGGCACTTACAGCCATCCCGACCGGGGAACACCCTTTGACGAGGTCAACCGGGAATACACCGGCGAGGAAAAGCGGAACCGCATCCGCATCGGCCTGAAAAACCGCAACGGCAGCACGAGAGGAGGACGCTGATATGAGCGAGAATATCTTAGAGATCCGCCACCTCGGCAAGTCCTTCGGCACCCATGAGGTTTTGCGGGATATTGACTTCACCGTCAAGAAGGGCGACGTTATTTCCATCATCGGCGCTTCCGGCTCTGGCAAGTCCACGCTGCTGCGGTGTGTCAACCTGCTGGAGACCCCCAGCAGCGGACAGATCCTTTACCACGGTACCGACGTGGCGGGCCGGGGCGTCAATGCCCCGGAGTACCGCTCCCATGTGGGTATGGTGTTCCAGTCCTTCAACCTGTTCAACAATATGTCGGTCCTCAAAAACTGCATGGTGGGACAGATGAATGTCCTCAAGCGCAGCAAGGAGGAGGCCCGGCAGCAGGCTTTGAAGTATCTGGAAAAGGTGGGTATGGCGCCCTATATCAACGCCAAGCCCCGACAGATCTCCGGCGGTCAGAAGCAGCGGGTGGCCATCGCCCGGGCACTGGCCATGGACCCGGAGGTGCTGCTGTTCGATGAGCCTACCTCCGCTCTGGACCCGGAAATGGTGGGCGAGGTGCTGAACGTCATGCAGGCGCTGGCTCAGGAGGGCATGACCATGCTGGTGGTGACTCACGAGATGGCCTTCGCCCGGGACGTCAGCTCGCAGGTGGTGTTCATGCATCAGGGCGTGATCTGCGAACAGGGCACACCGGCACAGGTCTTTGGCGCCCCCCGACAGCAGGAGACGAAGGAGTTCCTGGCCCGATTCCGGGGCGTGGAATAAGGAGACTGCAATCGTAAAAGAGACCCCGGCGGCTGTTTCAACAGCCGCCGGGGGTTTTGGCTATTTTGCTTCAGAAACCAGTCAGAAAAGCTGCGCAGTACTCAAATAAAACAAAAAGATAAAACACAGCCCGCTGTTTGAAAACAGCGGGCTGTAAACATTCGGGAATACGCAGGTGCTTACATGGATTCGTGGAAGGTGCGCTTGACCACCTCCAGCTGCTGCTCGCGGCTCAGTCGGTTGAAGTTCACGGCGTAGCCGGACACACGGATAGTCAGCGTGGGGTACTTCTCCGGATGCTCCATAGCATCCAGCAGAATTTCACGGTTCATCACGTTCACGTTCAGATGGTGCGCACCCTGCACGAAATAGCCGTCCAGAATCTGCACCAGGTTGCTGCGGCGTTCTTCGGCGGTCTTGCCCAGTGCGTTGGGCACAATGGAGAAGGTGTTGGAAACACCGTCCTGGCACACGGCCCGGTAGGGAATCTTGGCTACAGAGTTCAGGCTGGCCAGCGCGCCGCTTTCATCCCGGCCGTGCATGGGGTTGGCGCCGGGGGCGAAGGGTTCGCCCGCCTTGCGGCCGTCAGGGGTGGAGCCGGTCTTTTTGCCGTACATCACGTTGCTGGTGATGGTCAGGGCGGACAGCGTGTGAATGGCGCCCCGGTACAGCGCGTGCTTTTTCAGCTCGGCAGAGAAGTAGGAAACGATCTCCACGGCGATATCGTCCACCCGGTCATCGTCATTGCCGTACTTGGGGAAGTCGCCCTCGGTGACGAAATCCACCGCAATGCCGTTTTCATTGCGGACAGGCTTCACCTTGGCGAACTTGATGGCGGAGAGGGAGTCGGCGGCGATGGAAAGACCCGCCACGCCGAAGGCGGCCAAGCGCTCTACCAGCGTATCGTGGAGGGCCATCTGACTGGATTCGTAGGCGTATTTGTCATGCATAAAGTGGATGATGTTGATGGTGTCCACATACAACTCGGCAACGTAGGAGAGTACCTTCTTGTAGTTCGCCAGCACCTTGGGATAGTCCAGTACTTCGTCATCGTCCTTCTGGATCTCGGGGATGACCAGCAGGCCCTTCTTTTCGTCCACACCGCCGTTGATGGCGTACAGAAGGCTCTTGGCAAGGTTGGCTCGGGCACCGAAGAACTGCATCTGCTTGCCTACCGCCATAGCGGACACACAGCAGGCGATGCAGTAGTCATCGCCGTACATGGGGCGCATAATGTCATCATTTTCGTACTGGATGGAGTCGGTGTCAATGCTCATTTTGGTGCAGTAGCGCTTGAAGGCGTCGGGGAGGTTCTGGCTCCACAAAACCGTCAGGTTGGGCTCAGGGGCGGTGCCCAGATTGGTGAGGGTGTGAAGGTAGCGGAAGGTGTTGCGGGTCACCAAAGTGCGGCCGTCGATGCCCATGCCGCCCAGAGACTCGGTGATCCAGGTGGGATCGCCGCCGAACAACTCATTGTATTCCGGGGTACGCAGATGGCGCACCAGCCGCAGCTTGATGATGAACTGGTCGATCAGCTCCTGCGCACCGGACTCGTCCAGCGTGCCGTTGTCCAGATCCCGCTGGATGTAAATATCCAGGAAGGTAGCGGTGCGGCCCAGGCTGGTGGCAGCGCCATTGTTTTCCTTTACACCGGCGAGATAGGCCATGTACAGGCTCTGCACAGCGTCATGGGCGGTCTCGGCGGGCTTGGTGATGTCACAGCCGTAGCCCTTGGCCATCAGGGCCATTTCCTGCAAGGCACGGATCTGCATCTGCACTTCTTCCCGCAGGCGGATACGCTCGTCTGTCATAGCGCCGTCCAGAGCGTCCAGATCCTTTTTCTTCTCTTCAATCAGAAAATCAGTGCCGTACAGGGGGACACGGCGGTAGTCACCCACGATGCGGCCACGGCCGTAAGCGTCGGGCAGACCGGTGAGCAGGCCCACGGTACGGGCCACCCGGGTGCGGTGGGGATAGGCATCGAACACGCCGTCATTGTGGGTCTTGCGGTAGGTTCTGAAATGCTTTTCAATTTCGGGGTTCAGCTTGTAGCCGTACTGCTCCAGAGCGGATTCGGCCATGCGCATACCGCCGTACAGGTTTACGATGCGCTTCAGGGGAGCGTCGGTCTGCAGGCCGACGATCACCTCGTTGTCCCGGTCAATATAGCCGGGGGCAAAGTTGTTGATGCCGGAGATGGCATCGGTCTCCACGTCCAGGATTCCCTTGTACAGTTCCTCCAAAATCAGTTCATGGGACTTGTCCCAGACCTTTCGGGTGCGCTCGGATGTCGGAGCCAGAAAGCGCTCGTCCCCGGCGTAGGGAGTGTAGTTCTTCTGAATGAAATTACGCACATTGACGAGATGACGCCACTCGCCGGTGCGAAAGCCCTTCCAGGCATTGCAGTTTACATCAATAGGCATCGTTATACGCTCCTGTCTATTTTATTTAAATATGAAATTCACGGTCAAAGCGCTGCTGCCAGTCAGCCAAGGCTTCCGGCGGCAGGGCGGGTACGTCCTCTAAGGAATACGGGATCCCCAGTGCATGATACTTGTTCACACCCAGCGTGTGGTAGGGCAGCAGCTCCACCCGCTGAATGTTGCGGATCGTATGCAGATACGCGCGCAGCCCTTCCAGATGGGCGTCGGAATCGGTCAGCCTTGGTACCACCACATGGCGGATCCAGAGGGGGGTACCGGCCTTCTGCACGGCGGAGAGAAACTCCAAGAACTCCTGGGGAGGCTGTCCGGTAATGCCGCAGTAACCGTCCGGCGTGAAGTGCTTGACGTCCAGCAAAACGAGGTCGGTATAGGACAGGATCTCCTCATAACCGCCGCAGCCGCAGCCGGCGGTGTCGATGCAGGTATGGATACCCGCGTTTTTGCACAGGCGCAGGACCTCACATAAAAATTCTTTTTGCAGAAGAGGTTCACCGCCGGAAAAGGTGACGCCGCCGTTATCGCCGAAATACGGCTTGAAGCGAAGGATCCTTTTCACAAGCTGCTCAGGCGTCACTATCTGCTCTTTTCCGCTGTTCATGGCCCAGGTATCGGGGTTGTGGCAGTAGCGGCAGCGCAGGCGGCAGCCCTGAAAGAATACCACAGTACGAATACCGGGGCCGTCCACAAGGCCCATGGATTCAATGGAATGGATGTATCCCTCGATCAAATAGAAAAACCTCCTTTTCAACAGATCAAATGATCCGTATAAAAAGAAAAAGCCGCACCGATCTGAGCTTTTTCTGCCCAGACGGTCGGCTGGTTTCACGATCATACTCCA
>OGEQ01002997.1_pt1 | contig 10356 bp, 8 predicted proteins | sample 1570731 | NCBI WGS metagenome assembly OGEQ01 (sample SAMEA2582132, study PRJEB24529) | metagenome | biome: Human gut stool | place: China | collected 2011 | reverse complement strand
CACTATGTTTTAGTTTTGTGACATTAGGTAGCCAAGCAATTGATATTAATATACCCGGTGCAGATCCTACAATTTCAAAGGATGTGTATCAAAACTATCGGAAGGTAGATACGACCGCGAAGAAAATGGAAGCCGATGTGGGCGATAGGGTGAGGGCAAAATATGCAAATAATATGCCTAAAAAATGGACGATAGATGAATTGGTATATTTAACGCAAGAATTAAATCATTCAGTTAACTTCTCATCTTCTGTTTTTATTCTTAAAGATAATGGAGCTAATCTAAAATTTACTTTTCCTGAGGGGACTCAGTTTGGTAAAACCATTAAGGGAGACCCATTAACTACAGAGATTAAGCACGGAAACTTTCTTTTGATTGATGGAAATCTAAATTATAACATTCGCAAAGAAAATCAAAGCACACCTACAGGTAATTCATTTTCCTATCCGACTGTTAAAAATGCAACATGGGAGATTAGCCCCACAAAAACTGGTTCATTAGAGGGAGCTATTAATTTTAAAGTTAAGGCAGAGCCTTCGGTATCGTATCGGATTGCTTTTGATTTGACTAAAAAGAAAGAAGTGGAGCTGTTAAAAACACATGATCAAGAGTATGTATATAAACAGCTCATGTCTCCTTTGGTTAATTATGTGTTGCCGTCTATTGAGCCAGCTAAGCAATTACTTTCAAAAACTAAACCTATCACAATTAATGGATTTACATTCCAAACGTTGAAATCTAGTGATTTAACGTATAACGGTCCTGATAATGATGCTATTTACATTTATGATGGTAAAAGCTATCGTGAAGGCATTATGGTACGAGAATTACAGGCAGAAGAATTAGCTAAACCACATACAATAAATGCTAAATTGATACAATACTTTGCTATGTATAAGCCTTACTCTGGGTATAGACCTATTCAATATGCAACCGTTTGGAATGATGCTACTCCGGCTATTTATATGGAAGTAGAACGATCCACATCAAAAATGTATATTCAATCGTTATATGATGATAAGTATTTATATACGCACTTTATCATGACAGATTTAGATTATAAAGTACCATCAAAAGACTTGCGTGATGTGGTCCAGTATGTAGATAATGCTAATGATAAAGACAAATACTCAAAAAGTTTAGCAGGTATGTCAGCTGTACCAAAAGGTGTATTTGATATGACTTTATTTCCCAAAAAGCAGTAAATAATTATGAAACGTAATGACCTCATTAAATATCTACAACAAGAATACATCTGTGATATCGATCATCCATGGGAAAAATATCCTGACTATGTAGTAATCCGACGTAGAGATAATCAAAAATGGTTTGCTGGTATCTTTACTATTACAGGGCATAAAGTAGGTTTAGATACAAATGAACCTATGGATGTGGTCAACCTAAAATTTGAACCTGATTTAATTCCTACCCTAATTCGTGAAAGCGGAATTTACCCTGCGTATCATATGAATAAACAACACTGGATCTCGGTGGATATAGAACGATATGAAGATGCTGAAAAATTTAAAATGCTGGTGGATATGAGCTATCAATTGGTGGGGCATAAGTAGCCAAAGTTGTTAACAGTTACTATTTTAATATCTTTCTTATCTTCTGAAAGTATATGACAAAAGCCTATAGTACATTTTTAGTACTATAGGCTTTTATCGTATTTACCATATTATCTTCTCTATCTGCCACATCCTCTAGCATTAAAGTTTGGACTGCAATAGTTTTGGTTGTCATTGTTTCATGGTGCATAGTTAAGATTGTTATTGCAGTTGTAGTGTGTGTTAGTATTGTAATTGTACTGAGAATTATTGCATAAATAATCGTAAGAAAATCCTGTAGATACAGAAGTAGTAACAGCAAAAGCAGTTATGATGAGTATACATTTGGTGAATTTTATATGTATTATCTCCTTAATTTTATACTTATATTGTACTACCATAAGTCAAGTCAAATATGATTTTTAGCATATAATATTAAGTTCGAATGGAATGTTAGATGTGTAGAAAAATACACATATTATATTATAAAATAAAATATATAATTTTTATTAAAATGAATCGTTTTATTACATTTTGAGGTAAGATGATATGTTTAGTTGGTATAAGTATAGAAATAAAGTTAGACGTGCTAATCTCTTATATAAAAGAAATAGAATATTTAGACAGAATTTTCTAAAATATAAAAAATATTATAAAGGTTTATCTGAAGCAAAACGTATTATAGAGCTTGATTTAATTGAGCATAATGAAAAAAATTTTGCATTATTTTATCAGATTCTATTTATGATTATTGGTGCCTTTATAACTTTATTTATTCCATTTCAGATCAATACATTAAGATCTGGAAATAATGCAGATCTTTATGGTTGGATTATAGTAACTATGGTATCAGTGTCTTTATTTTCAACATTTTTCTTATTTATAGCCTTATTATTTTTGTCTGCACATTATAAGTATTACTTAAGTGTTTATGTAGTATTTTTTATTGTATGGCTTTTAACTTTATTTTCTCCGATATTTGACCAGTATGTTATGTTTCATTTAGTTCTTAGTATAATTACTTTTATTACTTTACTGGGATTAGCTTGGTGGTATTTAGGTTTTGAAAAAGAAGTGTTATTAGCTCGTAAGTTAGCAATAAATTTAGGTCATACACGTTGTATATAACTTAATTTCTAAATTTTTAGATGTTAGTAATACAGTAATATAATAAGAATAACTTTAAAAATTAGATGAAAGATAATATAATTATTGTATATATATAACAGTTATAAAGGAGTTCATATGCAATTACTAACAGTGGATATTAGCGAAGAAGGGATTGCTAATGATTCTGGAACATTGTTGACAATTTTACTAAAAGACCGGACTACAAATAAAAATATTGTATGGGCTTCTCCTTCTTACGAAGGTATGGGGAAGCCTTTTTGTGCTGACCAGCCTATTAAAAAAAATCTAATTGTAGGTCCTTATGATTCCATTATTCAACCACGTGTTGAAAAGAATAAACGAAATCAAGAGATACGTACACGTAAACGTGGTGAAGTATTTACTCCACCCTGGCTTGTTGATAAGCAGGTATCTATTGTAATGAATGAAATCGGGGATATTTCTTTTGAAAGCTTTATTGCTTTACGTTGGTTAGAGCTTGCCTGCGGGGAGGCCCCATATATTGTAACTCGTTATGATTCTGTTTCTGGTGATATTATTCCTGTTGATAAGCGTGTTGGTTTTTTAGACCGGAAATTGCAAAGAATCGCGGAAGAATCAACTACTGAGAAAGAGTTTATTAAATGGTCTAAAATAGCTTATGAATCAAGTTATGGCTATGAGCTGCAAGGTGATTCATTAGTATTGGCTCGTGAAAACTTATTATTATCATTCTGCGAACATTATGATTGTAAATTTGGTAAATTACCGACTATGAAGGTAATCAAACAAATAGCAAATATTATTTCCTATAATATATTTCAAATGAATGGGTTAACTAAGCAGACCCCATATTCAAGGGATTCAAAGAATAATATTCAACTTAATCTATTTGATGAAGTAAATGATCAAGAGAAAAAAGGCGATATGTTTACACTTGTCAAAGATTGGGAAAATAAAGTGTTAGTATCTGTAGATTCAATTTCAAAGGGAGATGAAATGATGAAATTTGATGTGGTAATTGGGAATCCACCGTATCAGGAAGAAACTGAAGGTACAAGTGATAAACCTATTTATAATTATATGATGGATGCTGCAGAAGAGGTTGCTGATAAAGTTTGCTTGATTACACCTGCAAGATTCTTATTTGATGCAGGTAAGACACCAAAAGCTTGGAATCGTAAGAAACTTAATGACCCTCATTTTAAAGTAAGTTATTATGAACAAGACTCATCTAAAATTTTTTCTAACACAGATATTAAAGGTGGTGTAGCTATAACGTATAGGGATAATAATAAAGATTTTGGTGTAATAGGTACATTTACGGCTTTTAATGAGTTAAATAGTATTCATCAAAAGGTATATAAATCAAAAGACTTTATGACGTTTAGTGCATTAGTTGTTGCTCCTGAAAGCTATAAACTAACTGATAAATTACATCAAGATTATCCTAATGCCGAATTACAATTAAGTAAGGGTCATAAATATGATGTGACTACGAATATATTTGATAAATTACCTCAAATTTTCAAAATAGAATTATCAGCTGATGAGTTGAAAACAGATTTTATTAAAATTATTGGTCGTGAGAATAACTTGCGTAGTGAAAAATGGGTCCGTAAAGATTACATTAATGGGCCGGATAATTTATATGGGTATAAAGTTATTTTACCGAAGTCCAATGGATCAGGGGCTATAGGAGAAGTACTTTCTACTCCCCTAATCGGGGAACCCCTAATCGGGGAACCCCTAATCGGGCATACTCAAACATTTATTTCAGTTGGTAATTTTTCAACATACGAAGAGGCAGTTGCTTGTTTAAAATATATAAAGACTAAATTCGCTAGAACTATGCTAGGTATTTTAAAGATTACTCAACATAATCCTAAAGCAACTTGGAATTTTGTTCCTAATCAAGATTTTACTCCTTATTCAGATATTGATTGGTCTCAGTCCATCGAAAACATAGACAAACAATTGTACAAAAAATATAATCTTTCACAAGATGAAATAAATTTCATTGAATCAAAAGTGAGGGCTATGGACTAATGGGGACAGAGATTAAAACAGGGAAGGTTGTAGAACCTAAAATCTATGCATATACTACACCACAAGTTACTACTAATGATGGATGGATTAAGATTGGGTACACAGAACGGGATGTGGAGACTCGAATTCGTGAGCAAACTCATACGGCAGCTATTAAAACAGAAATTTTATGGGATCATTTAGCTGAATATGTAGATGGACCAGATAAAGGTATCAATTTTAAAGACCATGATTTTCATGGCTTCTTAAAGTTTCATGATATAGAACGTAGACCAAAAACAGAATGGTTTTACTTTAATGGTACGCCAGAGAAATCAGAAAGTTTATTTAATAAGTTTATTCGTCATGATATATCTGGTTATCAACCGGGTAAAAGTCAAGAGTATACTCTACGCCGAGAGCAAGCCGAAGCTGTAAATAAAACATTAACTTATTTTAAAAATCATGAGAATAGTGAGTTTTTGTGGAATGCAAAGCCACGATTTGGTAAGACATTGTCTGCTTATGATTTAGTTAAGCAATTAGATGTAACCAATGTATTAGTACTTACCAATCGTCCGGCTGTTGCCAATTCTTGGTATGATGACTTTGAACAATTTATTGCTGGTAATACAAAATATAAGTTTGTTAGTAGTACAGATTCATTAAAAGATCGTCCATCTATGAGTAGAGATGAGTTTATAACATATCTTGGTGAAGATGAAGACGCTAAGCAAATTGCGTTTATCAGTTTACAAGATTTGAAAGGATCTAAATTCTTTGGTGGTGAATATAATAAGTTAAAATGGGTTGCTGATTTACATTGGGACTTAGTAATCATAGATGAAGCTCATGAAGCTGTTGATACTCGTAAGTCAGATTTTGCTTTCAATAATATTCATAGAAAATGGACATTACATCTATCTGGTACACCTTTTAAATCCATTGCTAAAGGTCAATTTAGTGACGACCAGATTTATAATTGGTCATATGCAGATGAACAACAAGCAAAGCACAATTGGGATGCTACTAATGAAAGTGAAAATCCATATGAAGCATTACCTCAACTAAATATGTTTACCTATCAAATGTCCAAAATGGTTTTAGATGTCATTAATGATGGTGTAACTGTTAATGGTGAAAACTATGACTATGCATTTGATTTAAATGAATTCTTTGCTACTAATGAAAGTGGTGAATTTATTCATAGAGAAGCTGTTGAAGCATGGTTAAACACTTTAACTAATGCTAAAAATGAAAAGTATCCATTTTCTACAAAGGAATTACGTAATGAATTAAAACATACATTCTGGATTTTAGATCGTGTAAATTCAGCTAAAGCGTTAAAGAAGTTATTGGAAAACCATCCAACCTTTGAAAATTATGGTATTGTATTGGCTGCTGGCTCTGGTAATGCTTATGAATCTGATGAAGGAACGGAAAATGTTAGATCTTTGGCTGCTGTTCGTAAGGCAATTAAAGAGCATGATAAAACAATTACACTTTCTGTGGGGCAATTAACAACTGGCGTGACAGTTCCTGAGTGGACCGGCGTTATTATGCTATGTAATATGAAATCGCCAGCTCAATATATGCAAGCCGCATTTAGAGCGCAGAATCCATATTCCTGGATAGAAAATGGTAAGTATTACCGAAAAGAACGAGCCTATGTATTTGATTTTGCACCTGAGCGAACATTAATTATTTATGATAAGTTTGCTAATGACTTATCAATTGCTACTGCTGCTGGTCATGGGACGACTGATGCTCGAAAAGAAAATATAGGTGAGTTGCTAAATTTCTTCCCTGTTATTGCTGAGGATTCTTCAGGACGAATGGTAGAGATTGATGCGGCTCAAGTGATGACAATTCCTAAGCAAATAAAGGCTCAAGAAGTTGTTAAACGTGGCTTTATGTCTAATCTTTTGTTTGATAATATTGCTGGTATCTTTAGAGCTACTCAAACTGTTTTAGATATTCTAAGTGAATTGCCTGAAGCCTCTCAAGGTAAAGTTACTTTTGGGGCCGATGAAATAGATATCGTCGATGTTGAGTTAGATGATGATGATAATCCAATTGTTCCAGATGAAATCGTTATTAATAGGCAAGAGGTTTTATTTGGCGATAAATTACGAAGTTCAATTACTACTATTGAAGAAACGATACGCAATGAGGACTTAAAACCAACCTTGGAGGAAATGCTTAGTCGAGTAACGGCTCCTGTTATTACACCGATTGTTCGAGAAATGCAAGATACGTATGGCTTAAAAAATCGTGCAGCACAACGAATTGAAAAAGATATTAAAGAAGCAATTAAAACTGTAGTTGAAGAAAACGAAAGCGCCCAAAAGGTTGCTATTGCTCATAAAGAAGAAGAATATAAGGCCAAAATTGAATCAGCTACGACTATAGAAGAGAAAGAAGCAGTTGAAGCAGAACGAGAAGAAGTTATTGTTGCTCTTGAAAATGAATTTAAAGAAAAGTTTACTAATGATATCGCTAGTACATTACAAAATCTACCTAAAGAGATTATTAAACGACAAGAGGTTGAAGCGCTGCAAAATCGTATGAGTAGTGATGAAGAGAAAATTCGTGGTCATTTGCGTGGGTTTGCTCGAACAATTCCAAGCTTCCTTATGGCTTATGGAGATGAAAATCTCACATTAGAAAACTTTGATACCTATGTAGATCAAGATGTATTCCATGAAGTTACTGGTATTACTTTAGATCAATTTAAATACCTACGTGATGGCGGAGAAGGCTTTACTGGTCATTTATTTGATGCTCCAACATTTAATGAAGCAATTCTTGAATTCCTCCGTAAAAAAGCAGAGCTTGCCAACTACTTTGAAGAGAATAAAGAAGATATTTTTGACTACATTCCACCTCAACAAACAAATCAAATCTTTACACCTAAAAAAGTAGTAAAACGTATGGTAGATGAATTAGAAAAAGAAAATCCTAATATTTTTGATGATTCAACCAAAACTTATATTGATCTATATATGAAGTCTGGATTATATATTGCGGAACTGATTAAACGTTTATATAACAATGAATCTATGAAACAACAATTTCCAGATGATGCAGCACGATTAAAACATATTCTTGAAAATCAAGTTTATGGATTTGCACCATCTGCTATCATTTATCGCATTGCTACAAACTTTATTTTTGGACCAATTAGTGATGATGTAAGTAGAAAGAATTTTGTGCAGGAAGATACCATAATTTATGTTAAGTCAGGTCAGATTAAAGCGCTAATCGATAAATATTGGTCTTAACTATATTGCTTTTATGAAACTTAAGAAATACATAATATAGTTAATTTTTTAAGTTAAAAGGAGGTTAACGAATGAGTGTAGAAAATAGAAAAATCGACTTTTATTCATTTTCTTTTCAAGAATATAAAAATAAAGAGAGTATTGATTTTTGGGATGAAAAAAAATTTGATTTGATTTTAAAGTATATAGAATCTCTTCCTATGATTGAGCGATTAGTTAAAGATGAAAAGTCAAAAAAATCATATTATTTGTCAGATATAGTACATAGTGATACGTCTATTAGATGTCTCAAATTCAAATCTTGTAAATTTGGTCATTGCCCACCAATTATGGATAGCGATACTGCCAATGAACGTCCAACAGATAAGCGTATGAATGAAGGTGAACAAGAGAATACACATTTAGCTATCAGGCTCGATGATTGTGAAGGATTTGTCGCACTAGAATCAAGAAAATCAGGTATTTCTATGGGAACCATCGTACGATATTTTAATGCTATGATGAAAGCGTATTTTAGTAAAAATCCTAAAAAGGGGAATCCAGACTATTCATTATCTCTTTTTTATTCAGTTGTTCCTATTAAAAACTTTGATAAAGCATTAGAAGATATGACAAAACTAAAAATTGCAGATATATATATTGATAAAAATTTTATCGGAAGTGAGTTGAGTAATATAGTACCTGATGATGATCCATTTATAAAGAATGATTTGATTCTTACACTCAAATCTGAACGAGGTGAAAATATTTTAGTGAGGACTGTAAAACGGCTCTATAGCAGCCTAGCTAATACGTCAGGAGGTATATCTAGAATTCGTATTCATGGTACTAATACTTCTGGAGCAAAACAGATTTTGGATTCTGATCTAATAAGAAAAACTCAAAATATTGAAGCTAAATTAAATGCGAATGGATTAATATCAACTGAATCTATATTTAGCAAATTGATTGATATTTTAAGGACTTCATGATGGGAAAATATATATATGGAGAATGGTTACGACCAATAGCTCATTATCTAATTACTTTAAAATGTAATGAAATAAGCTATGAAATATGTATTCCGTTTGTTACTGCAAGTATTGCATCTATTTTCTATTATTCATTTGATTTTGTAATCTTAGCCTTATTAAAATTAAGAGATTTATTACCTGCTTCACTATCAATTTTAATTGGATTCACAATTATGTGTATTACAATTCTAGTCACTAGTAATTCAGGTACTATTGATTTTATAAGGCATGAATACTGTGATGAACGTATTATAGGTCATAAAAAGATTACAATATATAGATGGTTATTGATTTTGTTTGCACACTCGTTATTAATGGAATTGATAACACTTATATTGGTCTTTTTATCAGCTTTTATTATTCCTTTAATAAACTCAATTGGTATAGGGATAATATTATTATTTTTGGAAACTTTTCTTTTATCTCATATATTGCTTTTAATGATTAGAGCTATGACAAATTTATATTTTCTATTTCGTATTGAGGATAAAAAATAAAGGAATAATCATATAAGGTAATAAAACGGCAGTGTAATATATTTTGTGTAAACTGTTCTCAAATAATTGAAAAGAGAATCAATCTTCTTTATGATTAAGTTACTAAGTAAAATCGCAGAAAGAAGGTTGATTCTCTTTGTTTAATGGTAATATAATCTCAGTTGGTACCTCAGATAATCATTCAATTTTTATGGATTTATTTCGTAATGAACTCGAAACGATGTTTAGTACGCTATTATTAGCTGAATTAACTGAGTTTTTATCCTATGACAAATACAATGTTTGTGGCTATAATACGGGTAATTCTCGAAATGGATATTATGAGTGTTCTTTGTATACTATTTTCAGTAATATTACCATCAAAATACCTTGAGATTGATTGAGGCAATTTCAGAATAATTTATTTACACCGTACAATCAAAATTTTGGTAGTCTTGAAGAAATGATTATACAGTTATATCAAAAAGGTATCACTACACGTGAAATAGCTGCTATTATAAAAAAAATATATGGTTGCTATTATTCGCCACAAACTATTTCTAATATTACTCAAGTCGCTACAGAAGAAGTGGATGTTACTTTCATCACTGTTAAACGTGTAACAGCTCAAAAGAGACTCTTCATGTTTTAATTGGAATTACACCATCAGGTGAGAAACATGTCATCGACTATGGCATATATCCTAATGAAAGCACTTTAGCATACAAAAAACTATTAGATCATGCAAAACAAAGAAATCTAGAGGAAACTCTCCTTTTTGTCGGTGATGGTTTTAAAGGATTGCAACAAGCTTGTCAGGAAATATATCCAAGAGCACGTTTCCAACGTTGTTGGGTACATATAACTCGTATGGTACGTATGCTAACTAGAAAAC
>OGEQ01002993.1_pt1 | contig 10367 bp, 10 predicted proteins | sample 1570731 | NCBI WGS metagenome assembly OGEQ01 (sample SAMEA2582132, study PRJEB24529) | metagenome | biome: Human gut stool | place: China | collected 2011 | reverse complement strand
TCCACTGGTTGTCTGCGCAATCTGTTTCAGATCTACATCGTCTCCCAGCGGCTTGTTTCTCGCATGTACTTTCAGAATCTCTTCTCTTCCTTTGACATCCGGACGTCCAACTACCACATTTCTGTCAAAACGTCCCGGACGTAAGATGGCAGGATCCAAAATATCTTTCCGGTTGGTCGCTGCCATCACAATAATACCTTCATTAACACCAAAACCATCCATCTCTACCAGCATCTGGTTCAATGTCTGTTCTCTCTCGTCATGACCGCCGCCAAGTCCGCTTCCTCTGCGTCTGGCAACTGCATCGATCTCATCGATGAAAATGATACATGGGGCATTCTTCTTCGCATCCTGGAACAGATCCCTGACACGGGACGCTCCCACACCGACAAACATCTCTACGAAGTCAGATCCCGAAATCGTAAAAAACGGAACCCCGGCCTCTCCGGCAACTGCTTTTGCAAGAAGGGTCTTACCGGTTCCCGGAGGCCCCTCCAGAAGCACTCCTTTTGGGATTCTTGCTCCCACCTGAACATATTTTTTCGGAGATTTCAGGAAATCGACAATCTCTGCAAGCTCTTCTTTTTCTTCCTGCAGCCCCGCAACATCTGCAAATGTCACTTTCTTATCATTCTCAGAACTCATACGGGCACGACTTTTTCCAAAATTCATTGCTTTTGCATTGGCACCGCCACTCTGTCTGTTCATCATCATCGTAATAAACATGAATCCGACAAGCATCAGCACAACCGGGAGAACCGTCGTACTCAGCACCGAATCCTGAGGGATCGCGCTTATGCGGTATTCCACATCATTTTTATCCAGCAGCTTCTGCGTCTCATTGACATCCGATACGTTGACACGTCCCGTTTCCCTGCTGTCGCGCAATGTCAGTGTGACCACTCCGGTAGGCACTGCCTTATTCTGGTTGATCACCACCTCTGTCACATTGTCATCCTTTATCTCCTGTTCAAACTGAGTAAAAGTTATCTCCTGCCCGCGCATCTGTACACGGCTCGTCATCCATAGCACAAAAAAGATCACAGCAATAAACACAACCACGGTTGCGCCGCTTATGCCTTTATACTTCTTGTCATTCAATGATACTGCTCCTTCCTATTCCACACCTTCTACGACTCCGATATATGGAAGATTTCTATATTTCTGTGCGTAGTCCAGTCCATATCCGACTACAAATTCGTCCGGTATCTCAAATCCGACATAATCTACTTTTACATCTCTTTCTCTTCTCTCCGGTTTGTCCAAAAGAGTACAAAGCTGAATGCTCTTTGGATTTCTTTTCTTCAGAACATCGATCAGATAATACAGTGTACGTCCGGAATCAATGATGTCTTCCACGATCAGAACATCTTTTCCCTCGATGGATTCATCCAGATCCTTTGCAATTCTGACAACACCGCTGGATGTTGTCGCATCCCCGTAGCTGCTTACACACATAAAGTCCAGAGAAACCGGCACACTGATTCTTTTAGCCAGTTCACACATGAAAAATACTCCGCCTTTGAGTACACAGATCATATGGATCTGCTTTCCTGCATAATTTTCGCTGATCTGTTTTCCCAATGTTTTGATTCTTTCATTTACTTCTTCTTCTGAAACTAACACTTTAATTGTCTCTGCCATGTTTTTTATCCTCCATTATTTTGATCTCTATTATCCTTTTTGTATGTTCAGATATCTGATATCTGCTGCTCATCCGATATCCGACAACCCACAGTATCTGATGCCCCTCGGCGATCAGCAAAATCCGTTCTCTGCTTTTTGCAGGAATCTTCTCATTGATAAAATAAGATTTGAGCTTCTGCGTACCGCCCTGTCTGTTGACACCCAAAACATCCTCCGGCTGTCTCGTTCTTACGGTGAGACTATTTTTTATTATATCATAGTCAAACCATTTCGTGTAGGGGGTTTGCGGTATCTGTTCTATCGAAAAATTCTTATCTTTTTCCCAAATTGTACAGCATATTCGCAGATTCCTGTCTTTTAATCGGGTAATTCCGGGAATTATAAGTTCTTCCCGGCACTCTGTCTGTCTTTCCGCTGTCTGTTTTATCAAAAGTATTCCTTCATAATTCCTCTCTGCACAGATATTGTAGGGAAGATTTCGCTTTCTTCCGCTCTGCTTTTCAAACAACTCCGCCACTGCCGCAACGTGTACAGACACAAGATCCTTTCCTGTTCCCGCCAGATTTTCCAGACACTTCTGAATAATCCCGTTTTGGATGACCGGATCACACTGCATCCATTCATCCCACAGAAGCAAAAGCCCCTCTTCCTCCTGCCTTACCACACATCTGCAATGCGCTTCGATTTCCCGCTCCAGATAATCTCTGATCTGATTTAACTGCTCCATCGTTTCATTCATGTGACGGACGGCCTGCCTGTTGACCTGCTCCTCCAGCATAGGAAGGATCTGATGCCGGATCCTGTTTCTGGTATATTCATCCCCGGCATTGGTCTCATCTTCACAGTAGGAAAGCTGATGTTCTTTCAGATAATACTCAATTTCCTTCCTGTTTATTCCAAGAAGCGGACGGATCATATATCCATTGACCGGCCGGATCCCGGAAAGCCCCCGGATTCCGGTTCCTCTTGCCAGATTCAAAAGCATCGTCTCTGCATTATCGTTCTGATGATGCGCAAGCGCGATCTTGGTCCCCCCATAACGGATCCGCACCTCCTCAAACGCCGTTCTTCGCACCAGACGCCCTGCCTCCTCCACAGACAGCTTTTTCTGTGCAGCGATTTCTTTTACATTCTCATGATACACAATACATGGAACATTCCGCTCCCTGCAAAATGTTTCCGTAAACCGTTCATCTCTTTTTGCATTTTCTCCACGAAGCCCGTGATTCACATGCACTGCGATCACATCAAATCCGATTTTTTCCTGCAGTCTCAAAAGTACAAAAAGCAGGCATATCGAATCCGCGCCGCCCGATATCCCTGCGATTACTTTATCTTCTTTTTGCAGCATATGATATTTTTCAATAAAATTTAAAATTTTCTTCTCCATACTGTAAACTATACCGAATCCGTCCCCAAAATGCAAGTATCCTGACAATTCCAAATCCCTACTGCCAGTACTGTCATATCATCCATCGGTTCTTCTCCGGTCCAGTTTAATACCTGCTCCAGAATGTGATGCGCAAGCTCTTTGGGATTTCCGCCTGTCGTTCCACCAATGATCGTTTCCATCAGAAGGTCCTGTTCCCCAACCGGGAGAGCATCCAGCACACCGTCCGTTATCATAACAACAAAATCTCCGTCTTCCAGCGTTCTCTGCACAGATTCGATTTCAATGGAGTGCATGACCCCGATCGGCAGACTGGACGAACTGATACGCTCCACTTTGTTTCCTTTTTTGATAAATGTGGAAGAAGCTCCTGCTTTGATCAGACGACATTCTCCTGTATACAGATCAAACATGCTCAGATCCACCGTGGAAAAATGGATTTCCTCACGCCCCATCACCAATGTCGTATTGATCATCTGAATCGCCGCCTTTGCCGGAAATCCGGCTTCCAACAGCTCTTCCAGCAATTCCATGACAAGCGTACTCTCCCGGCATGCCTTCTCTCCGGATCCCATTCCATCGGAAAGCGCCACTGCCAGTTTTCCTCCGCCAAGCTCACGCATCATGAAATTATCACCTGAGATCTTGTTGCAGTCCTTCCCAATCCTTGCCACACCGTAAAGTGTATAAAACACCGGACCTTCCATGCACACAATCGTCTGATATTCTTTCCCCAGCATAAACGCCTGATCACTCTCTGCAATAAACTGCCTCCCCATCACTTCCGAGACAGCCTTTACAAGCGCTTTGATCGTAACGCAGGTATTTTTCACCGCTCTTGCGGTAAGATGTACTTCATATTTTCCTTCTCTGTTCAGGAAAAAACTGCTGTACAGTACACGAATCCCTCTCTTTTTTAAATGAGATGCCAGCTTTTTTTCCAGACGCTCGTCCGAAAATAAACTTTTTTCCAGCTCTTTCGCCGTACTGCGGAGCATATCCGCAAACGTATCCATCTGAACCGCGCACCCTTCCCTGCCAAGTACGATCCGGTTATTCCACATCATATTCTGTCTTGCATCGTGAAATGCACCCAGCATCTCCTGTAAAAACGCTTCCCACCGCAGACACCTCTGCTGAAGCTTCCTTTTTGTTTCTGTATTCAGTTCACTCCCGTAATGATCGATGGCAGATAAAACTTCATATCCCATCTGATAGGTATGTACAAAATCCTCTTCCCAGCACCAGGAACATTTTTCACAGCTTTTGCAGGCTCTTTCTTTTGTCCGGTCAAACATATCCTCAATCTCCTCATTGGAAAATGCGGATTTCTTTTCCTCCAGATGAAGAAATGTCCGGGAAAGCTGTTTGATAGAATCTGCGTATTTTTCAATCTGTGTCACATAGGGGCTGGTGTGCAGTGCCTGTCCATTTTTCATGGCGATGTCCTCCTAGTTCTTATGTATGTAATATTAGAACATGCAAAAAGCCCCAGGAATTTCCCGGAGCTTCTCTTTCGTATCGTCACTATTTTGCCGGCTTGAAAATGATCTCATTCGGATCCACCAGCCCTAATTTTTCTTCTGCAATCTCTTTCACGTAATCGTCTGTCTTCACATACGCTTCGTATGCTTCCACTTCCTTTGCACGCTTTTTCTCTTCTTTAATCTGTGCTTCCAGTTCTGCTTCCTGCTTCTTGTACTGTGCGTTTCTGCTGCGCAGAGATACTGCATTCACTGCAAGTACGCCTACCAGCAATACAAGAATCATACTGATCAGCATCATACTTTTTTTATGATACCGCCATGCAGAATTCGTCTTCCGGCTTTTTGATCTGCCAGCGACTTTCTTTTTCTGAATCGCCATGATACTCACCCTATCAAATCTAACTTCTATTTCCATCCTGCCTGCAAATAAATTTGCCTGACACAAGTATTCTATCTGCTTTTTTCTCTTTTTTCAAGTTATTCAGCCGTTTTAATCAAGATTTCCTTGTTTTTTATGTTTTTTTCAATTTCCTGAAAATTCGTTTCAACAAATGCTGCACCCCAACAGCAGTCAGCAGCCCGGCTGCGATTCCCAGAACAAAGAACCAGCGGATACTTCCATAAGTCGTACAATACATCTGACGAAACACATACGCGCTCACCAACAGCCAGAAGCCGATATCCTCCACACCGACTGCCAGCGGATGATGCCGCACGAGTCTTCGTATCAGCAGCAGAATCTGATAACCGCAAAAAAGTACCATCCCCGTAAGCGCCGCATAGAAAAAAATCACAACTTCTGTTTCAATTCCGAGCATCATAATAACGCCTACTTAAATAATTTTGACAGAAAGCTCTCATTTTGCCCGCCCTGATTCACTCCAGAATAAGCAATACTGTCAATATTTCCGGAAAGGTCTACTTCTCCCTTCTCAACACTGAGCCGGTTCACATGGAGGTCTGTGCCTTTCACCATAAGCATCCCCTGCTCTGTCTCCAGAAGAATCTCATTCAGATCAAACGAGAGAACATCCAGAACTCCGGTAACCATACTTGTCTTTCTGTTATTCACGATCAGTTTATGTGCCTTCGCCGGCATTTGTCGTTCTTCCATACACTTTCCCCTTTCCTTCTGCTTTTCTATATATATGAGGGGTTGTATTATTTTATACCGGAAAAACGAATTTTTCTGTTTTATAAATAGCGGAACAGGTCTTTCGCCTCTTCTTTCTTGGTCGTATCCTGAATATCCAGCACTTCTACTTTCACCGTTTTTGTACCGAACTGAATCTCGATCACATCTCCCACTTTCACTTTTACGGATGCCTTTGCAGGCTTTCCATTCACCAGAACTCTCCCTGCATCACATGCTTCGTTGGCTACGGTCCTGCGTTTGATCAGCCTGGAAACTTTTAAAAATTTGTCCAATCTCATTAATCTTTTCTCCTTCCTTCTCCTGTAACTGAAAAGAGAATACAACCGGCTTGTCCGACTGTATCCTCTTATGCATCTTTATCTGTTCGTCAATTATGCGTTTACAGCATCTTTCAGAGCTTTTCCAGCTTTGAATTTCGGAGCTTTGCAAGCTGCGATCTTCATTGTCTTTCCTGTCTGAGGATTTCTTCCTTCTCTTGCTGCTCTTTCGCTTACTTCAAAAGTACCGAATCCTACTAACTGTTCTTTTTCTCCTTCTTTTAACTGCTCTGTTACTACATCAACAAAAGCTTTTAATGCTTTCTCTGCATCTTTCTTTGAAATTTCTGCCTGCTCAGCGATTGCTGCGATCAATTCTGTTTTGTTCATGGATAATTCCTCCTCTTTATTATGCTAGAATGATTATTCTAAATTGGTAAAGGCCGCATGTCTCTACCCTTTACATGTCGATACCCTTATGTACTGTTATAACTGGTGAAACTGCTTTTGTCAAGCAGTTTCACAGATTTACCATGCAAAGCGGTACTGTTTACAATAACAGCAACATTTTTACATAATCTTATCAATCATTGCCAGCACTTCTTTGCCCATAGCTGCGGACTTTTCATCTGCATCAGAAAGGGAGGTTCCTTTGATACCGTAGTAGAATTTGACTTTCGGCTCTGTTCCTGACGGTCTCACACATAACCATGCATCATCAGAAAGATCATAGTACAATACGTTCGATGTCGGAAGACCTGTCGAAGATACTTCACCAGTCTGCATATCCTGGATCGTGTCTGCTTTGTAGTCTCTCGCTTTCAGCACTTTGTAGCCTGCGATCTCTGCCGGCGGATTCTTACGGAGTGTCTCAAGGATCTCCTGGATCTTTGCAAGTCCTTCGATTCCTTTGAGTGTGATAGACTGGATATCATCTTTGTAATATCCGTATCTCTCATACATCTCGATCATGGCATCCCAGAGAGTCATGTCTTTTGTCTTGTAGTAAGCAGCTGCCTCGCAGAGTGCCATTGTCGCAACGATCGCATCTTTATCTCTTGCGTGTGTTCCGATCAGGCATCCATAGCTTTCTTCAAATCCAAATAAGTACTCGCCTTTTTTGCTTGTCTCAAATCCCAGAATCTGCTGTCCGATATATTTGAATCCGGTCAGAACTTCAATCAGCCCTGTGTTATAGTAATCTGCAATCGCATCTGCCATATTTGTTGTAACGATCGTTTTGATGAGATATCCATCCTCAGGAAGTCCTCTCAATGCGTTTCTCTGTCCGATCTCATAGTCTGCAAGGAGACAGCCGGACATATTTCCTGTCAGATCGTGATATTCACCGTTTTTATCTTTTACCCGGACACCCAGACGGTCTGCATCCGGATCTGTAGCAAGCACAATGTCTGCATCCACTTCTCTTGCCAGCTTAAGTCCCAGTTCAAATGCCTCTGCCGCCTCCGGATTCGGATAAGAAACAGTCGGGAATTCGCCGTCCGGCAGTTCCTGCTCTTTGACTACGTATACGTTCTCAAAACCGAGCTCTTTTAAAATTCTGCGGGCAGGAATATTTCCCGTTCCATGAAGCGGACTGTATACGATCTTCAGATCTTTTCCAACTGCATCAATGGCATCCTGATGGATCACCTGCTTTTTCAGCTCTGCTATGTAGGCATCATCCACCTCTGCTCCGATCACTTCGTAGAGTCCGGCTGCTTTGGCATCCTCTGCCGGCATCGTCTTCATAGTCGTATAATCTGTCACTGCCTTGACTTCATCCATGATTCCTTTGTCATGAGGCGGTGTGATCTGCGCGCCATCTTCCCAGTATACCTTATAACCATTGTACTCCGGTGGATTATGGCTGGCTGTAATGTTGATTCCGGCAATACATCCGAGTTTTCTGACTGCATAAGAAAGCTCCGGTGTCGGACGAAGAGAATCGAATACATAGGCTTTGATTCCGTTCGCAGCCAGGCAGCATGCCGCTTCCTGTGCAAATTCCGGTGACATCCGGCGTGAGTCAAATGCGATGGCAACTCCTTTTTCTGCGTTTCCACTCTTTAAAATATAGTTTGCCAGTCCCTGTGTTGCCTTTCTCACTGTATAAATATTCATACGGTTCGTTCCGGCTCCGATAATTCCCCGAAGTCCTGCTGTACCAAACTCTAAATCTGTATAAAAACGCTCTTTGATCTCGTTCTCATCTGATGCGATACGCTCCAGTTCTGCTTTTGTATCTGCATCAAAATAAGCATTTGTCAACCACTCATTGTATATTTCTTTGTAACCCATCTTAGGCACCTCCTGCAATATAGTATGGTTCTATTATACAACAGCCGCCTATAAATGAAAAGTGAATATATTTTCTAAAAATCGCTCTTTTTCTGCCTGCTGTCCGATTGCAGTCTGCAGTTTTTCTACACTTTTCTCCGGAATCCGCGCCTTATTGGAGTTCGAATACAGATTTGCTGTCTTCCAGAACTTCTCCGGATAAGCCAGGCAAAGTGCGAGAAATTCCTTTTCCCTGTCCTCCAGAGGACGGACGCTCTCATACATCTCCAGAATCTTTCTTCCCAGACTTTCTTTCCACTGATATTTTTCCATCACCTTTCGCAGGAAATAATACAGATCCTGTACCTGTACATCCATTCTGAAATGCTCAAAATTGGTGACTGCAATCCTGCCGGAACTGATCCAGATGTTGTGATAATTATAATCTCCGTGTATCAGCTTTCCGGCTTTTAGATTGTCTTTGTACAATTCCGGATATCCGGAGCATTCCATCCGTTCTGTCACACTTTGCGCCATCTCATACATTCTCTCAAAATGTGCCAGAAAACGACGCTCAAATTCATTTTTTGTGACCCTGGAACGGATAAATGCCCGCACTTTTTTCAATTCCCGGTTATGCCGCCTTAATTCTGACAGCATATCTCTTCCTGCAAAAGGTTTCAGTTCTATCTCTAAAACAGGTTCATGATCCGAAGCCTGAGGAATCATCTCCTGCATCTTTTCTTTTGTCCACGCACCGTCGCCAAGAATTTCTCCCCAATCCATTCTCTGATGCAAAAGTCCGAGAGCCTGTGCCGCTTCCAGCACATCCCGCTCCCTTCGTACCTCACACTCTCTTCCCGAAACCCATTTTTTCAGCATGTACTTTGTTCCATCCTGGGATACGCTAAAGAGTTTTCCCGCCTTCGTAAAGATGGGTGTGTCCACCTTCATTCCGTGTCTGGATTCCAGATAACAGAGCAAAACATACATCAGAGGTGCGCGCCCAACCGAAATTCCTGCCGGTCCGAGCAGCATCAGCCCCTCCTTTGTATTGCAAAAATAAGCACCCCTTGTCTTGCGGGTGCTTATTACTTCTATGTCATACTGTTCCAGAACTTCTAACTCATATTCTCTCATACTTGCCCCCTGCACTTTGCCCCGCCGAAAGCAGGGCGGATTCATGACTCTTTCTAATCTATGAATCCCGGTGAGCAAGTATGCTAAAAGCCAAATCTTTCTTTCACGTAATCACACAATTTTCCTTTTTGATTCCATGCCGGATCTTCGATCACCATATCCAGCAGCTCATTTAAGAGCGTTCCCAGTTCTTTTCCCGGCGCTATTCCGAGATTGATCAGATCCGTTCCTGTCACTGCCAGATCTTTTAATGTCACACATTCTTTGTTTCGCAGCGCATTTCGATACAGTTCTCTGATCTGAATGATATTTTCCAGCTTTCCTCTGCGTTCATAAGAACTCTGCGCTTTTGTATCTGCAAGCCGGACTGCCAGATAATATGGAAAGAGTTCCACCCCGATCTCATGCATGGCGCGGCGCACGTTCGCTCCGGTCGGTTCCATCCGGTAATCATGATACGCAACAAGCTTTGTTACTTTTCGAATCGTATCATTATCAAATTTCAAACGTTTCATCACTGTTTTTGCAATTTGCTCGCTGGCGATCGCATGCCCTTTGAAATGGTCTCTTCCATTTTCATCTGTGGTCTTCATTACTGGTTTTCCCATATCATGGAACAACATGGTTAGTCTGAGGACTTTATCATTCTTTACATTCTGCAGCGCATGAACTGTGTGTGCAGCTACATCATATTTATGATGTGGCGTATTCTGCTTCACACCGACCATGTCATCCCATTCCGGAAGCACCACTTTTGTGATTCCCAGCTCACAGGCATCCTGAATCCGCTCCGGATGATCGGATACCAGCAGTTTTACCAGCTCTGCCTGAATCCGCTCTGCACTGATCTTTTCCAGATTCGGAGCCAGACTTTTGATCGCTTCTGCGGTCTCCGGCTCGATTGGAAATGCCAGCTGCGCAGAAAAACGTACTGCGCGCAGAATCCGAAGTGCATCCTCTGAAAAACGCTCCTTCGGATCACCCACACAACGGTTCAGGTGATAATTCAA
>OGEQ01002990.1_pt1 | contig 10374 bp, 7 predicted proteins | sample 1570731 | NCBI WGS metagenome assembly OGEQ01 (sample SAMEA2582132, study PRJEB24529) | metagenome | biome: Human gut stool | place: China | collected 2011 | reverse complement strand
GGATTATATTAAGAGTTCTGGAAAACAATGCAACAGATTATAGTTACTCCAGCTTTACCTACAGTGCAGTAGAAGATGAAGCAGGCAATGTAGTGGTCATCACATTTATTCAACGGGATATTACTGAAGACATTATATACCAGCAAAATCTGATTACAGCCAAAAACAAAGCAGAAGAAGCGGACAAATTGAAGTCCACATTCCTCGCTAACATGAGTCACGAAATCCGTACTCCACTCAATGCAATTGTAGGATTCTCTGAATTGCTGACCGAAACGGATGATGCGGAAGAAACTCCTGAAATTAATCGGGGACATTCTCGATCTATCAAAAATTGAAGTTGGCTCCATTGATATCAATCGTCAGAAACTGAATTTGTGCCAGCTTTGCGATGAATTGTACCGGTCCTTCCAGCAACGGATTAAAAATCCCAAAGTTACCCTCAAACTCATCAATCCATATACCAAATGTGTGGCGAATTTCGACAAATATCGCTTTATGCAGATATTCACAAACTTTGCTACGAATGCCATTAAGTATACGCCACAAGGTGAAATTGTGATGGGATACGAATGTATGCCCGGACAGGTAAGAATCTATGTAAAAGATAGTGGCATCGGAATACCGGAGGAGAAAAAGAACCGTATCTTCAGTCGTTTCGAGAAATTAGATACTTTTGCCCAAGGAACCGGCTTAGGACTTTCTATCTGTAAAGCCATTGCCGATGCTACAGGCGGAGAAGTAGGCTTTAAATCCAAAGCCAACATAGGTTCTGAGTTCTGGTACATCGGATATACCGATGTCGAATATGTCGAAAAATCAGAGGTTGCAGACGAGGACTTAAATAACAAAAGTACAGAACACCTTCCAGCAGATTCCTCAGTAAAGATTAAAGATCTGAATATTCTGATAGCGGAAGATAATGACAGCAATTACCTGTTAATCAAGAAACTTCTTAAAGAAGCTGCGCTTCGCCGGAACAGAATCTTCAATAGTTACAGATATAGAATCCTCCGGCAGTTCAATTTTAGTAGAATGCAGCTGTGCGCCCAACGGGGTTTGTGTCAACAACAAAAGCGCGAATATGATTAGCCTGTTCTGTCTAGTATTCATAATCATAAGAAGTAGAAAACTTTGCGGACAAAGTTAGTTTCAAACTTCCTATAAAAACAGATATTCAGGCGCTTTTGTTGTTCCGGATTTCCTTTTTAACGTTTTAAAAGTCTTATAAACTCGTCTACATCCTCCTCTGTGGTATCAAAAGAAGTCACCAGACGGATTTCATTCTTCTCTTCGTTCCAAAAATAAAAGAAGTAAGACTCCAGCATCCGGTCGATAACCGGGCGGGGCATGGTGAGGAATAACTGGTTACTTTCGGCTCTTTGAGTGAAAGTTACTTCGGGCAGTTTCTTCAATTCAGCGTAAAGTTTGGTAGCCATTGCATTGGCATGGTTGGCATTCTTCAGCCAGAGGTCGTCTGTGAAGTATGCCGTAAACTGGCAAGAGAGGTAACGCATCTTCGACGCTAGTTGGGCGGATTGTTTACGGATGAAGCGGGCTTCCGATTGCAAGTCTTTATTAAATACAATCACGCACTCTCCCATCATCAGTCCGTTCTTCGTTCCGCCAAAACTAAGAATATCGACTCCGCAGTCTACTGTCAGTTCTTTTAAGGAAAGATTCAAAGCGGCACAGGCGTTGGCTATTCTGGCTCCGTCCATGTGTACATACATACCATTCAGATGGGCAAAGTCTGTCAGACGTTTCAATTCTTCGGGAGTATAGATGGTGCCAAGTTCGGTACATTGGGAAATATAGAGAGCTCTGGGTTGCGAATGGTGCTGATCGCCGAAACCATGCAGATAGGGTTGCATCAATTCCGGGGTAAGCTTACCGTCGGGAGTAGCAATCGGACGAATCTGACAACCTGTCATTTTCACAGGAGAGCCGCATTCATCTACATAGATATGAGCCGTTTCCGCACAAAAGATAGAATGATACGGACGGGTCATCAGCTGCAATGCTACCACGTTGCTACCCGTTCCGTTAAATACAAACAAGGGGACACAGTTGGGCGTAAAGGTTTCCTTTATCTTCGCTACGGCTTCTTCTGTCCATTTATCATCGCCATATCCTAAAGAATGGTCTATATTAGCCCGGTTCAATGCTTCCATTACCAACGGATGCACACCGGAATTATTGTCGGAGGCAAAACTTCTCATTGTTTCTTACATTTTAATTCGTGATGCAAAGTAACAGAATTATTTCCGGAAATCCATTGAAAGGAAGATACATAAAGCAGAAAAAGGATAAAAAACGAGAATCTCCGAAGTGCTGACTATGCTGTCATTCCTCCGGAGATTCTTCTGTTCTCGTTAAAGTGTCAAACTCTTTTAGCCAATATAAACATTCACACAGAGATATACATAAAGCTCTTCATCGCACTGATCGAACTCTATTTTGCTCTCTCTTGACAACCACCCCAAAGCGGCACCCAGCTCTTTATCTTTCAGCCCGGATTTTCTCTTCAAAAGTCCATAGCTCCACTTCTCATTATTGCTAAGCAGTTGCCAAACCTTACCGGCATTCACACCGATTTCATTTCTGTTCATTTTTCTAGAGTAATTAAGAGGTTTAATACATTAGGTTAAGATTTCGCCTATAAAGATAACAAAAGGATATTGCAATTGTTTATACATCTTTACTAAAAAGTTGTTACAGAATTAATTTTAACATAAAAGCGGTGATGTGTCCCGACACAAAGGCGTTATTAGCATATGTTAAATTAGAACTTTTCTTTGCAGCCATCTGTTATTACATAAAAATCAATCCTAAACCAATTACAGCTATGGCAAAAAAAATAGCAGAACAGTTGATAGATACTCTGGTAAAATCCGGAGTTGAACGCATCTACGCCGTAACAGGCGACAGTCTGAATGAAGTAAACGAAGCAGTCAGAAAAAACGATCAAATAAAATGGATACATGTGCGCCACGAAGAAACAGGGGCGTATGCCGCTGCGGCAGAAGCACAACTGACCGGTCGCCCGGGATGCTGCGCGGGAAGTAGCGGGCCGGGACATGTTCATCTGATTAACGGCTTGTATGACGCACACCGATCCGGCGCACCGGTAATCGCCATCGCCTCTACAATTCCTACCGGAGAGTTCGGTACGGAATATTTTCAGGAGACGAATACCATCAAACTTTTTAACGATTGCAGTTATTATAATGAAGTAGCCACTACTCCCACACAATTTCCACGTATGCTCCAGTCGGCCATACAAACGGCTGTCACCCGCAAAGGGGTGTCCGTTATCGGGCTTCCGGGTGACTTGGCAAAGGCTTCTGCCGTTACCGTCGACTCGTCGGTTATCAACTATCCTGCCCCACCGGAAGTTTGTCCGTCGGAAGAAGATCTGGCTCAATTAGCTGACATGTTGAACAAACATACACGTATCACTCTTTTCTGCGGCATCGGTTGCCGGGGAGCTCACGAGGAAGTGATCGCGCTTTCCGAGAAGCTGAATGCTCCGGTGGTATATACTTTCAAAGGAAAGATGGAGGTGCAATATGAAAATCCGTATGAAGTGGGTATGACCGGATTGTTGGGAATGCCGTCAGGCTATTACAGTATGCATGAAGCCGAAGTGCTTCTCATGCTCGGCACAGACTTTCCTTATTCTGCTTTCCTGCCGGATGACATCAAGATAGCACAGATTGATATAAAACCCGAACGTCTGGGACGTCGTGCAAAGGTGGATATCGGACTTTGCGGTGATGTTAAACTGAGCATCCAAAGTCTATTGCGTATGCTGAATCCGAAGACAGATGATTCGTTCCTGTTGAAACAACTCAAAAGATATGAAGGAGTAAAGAAGGATCTGGCTGCTTACACGGAAGATAAAGGCGATGTAAATAAGATTCATCCCGAATATGTGATGTCTGAAATAGACAAACTAAGTTCGGACGATGCTGTGTTCACAGTAGATACGGGAATGACTTGTGTATGGGGAGCGCGTTATCTGCAAGCAACAGGCAAACGCCACATGCTGGGTTCTTTCAATCATGGTTCTATGGCAAATGCTTTGCCGCAAGCCATCGGTGCCGCACTAGCTTATCCGGATCGCCAGGTAGTGGCGCTTTGCGGAGATGGTGGCTTGTCTATGACTTTAGGAGACTTGGAAACCGTTGTACAATATAAGTTACCAATTAAAATTATCGTATTCAACAACCGTTCATTGGGAATGGTGAAGTTGGAAATGGAAGTGGACGGATTGCCGGACTGGCAGACAAATATGTTGAATCCAGACTTTGCTCAAGTGGCGGAAGCAATGGGAATGACCGGATTTAATGTCAGTGATCCGGAAGAAGTGTTGACTACCTTACTGAATGCATTTGAGTTGGACGGTCCGGTACTTGTTAATATCATGACTGATCCGAACGCACTGGCCATGCCTCCCAAAATTGAATTCGGTCAAATGGTGGGCTTTGCACAATCAATGTATAAGTTGTTAATCAACGGTCGTTCACAAGAAGTAATTGATACAATCAATTCTAACTTTAAGCATATACGGGAGGTATTTTAAGTTATTCTATTTTGAATATTTTCATAACCTCTCTCAAGGTATGACCTACTATTATTGTCAATTTCAATAAGGTAAGTCATACCTTTTTATAGTCTATCTTGAGGTGATAATCATTTTATTTTCTTATGTTTGTAATCATCAAAAAGCAAAAACACATGGAAAAGACCGACTCTTCGCCTTTATCCCGACAAGCGCTGTACGCAGATAAAAAGCAATGGAATCAATTCCTTTCTATTTTTTTATTGGCAGTGGGCGTTGGTTTTACAGTGGCAGGAATTATCTTCTTCTTTGCCTACAACTGGGAGGAATTACCCAAATTTGCAAAGTTAGGAATAGTAGAAGTGTTATTAGTAGCTTCTGTCCTGCTCGCTACATTCACGCATTGGAATAAGCTCGTCAAACAAATTCTCCTGACCGGAGCTACATTCCTGATAGGCACGCTTTTAGCTGTCTTCGGACAAATCTACCAAACGGGAGCCGATGCTTACGATCTTTTCCTGGGATGGACTCTCTTCACTATTCTCTGGGCGGTTGCTATCCGTTTCGCTCCGTTATGGCTGACGTTCATCGGATTACTTTGTACTACGATATGGTTGTACAATATACAGATTGCCAGTGCCAACTCCTGGGAAATGACTTTGCTGGCCAATGCAGTAACCTGGATATGTGCCTTAACAACGATCATCACGGAATGGATGAGTGTAAAAGGTCATTTGGACAGAAACAATCGCTGGTTTGTCAGTCTTCTTTCACTGGCTACTATTATACATACCAGTTTTCTGTTAATGATGACAATCTGCGAAGAGAATGCCATATTGTCTGTTCCTCTCATAAGCACCCTCCTTTTATTCTCTGCGGGACTTTGGTATGGATGGAAAATAAAAAGCCTGTTCTATCTGGCTATCATTCCGTTTGCTGCGTTAATGATTCTATTGACTACATTCATATCACAAAGCGGTCTTAGGGATGTTCAGATATTCTTCTACGGAGGGGTTATTGTCATCACCGGAACAACTTTACTCATTTACATCATTCTTCATCTAAAAAAGCAATGGTATGGCACAGAAGCATAACCTCACCATTCAAGTCGTATCTATTATCGGAGGAATCCTGACGGCTATTTTCTTTCTGGGATTTCTGGCACTTGCCAGAATCCTCCGCTCCGATATTTCTTACCTGATTGTAGGAAGTATATTAATTCTCACTACCCTAACAATCAGCCGCATGGTGATCCGGTCTTTTCTGGATGCAATGAACATCACTTTATACATAGCCGGGTGTGTATTGATTGGTTTTGGTATAAATGCCAGCATTAATATCCTCTTCATTACACTTATGGGAATCAGTATTCTCACATTCTTGCTATCAAGAGGGTTTATCCTCCCCTTTCTTTCAGTCATTCTGTTTAATATATCTTTCTTCGGAGAAGCCGCCCATGTCTTTTCTTCGTTTTATCCCTTGCAAATAGCTGTAGTTCCTATCCTTGCACTATTTCTATTTGCCAACATCTTTGAAACTAAGTTGTTTGAATGTATAGGAACAGAGAATTACTTTTCCAAATACAAACCATTTCATTTCGGATTATTCATATCCGGTATCGTCTCACTGGGAGGATTATCAATCAATTATCTGATATCAGAAACAAATAGCTGGCTTGTATACTGCATACTGTCAGTTTGTATATGGATTGGTATTCTTATAATGGTTCAACGAATCATGCAGGTCATGAAAGTGAATAATCCGGTGAATCAGATTGGTATCTATATTCTTTGTATTGTTATCTGTCTGCCTACCGTGTTTGCTCCTTATTTATCCGGCAGTTTGTTGCTGATTCTAATATGTTTCCATTATGGCTACAAAGCGGAGTGTGCTGCCTCGCTTCTTCTTTTTATCTATGCCGTTTCCAAATACTATTATGATTTGAATTTAAGCCTGCTCACCAAATCCATGACACTTTTCTTCATCGGAATTGCATGTATTACAGCCTGGTATTTCTTCACTCAAAAAAGAACAAGACATGAAAAAGTATAGCCGAATATTGATTATTGCAAACCTGATACTGCTACTGGGATATTTCAACTGGTCGGTTTATAAAAAAGAGCAAACTTTGAAAGACGGACAGTTGATTTTGTTACAGCTAGCTCCCGTCGATCCCCGCTCTCTTATGCAAGGAGACTATATGAGGCTTAGCTACAAAGAAGCTTCATCAGATCTGCTAGACCAACAAACTGCCATACGCGGTTATGCCATACTTCAAATTGACAGTAATCAAGTAGGAAAAATAGTGCGGCTGCAAAACGCTTTAGAGCCTGTAAACGACAATGAGCTAGTCATCAAATATAAAATAGTACGTCACCGGATCTTCCTCGGTGCCGAGTCTTTCTTCTTTGAAGAGGGACAAGATACTCTTTATCAAAAAGCCGTATATGGCGGGCTGAAAGTGGATGGTAAAGGACAAAGCCTGCTCGTAGGACTGTATGACGAGAACTTCCATTATATTCAATCCGATAAATAAATAATAATGAAAAAGCCCGGACTTTCGCAAGCCCGGACTTTCTATATTCTCAAAACATCTCCTTAATCTATAGGGAAATAAGGGACTAGCAAATTGGTTTCTAGTGCAAATAAGGAGATGTTATGAAATAAAAAAAAGGGATACCTGTGGGAAATAAGGGAGGTATCCCTTTCTATAAGAAGAACAGAATTGGAAGGATTGACTTTCACAAGCCAAATCCTTCACTCTGTTTCTTCTCGGCGTATTCTTCACACAAGGTGAAGAAGGGTTTTATTATTCTGAATTTGGAGTAGTTTCAACTGTAATACAATCCTTTGCTTATATAAAGCATTAAGAGGTTTGAAGCAACTCTCCAATTTTTCTTCTTATTCTGCCGGAATAGTTACTGTAATTGTATTCTTTCCTTCATAATTCTTAATTGTACCCCACTTAGATGTAGCTTTTACTTCTACAGTATAAGTTACAGCTTCGTAGAAATGGTGAGATTTACCTTCTGCTGTAAAGGTCACCTTTCCTGTAGCATCATCAAGAGACAGATAAGTTGACGCAGCTGCTTCTTTGAATTCAAAAACAGGAGCTGCCAGACCATAGATATCAAGAGGATTAGTAACTGAATTTGCAAATCCATTGCTTCCTGTTCCTGCTACCACAGCACCATCCTTCCACATAGTCTTACCTGCCAAATCATTCCAAGCAAAACCTGTTGAAACATTATATTCTACAGACTTATCAGATAAAGAAAGAGTCGTTGCAGTCGGAGCAACCCAAGTTCCACTAATATCTTTCACTTCAACAATACCTTCAATCGTATCCTCAACTTTACCATTATAGCTAGCTTTAATAGTAAACTTAACTACAGCAGGTACAGTCTTACCACCAACAGTCATCTTACCAGTATAGAGATCTTTATCAAACGTAAACTTAGCCTCGTTTTCATCATAGCTAACGCCAGCAATGCTATTTTCCGTAATGTTAGTAGTAATTACGAAAGTACCACCTTTAGCCAAAACAGCAGCTTTAACAGCATCAAAGTTGGAGAATATAGTAGCAAGCTTAAATTCGGAAGTAATAGCAGTAGCCGCTGTCTCAGAATCTTTTGTCGGAGTAAAGCCTGTACGAGTTTGATCTGAAGACCACATTTCCGACACTCTAGCCAATTTAGCCAAAGTGATAGGCTTAATCTTAACTGGAACATTTACAACAAGCGTATAGCCATCTCCTTCGAACTTAGCTGTTGCGGTATAATCACCAGCAGCTGTATTTTTAGGAATGATTAAAGTCAAGGCATTATTTGCACCATTTTCTAAGCGTATACCTGTTGTAGGAAGAAGTTCAACCAAACTCAAACTTTCATAAGCTGATGGGCGGATATTCACAGCCGGATCGTTATAAATGTCAGCAACATTTAGAACTACTCTCTCCTCTGCAGCAACTGCTGTTTCATTAGTCCAGTCACGTTCTACCAAAGCATACGCATGTGTAAGTTCATCAATAGTACGTGTTACTTTTACAGTTCCTAACTTTTTAGGATTATCAGAACTAGTTTCCAAATAGAAACCTGGAGCCGTTACTTTAGCCATAACATTAGCAGTTTTATCCAAAGAAGCAATCAGACCGGATGTTTTTAGACTAACGCTACCTGCAGTAGAAACTTCAAATAGATTTGCATCTGTTCCAGTCAAGCTATAAGTCGTCGCAAAGATATTCTCTACATTCAGTTCTTCTAATGTTTTTGTAAATGCTGTGCTTCCACTTGCAGTTGTTGTATATGAAACCGTCAAAGTTCCAACTCCTGAATAATCAACCGGTTGGGGAGCATCATAGATAATCTCGCCTGCTTTCTCTGTTGCTACCTCATAATAAGCAGTCTTCAGATAATAACTAGACTGTATCACTGCGATATAATCAGAATTAACATTTGTCGGAGTCAATCCTTCTTTACCTTCCGCATCTTTTGTACTTACAATATTCAAAGATATCGCATGGCTCTTTTCGCTTGAAGTTGTTAATGATACTGTAAGAACACCAGCTTCACAGTTCTTCACTTCTACGGCAAACGGTTCAGCAGCACGAGTCCAGTTACGTTCTTCAGCATTTAACTTGATTTCGTAGTTTTTATTGAAATCCTCCAATGTCATAGCAGCAGAAGCCGGAGAAATACGGAATTGCAATTCTTTTGCATCTGCACTCTTCGCTGCAACAACATAAGAAGATGAGGTTGAAGTTTTCTTAGCATACAAAGTATAGAAATCTACGCTACGATCTATGCTTGTAGGAATATATACTACACTCTGAATCATACCTTTAATAGCAACACCCAGTTTTGCAAGGTCATCTTCTAACGTATCTATACGGCTATTTACAGTCGTCAGTTCTGCTGAAACAATCGCCTTGACTTTTTCACTGAATTCTGCGCTTGCATAAAGACCGGAAAGAGTCGTTTTAAGAGATTTCACCTCTGCAATAACGGCTTCTACACTCTCGAAACCATTTTCTACCGCTTTATCTTCCAATGCTGTTTGATAGTCTTCCAGCGCAGTCAGTTTAGCAAGGATACCAGTTTTATCAGCATTAATAGCAGCATACAATTCTTTAATAACATCTGCTACAGTTGCATCCTCTCCGGCAAGAGCAGCAACTTCCTTCATACTGCCAAAGTCTGCAAGAACCTTTGTTTGAATAGCATCATTTATTGCAGCGGCAATCTCCCCATCTTCTCCCAAAGCTGTGGCAATTTCATCACTGATAAGTCCTGACAGTTTTGCAGATTCAACGTAGTTCTTCAGCTCTTCTTTTGTAGCGAAATTGACTTTTAAACCATCCAATTCCTCTTTAAGGGCTTCCAGCTTTACAATTCTTGCTGTCAAACCATCAATATCAGACTTTTGAAGTTTCTTCAGTGCTTCTAAATCATTCTTAGCTGTTGCCAAGTCTTTTGTCAGCTGGTCGACCGTTGCCTTATCAGCAGTCTTTGACAATTTGTCCTCCAAATCAGTAATTTTCAGACCCAAATCTTTAATTTGAGAATCCTTATTCTCCAATTTTGTCTTTAAATCAGCCAACTGACTTTCCAAAGCACTTTTAGCCGCATTAATGGCAGTTTGCATGTCTCCCACGCTTACAGGATTGTTTGACTTGATCTGGTCAATTTGTTCCTGTACACTTTTTATGTCATCATCATAGTCCTTACAACCTACATAGGTGACAGTAGAAAGCGCCAACGCCCCGAAGAACATCACTTTTACAAATTTTCTTTTCATAACTACTTAAA
>OGEQ01002983.1_pt1 | contig 10401 bp, 5 predicted proteins | sample 1570731 | NCBI WGS metagenome assembly OGEQ01 (sample SAMEA2582132, study PRJEB24529) | metagenome | biome: Human gut stool | place: China | collected 2011 | reverse complement strand
GTCGCAAGCGACCGCGCTCGGCGCGAGAATGTGCCAAGGCACATTCTTTTTCATGTTTGGAACCTGGATCGGAATGGAGGAAATGATGAGAAAGCATGGGAAAATACGAACCATTCATAGGGCAGTTCCGATCTTTCTGGCTGCCCTTAGCCTGATAAGCGGCAGCATACTTGCAGACCTATGCACAGAACGGCTAGAGGAACAGAAACAGGAGATTCAGAAACAGGAGCAATTAGCAGAGCTTGTCAAGGAATCCTCAAAAATATCTCCAATAGACTTTGCATATCTTATATCATGCAATCCGGATACAGCTGCCTGGCTTTACATCCCGGAAACGAACATAGACTATCCGGTGGTTCAGGGTAAGGACAATGAAACCTATATGACCAGAAATTTTTATGGAGAGGAAGCCCCAAGCGGTACGATTTTCCTGGATTATCAGTCAGCAATCCGGCAGAAAAACTATGTCTTCTACGGCCATAACATGAAAAATGGCACGATGTTCCGCGATATTGCCCGTTACAGTGATAAAAACTATTTTGATAGCCACCGCCAGATCTGGCTCTACACTCCACAGGAAACACTGGAACTGGAAGCAATGGAATGGTTCAGCGCACCCAATTCCCGGGAATTGCGGGAACAGTGTCTGACAGAACAGACGAAAGGAACCTATGTTTTTGTTACCTGCAGTTATGATGGCAAGGACAACCGGGGGATTTTGTGGGCTCGTGAAGTATCACGAGTGGAATTGCCAAACAAAAAAAGTTATGATATGATGTTGTTCGGAATTGATGAAAACAAACCAATCGTTGTTGATAGAAAATAAGGAAAGAGTAACCTTCAGGCAGGAGGATAGATCCTGGAAGACGGAATATCGGATAGAGCTGCTGGAGCGTTACAGGAGGATGATATTATGGGAAAATATTTTGGAACTGATGGTTTCCGTGGAGAGGCAAATGTAACCCTGACCGTGGAGCACGCATACAAGGTAGGCCGTTTTTTAGGCTGGTATTATGGACAGAAAACACCTGGCGAGAAATGCCGTATCGTTATTGGTAAAGATACAAGAAGAAGCAGCTATATGTTTGAGTATTCCCTGGTGGCTGGTCTGACCGCTTCCGGCGCAGATGTTTACCTGCTCCATGTCACCACGACCCCAAGTGTGTCATATGTGGTCCGCACCGAGGATTTTCACTGTGGAATCATGATCTCAGCCAGCCATAACCCATACTATGATAATGGAATCAAGGTCATCAATGAGAAGGGTGAGAAGCTGGAAGAGAGCGTCATCGAGAAGATCGAGAGCTATTTAGATGGTGAGAGCGGTGAGATCCCATTTGCAACGAAGGAAAACATTGGCCGTACTGTGGACTTTGCAGCAGGAAGAAACCGTTACATCGGCTATCTGATCTCCATCGCTACCCGTTCCTTTAAGAACAAGAAGGTGGGATTAGACTGTGCCAACGGAAGCGCATCTGCCATTGCGAAGAATGTATTCGATGCTTTAGGCGCTGAGACATATGTCATCAACAATGAGCCAAATGGCTTAAATATCAACACAGACTGTGGCTCCACCCATATCCATGTACTGCAGGATTTCGTAAAGAAGAATCATTTAGATGTGGGATTTGCGTATGATGGTGACGCAGACCGCTGTATCGCAGTGGATGAAAATGGTGAAGTGGTTGACGGTGACAGGATCATGTATGTCTGCGGCAAATATATGAAGGAACAGGGAAGCCTGGTCAATAATACCATTGTGACGACTATCATGTCGAACTTCGGTCTCTATAAGGCTCTGGACAGAGAGGGCATTGCCTATGAGAAAACAGCCGTAGGTGATAAATATGTATACGAAAATATGTCCGCTAACGGTCATTGTCTCGGCGGTGAGCAGTCCGGTCATATCATTTTCAGCAAGAACGCAACCACCGGAGACGGCATTCTGACATCCTTAAAGGTGATGGAGGCCATGCTGGAGAAGAAACAGTCCTTAGGCAAGCTGGCTTCTGAGGTGGAGATCTTCCCACAGGTATTAAAAAATGTGAAAGTAAAGGACAAAAAAGCAGCACAGGATGATGTGGCTGTACAGGCAGAGGTGGCGAAGGTGACAGAGAGCCTTGGCGACGATGGAAGAATCCTTCTGCGTCAGTCAGGAACGGAACCGGTAGTCCGCGTTATGGTTGAGGCACCGAGTCTGGAAATCTGTGAGAAATATGTAGATCAGGTCATCCAGGTCATGAAAACCCAGGGGCACGTTCTGTAACCTGATATGGAATATGGCATAGTTTTTAGAAAAAATGATTAGAAAAAATGATCTGACAGACCATTTTGTGTCTTGAAACCATCTTTTAGATATGTTATACTATAGAAACTATTTTGTAACGCTTCACCGCGTTACCAATTCTAAAGCAAAGGGATGATGAAGATGGGGTTAGACCTGTAAAAGCAAAGATGTACATTATCTACAAGTATAGCGTGATTTACCGACTCCAAAGCCTGGTCCTATGCTGACAAGGTCAGCGCACACAGGTATATGATTCATAACGAAAACAAACACTAAAGCAAAATTCAGGAGGAAGTTATCATGTTAAATTATCAGAGATATAAAAGAGTACCAGTAGTGAATTTTCCAGAGAGAACCTGGCCGGACAAGGAGATCATGAAAGCGCCGATCTGGTGCAGCGTAGACCTTCGTGACGGCAACCAGGCATTGGTAGAGCCAATGGTGGTAGAGGAGAAGATCGAGTTCTTCAATATGCTGATCAAATTAGGCTTCAAGGAGATTGAGATCGGTTTCCCGGCTGCGTCCCAGATTGAGTATGATTTCTTAAGACAGTTAGTAGAGCGCCGCATGATTCCTGATGACGTAAGAGTGCAGGTTCTGGTACAGTGCAGAGAGCATCTGATCAAGAGAACCTTTGAAGCGATCCAGGGCATCAAGAATGTGGTAGTTCATATTTACAATTCCACATCCACACTGCAGCGTGATGTGGTATTCCATAAAGGGAAAGATGAGATCACCCAGATCGCGATCGAGGGTACCAAGCTGGTAAAGAAATATGCAGAGAATTTTGACGGCAACATCGTATTAGAGTATTCTCCGGAAAGCTTTACCGGAACAGAATTAGATTATGCATTAGAGATATGTACGGCAGTTCAGGATACCTGGGGTGCCACCAAGGAGAATCCGATCATCATCAACCTGCCATCTACCGTTGAGATGAACACACCGAACGTATATGCAGATCAGATCGAATGGATGAACACCCATTTCAAGAACCGTGAAAGCATCATTTTAAGCGTTCATCCTCACAATGACCGTGGTACCGGCGTTGCGGCAACGGAACTGGCATTATTAGCAGGTGCTGACCGTGTTGAGGGTACTTTATTCGGCAATGGCGAGCGTACCGGTAATGTCGATATTCTGACCTTGGCGTATAACATGTTCTCCCAGGGCATCAATCCGGAGCTGGAGATCGAGAATATTCGTGAGATCGCAGAGGTTTACGAGCGCTGCACCAAGATGGATATTCCGGAGAGACACCCATATGCCGGTAAGCTGGTATTTACTGCATTCTCCGGTTCTCATCAGGATGCTATCAATAAGGGTATGCAGGCTCTTAAAGAACGCAACAGCCAGTACTGGGAGGTTCCATATCTGCCGATCGATCCAAGCGATATCGGAAGAGAGTATGAGCCGATCGTTCGTATTAACAGCCAGTCCGGCAAAGGCGGCGTAGCCTTTGTTATGGATACTTTCTTCGGCTTCAAGCTGCCGAAGGGTATGCACAAGGAGTTTGCAGACATCATCCAGGCGATTGCAGAGAAGCAGGGCGAGGTTGCACCGGAGCAGATCATGGAGCAGTTCCGCCTCAACTATACAGAGCGCAAAGAGCCGATCCACTTCCGCAAGTGTCAGATCCACGACACCGAGACAGCAGACGGCGATTTCGCTACACTGGTTACAGTTACTTACACCAACCATGGAATTGAGAAGACCTTCGAAGGTATCGGTAATGGACCGATCGATGCGATGCAGAAGGGTCTGGAGAAAGAACTCGGCATCGAGATCCGCGTACTGGATTACAGCGAGCATGCATTGACATCCGGTTCCGGAGCAGAGGCGGCTTCTTATATCCATCTGATGGATGTGAAGAGTGGAAAGGTTACCTACGGTGTTGGCATCAGCTCCAACATCACAAGAGCGTCCTTCCGTGGTATCTTCAGTGCAGTGAACAGACTGTTTTACTAATAAAAAAGCCACTGACAGTTTCAGATATGAGAAATCATATGAGAAACTGCCAGTGGCTTTTTATGAATTACCTTGGCCCGCCGGTCTGTCCGGGAGTCAGATTACTGTAAGAAGAACTGCCAGAGCTGCCGGAGGAGGAAGAACCTCCAGGTGCTGACGAACTGCCGGAGGAGGAAGAACTTCCAGGGCCTGACGAACTGCCGGAAGAGGAAGAATCTCCCGGTGCTGACGAACTGCCGGAAGATGGAGTGCTGGAGGAAGAACCTCCAGGGCCTGTCGTTCCGCCACTTACTACGGTAGTAGCACAAGAATTGCCGGGTGTTGTGGTCGTAGTATTAGGACTGGAGCTGTTTCCATTCGCAATATATGCGCCATCTGAACCAAAGCTATAAGAAACGCCATCGATGGTCAGGGTCTTGTTGGCTGCCATTTTGCCGGAATCCGATGGATTTAAGTAATAATACTTACCATTCAGATTCAGCCATCCGGTTAGCATATGTCCGGACTCATTAAAATAATACCAGGCATTCTCAATCTGTTTCCAGCCCCTGGACATGGCGCCGGAGTTTGGATTCATATAATACTTATTGGTTCCATCACTGAGCCATCCGGTCATCATCTTACCATCTGTATTCAAGTAATAGTAGATATCATTGATCTTCTGCCATCCGGTCATCATCTTGGCGTCAGAGCCGAAATAATACCAGCTGTTATTGATCTGCTTCCACCCGATCACCACCTTGCCGGAAGTGTCTGCATAGAACCAGCCATTATCCATCTGCCACCAGCCGGTAGTCATAGCGCCGCTGCTCTTCAGATAATAATAATCATTACCGATCTTTAACCATCCAGTGACCATCGTACCATTTTCATATAGATAGTAAAATTTGCCCTGATCTGTGATCCAGCTGCTGGCCACCATAGTTCCATCAGGACGGAAAAAATACCACTTGTTGTCGATCTTTTTCCAGCCTGTGGTCATCTTCCCTGAGGACTGATCCATATAATAGTAAGCCCCATCGGAGGTTCCCAGCCATCCTTTGCGGAGATTGCCGCTGCTGTCATAATAAACCCACTGGTTGTCTACTTTATTCCAACCGGTAGCAGCCATGGAAGGAACGGTAGAAGCCAGGGTCATCACCCCGAGAAAGCCTGCAAAAAGCATCGCTTTCAGATGTTTTCGATTGATCATAATCACCCTCCTACTGAAAAGTTACACATTTCCTATAAAATCAGCATCCGGTATCAGAGGGATCAAAAACTTTTGATCCCAACATCATTTTGATGCAGTTATAAGCCTTTGTAACAATAACGTTTCTCTAAGTATAGCATACCTGCCATAAAAATTGTAGGAAAAATTTCTGCAAAATTCTTACAACTTTCAGTCCCGAAGTGTGACTGGTCATGGTATCCTAATGGATCTGTTCATGGAGACGGCGGTAATACCGTTTCGCATAGCGGTACATGATGATCGTATATTCACCAAATTCCTCACCAAGCTCGCTTTTATAAACAGCCCATAAACTCCATAGGAATCCGCCAAGAGCCACATAAGAATAGATCACAGTCCGTTCTTCCTCCGTCGGTTCCCGATGCAGGTAGATGTGGATCAGCCGGTCCATCTGTTCCTCGTTCAGATAGGAATAGATTCCGCACATGGCAACATCGATCAGCGGATCGCACATGCCGCAGTATTCCCAGTCGATCAATTTCAGATCTCCATCTGGAAGAAACAGAAAATTATCAACATTGCTGTCAATATGGGCAATGGTCTTCGGACGGTTCAGGGTATCCAGATGGTCCATCAGCGTATTCATCCGGTCTTTTACGACTTCATAGTCTTCAAATGGGATACCGCCGTGTTTGATGCACAGATTTTCATAAAATGCGATCCGTTCCCGGATATCAAAGGAATGCTTCAGCTGGATTCCGGACTGATGGAGCTTTGTCACCAGATCCATGCATTGCTGCATATCCGATTCCTTGTGGACATCTGCATTTCTGGAATTTTCATAATATTCTGTGATCTTATAGCCGGTATCCCGGTTAAAATAGATCACATGCTCTGTAATTCCAAGACTCGCCACTGCCTCCAGCACATCTCCCTCCTGATGACGGTTGATCAGCAGTCCTGTACCGGGACCTGGAACCCTGCAGATATAAGATTTACCATGAACCTGGAACAAGAATGATTTATTCGTCATTCCGGACTTTAAACAGTGGATATTGTGAATCTCTGATTCTGGGATCTGGAAAACAGAAGAAATCAGTTCCATGGCCTGGTTGTTGGAATGGTTCTGATAGCTTTCATCAAATACCCGAAGCTCTTCCAGATTTTCAAATTCATATACCTGATCAGAAGGCTGGCGGTTGATATCCATCTCCATGTGCTCTGCCAGGCTTAATACCTCATCTGCAGACTGGCCGCCAATGTTTGTAATCCCGGCTTCCTTTATGCGCTTTCTTGCAGTGCCATTTAACAGCTCCATCATGACATTTTCCCAATAAAACTGCTCTGTGCCTGGAAGCGTGTAGTACACCTCAAGAATTGGAAGAAATGCAGAAAGCCACTGGGATGACATATAGACAGGTCCATACATCACATAGCAGTCATGTCCGCCGATCTCTACGTTCTGGATACGTCCCTTTTTATTATAAGAAAGACTCCATTCAGAAGTATCCCCTTTCTTATAGACAGAAGAATACCAGGCGCCGCATTCATAAGTGTGGTACATATTTTCACGCATCCAGTTATCCGAAGAGAGAAGATACATATTTTTCCCCCCCAGGACCTTTCTGGCCCGGTAAACGGTCGTCAGAGTATTTTTATTAGAATATTCCGGATTGTAGAGCAGTTTCACATCATATTTATCAATCAGATATTCAAATTTCTCTTTCAGGTATCCGACAACAATCGTAATGTTGTGGATTCCTACTTCATGGAGCTGACGGATCTGGCGCTCGATCATCCGTTCCCCAAATACCTCCAGAAGCCCCTTCGGAGTTTCAAATGTCAACGGCACAAACCGGGAACCAAATCCAGCAGCAATGATCACCGCTCCGTCTACCTTAAATGGTTCCATAAATTTCATACCGTCCTCAGTCACCTGATAATGGTTATCATCCATTACTTCTATATAATGAAGTGCCAGACATTCCTTCACCAGCTGGTTCACCGTCCCAAGAGAAAGCTCCAGTCTCTGAGCCATCTCCCTCTGCGTAATCTCAGCCTGCTCCAGGATACTGCGGCAGATCAGTGCATATCTGTTCATAAAAGCCTCCGTTCAAAAATGATTGATTTGTAAAAGATATGAACATTATAACACGGAACGTTTTGCGTGACAATTCCCCTTAAAATAATCTTTGTATTTACTTTCGTACAATCTAAGAAAGAATGTTGGTTTCTGTAAGATTTCTGTAAGAAAATGAACAGAGAAAGTTTATAGCATTTTGCTCGGAAGTATATTATACTAACGTTGTGATTGAGAGATGGTACGAAATACCTGAGATCACAGCATTTAACAGGGTTTGTAATTCCTACAAAAAATGTTAAAAAAGTGTTGCAGATTCCAGAGTTTAGTAGTACAATTACCTCGTAATGCAATTTTAGGATTTTCAAAAGGAAAATTCAAAACAGGAAAAGGAGAGTGCATTTATTATGAGAAAGCAGACAAAATTAGTTGCAGTTCTTTCTGCAGCATCTCTGTTAGCTATCGGCGCTTCCATGACCTCTTTCGCTAAAGGCTGGACTGAGGAGAATGGCGAGTGGGTTTACTTAGATAGCGATGGCGAGAGAGTAACTCAGGAGTGGAAAAAATCTGGTTCTAACTACTACTGGTTAGACGAGAACGGTGTTATGGCTACAAGCCAGATCGTTGATGATGATGATAATACCTACTATGTAAATGAGTATGGTGTTAGAGCTAAAAATCAGTGGATCTCCGTTGAGAACGAGGATGATGCTGATGTTAACGGCGAAGAAGTAGATACTCTGTGGTACTACTTTGGTGATAACGGTAAAGCTTACAAAGCTGATACTGATAATCTGAAAAAGAAAACTTGTCCAGACGCTACAGGTTCCAGAACATATTTCTTCGATTCCGAAGGACATATGGTAAGTGGTTGGGTTGATTATGAGAATGATACTTACTACTGCGGTACCGAGAACGAAGGTTGGGCTTATACTGGATGGCAGTATCTTGAGCCAGATAATGATCTGAATAGCAGCGATTACGATGATCAGGAGTGGTTCAACTTCAAGTCCTCTGGTAAGGCAAGAAGAAATGCTACTTGGTATAACAAGGGCAGATACTACACATTCGATGGTAATGGTGTTATGACAAGCGACTGGTATGATCTGGCAGTTGCTTCTAATACTAACGGTGTAGCTACTGGTACTAACGGTGGTGAGAACGCTTACACATCTGAGAATGGTTCTAAGGGTACTGGTTGGGTTTACACTGAGAACGCAGCTGAGACTGATTCTTACTGGTACTATCTGGTAAGCTTCACAGATGCTAACGGTATTGTTCGTAATATTCCATTCAACTCTCAGTCTGGCGATGATATGATGAGAGCAAAAGTTATTAAGAGCAAGACTTATATCTTCAATGCTGATGGTACAATGGAAGATGGCCGTGTAATCCTGGGCTATGATACTCCAGCTGACTACAAGGGTGGTGCAGTTTCCAAGAAGCTGACTGCTGGTGTTTACTACTTCAACGAGTCTGATGGTTCTTCCAAGGGTCAGATGGTAACTGGTAAGACTACTGTTACTAAAGATGGCGAGGATTACTACTACTACTTCGATAAGACTACAGGTCGCGCTGTTGATAACGTAGTTAAGGATGGCGTTGTTTATGGTCCAGATGGAGAGAGAATCGATGCTGAGGATGGCAACACCAACGCAATCGTAACTCTGCCAGCTGATACTTACTACAACAAGAAAGTTAACGGTACAACTTGCGAGTACATCAAAGCTGGTAGCCGTGTTATCGTAAGTTCTACTGGTAAACTGAGAACTTCCGGTACTGTTAAAGTTGACGGTGTTAAGTGCCAGGTAAATGCATCTGCTGATGGTAACTGGACCGTTAAAGAGGATGTTGAGTAATTAATTTTTTCAACTATAGTAAAAAAGAGCATTGCAGGTTTTCCTGCAATGCTCTTTTTGCATATAAGTAAATAATACCTATCATCACTCTGGCTTGTCATGTTCGGTTTCGGATGTTAAAATAGGATTATAGCACATGGAAAAGGAGTTGAGAAGTGTGGAAGCATTGAGAAAATTGCCAATTGGAATGGAAAATTTTGTGGAAATTCGAAGAAATAACTTTTACTATGTGGATAAAACGCGACTGATTGAACAGTTGGTGGAAAAGTGGAGTGAAGTGAGCTTGTTTACCAGGCCGCGGAGATTTGGAAAAACTTTGAATATGAGTATGCTTCGATACTTTTTTGAGATTGGAACCGATGTTAAACTTTTCGAAGAGCTTTTTATCGCCCAAAATCATGAGCTATGTGAAAAATATATGGGGAAATATCCAGTAGTATCGATTAGTTTGAAGAGCATTAATGCAGATTCATATTCGAAAGCAAAGGCTCAGTTAATCAAATTAGTTAACAGAGAAGGAAGAAGGGTTCAATTTTTGATGGATAGCGATCGACTGACATCGGTTGATAAGGCATTATTTACCGCACTTTTGGATCGGGAAATGGAAGAAGATACACTTGTAAGCAGCATTCAGGAACTGACAGAGCTTTTGGAGATTCATTTTAACCAAAAAGTTATTGTTTTGATTGATGAGTATGACGTCCCACTGGCAAAGGCAAATCAAAATGGATACTACGATAAAATGGTACTTTTATTGCGAAACTTTTTGGAAAATGTACTCAAAACTAATGAAAGCTTGGAATTTGCTGTGTTAACAGGATGCCTGCGCATTGCAAAGGAAAGCATTTTTACTGGATTAAATAATTTTAAAGTGTATTCAATCACAGATGCAGACTATGATGAAATGTTTGGCTTTAACGATAAAGAAGTGAAGGAAATGCTTCTGACGTTTCATCAGCAAGAAAAATATGACGAAGTAAAAGAGTGGTATGACGGTTATCGCTTTGGAAATGCAGATGTCTATTGCCCGTGGGAC
>OGEQ01002969.1_pt1 | contig 10435 bp, 4 predicted proteins | sample 1570731 | NCBI WGS metagenome assembly OGEQ01 (sample SAMEA2582132, study PRJEB24529) | metagenome | biome: Human gut stool | place: China | collected 2011 | reverse complement strand
GCGTACCTTCTCCTTCGTAGATATCCTGGATAAAGACCGTAGCCTCTTTGCTGTCCGGCTTGATCTTCGAAGGGATGACAGGAGGTGTTTCGCGTTTTACCAGCGGGATGGGAGCGGTCAGACCTTCCCCTTCCTGCTCGGCAATGAGTGTCAGGTTATCGAAAACGTCGACCAGGTAAATTCCCCAAAGCGCATCCTTGGCCGGTTTGCAGGCAACTAAAAAATATTTTTCGCTGAGCGGGTACGGCTTCATGAACTGAGGCCAGACGCCTTCCACCAATTCGTCCTTGATGATCGGTACGATCGGGCGGTCTTTGAACGGCAGTTCCTGTATCATCCCCTTTTCCTCTTTCCGGCTTTTGGCAGGATCGAAGATAACGAGCCGCCCTGAACGTGCCGTCCCGTGATGGCCGGAGATGATGCCGATGAAGCGGCTGCTGTGCTTGGAGAGCGGTTTCATGTCGAACGTACTGTTCGGGAAATAGGAGCCGCTGCCGTAGAGCGCTTTGTTTTCCGTCCCGTCGGGATTCATGTGCATCACGATACGGGAGAAATAGTGTGTCAGGTCCGTATATTCCCAACGGGTGTACATGATGCGTCCGTTCGGGATCACGATAGGCGACCAGTTCCCGTCCTGGTCGAAGGTGAGGCGGCGCAAGGCACGCGTCTCGGGGTCAAAGGAGACAAGGTTAGCTACCACATCGTCGCCATGCACACAAGGAACGCCGTTGTAACCGATGTTGGTCGTCGCCACCACTTTCCCGTCCGGCAGGTAATTGGCGTCGCAGAATTCCAGATCCGGCTCATCAACGGTGATCTTTTGGTGAAGGTTGCTTCCGTCGATGTTCATTTCGTATATCTGCCACTTCCGGTTCTTGTCGAGCGAGGAGAAGAGGAGGCGGTCGGCATCCCAGTGGAGCTGTATGTCTGAAACGGGAACATCGGCTTCGGGTTTGTATATCCGGCTGCTTTCGATTTGTCCGCGCAAGCCCGTGAGCAAGTCGATCTCGGCATCGTAGCCTTTACGCGAGTTGGAAAATAGCGAGTTGTAGTTGGCTGTCGAAGTTCCCATCGACGGCCCCATCGCCTTACGGGCCTTGTTTCCCAAACGGTAACGGGCCACTATGATCTTGTCCATGTCCAGCAGCGGGTTGGCCAGGATGATCTCACGCTTCAAGGCAAGTATTTCTTGAGCTTGGCCAATTACTTCGTCGACCGTGTTGCCGGAAACCTTATCGGAGAAGGCCTGCTGCACGCCGGGTAGAAGTGTTTCCAGACGGGATAGTTTTTCGTAAAGCGCGGGAGCTTTTCCTCCCAATGCTGTTTTTGTGTCGTCCAGATAGGCACGTATGGCAGTAGGATTTACCCATCGGATTTGCACTTCCAGATCGCTTAGCTGAATTTGGCGTATTGAATCTTGTCCGTTCGTTGCGGAAATACCGTATACGGAAAGAGAGAGGAACGTGAAGAGTAAACAAACTTTATACTTCATATCATTATTATTTTTTCAAAATCTCTATCACTCTATCACACTTCGTATATAAACTATTCATATACAACTGTTTGTTGTGTGATATATGTCACTTTTATCTATCACTCTACTATCACTCCATCTTTTTCCAATACGGCAGAAAAAGATACAAAGCATATCGCTTGTTTTCAACAAGATAGTGAGATTTGATGCTGAACACCCGGATGTTTGTTATCTGTACATCCGGGTGTTTGCCCTCCCGACATCCGGATGTTAAAAGCGGGTTTACCCGGGTGTTCAAGAGCTTTTGCAGGTACTTTTATGAAAAAAAGAGCCTTGTTGTGACTTATTTGTCTGCTAATTTGTAAATTTCCGATGCAGCCATCAGGAATGCACCTGTACCATAGAGCTCGGTCATGTCGCGTGTCACCTTTTTCGGATCGGCACCTACCGGCTGAACCCACCCTAATTTCCCGTTCGCTTCAACTGCACGGGTCAGTGCTTCCCATCCTTTTTTTACGACTGGTAGGTATTTGTCTGCCGGCAGATACCCCTGGTTGATTCCGTATGCCAAGCCGTAAACGATAAATCCGGTCGCGCTCGTTTCGGGTGAAGGATAGCTGGCCGGGTCCAGCAGGCTGGCGTGCCAGTAACCGTCTTTTCCTTGCAGTCCGGCAAGGCGCTCGGACATCTCTTTATAAAGTTCGAGATAGAAAGGACGGAATTCGGTATCTTCCGCCGGCAGCGTCTTCAGGATTTCCGCCAGCCCGCCGATTACCCAACCGTTGCCGCGTCCCCAGAAAACCTTCTTGCCGTTGGCTTCTTTTTGTCCGATGTAGCGGCTGTCGCGATAGAAAAGGTCTTCGTCTTTATCATACAGGTGATTGTAGGTAGCACGGAATTCACTGTCGGCGAAGTGCATGTATTTACGGTTGCCGGTCAGCGTGTAGAGTCGTGTGTAGACTCCGGGCGCCATGAAAAGGGCGTCGCACCACGTCCAGCGTTCGATCGTGCTGCCTTTGCTGTAATCGAGATCCATGCTTCCGTTGGAAGGATTGTTCAACACCCAGTCGGCGCGGGCGATGGTCGGTTTCAGCATATTCTCATTCTTCTCCTTATTATAGAAATCGATATAGGTCTGTGCGATACAAACGTCGTCGGCATGATACATCCGATTGGCGACCTGCCAGCTCTGGCGGTTGAAGATTTTTCGGAGCCAGTCATAATAAGTATTGTCTCCACTCAGTTCCGCCCAGTCGAACATCCCCATATAAAGTGCTCCGGCGATCCATCCGCGCGGTTCGCTCTTGGCATATTTGTTTTCGGGATAATCTTTGATCTGCCAGTCCGCCACCCGCCGGGCAACTTCCATGATGCTTTGCCGGTCCAAGCCCGTTTCCGTCGCACTGACAGCGGCTGTATTTGTCGTTTCGGCCTGTGCCGGCAGATTGTTCACTAAACAGGTACAAGCGCAAAGTGAGAGGCCTGTACAGATGTACTTGATTGTAATTTTCATGATATTCGTTCTGTTTCTTTTAATTCTGCACCAAAAATAGGAAAGATAAGGCTCAGGATATAATAATATCATCTCAAAATGAGTAAAAAATGTACCAAATTTTATGATTATTAAAAAGAAAGGGGATGTCCCTTTGGCTGGAACTTCCCCTTTCATCCTATAAGTGTGTTTTTACTTTATAGTTATTCAATGCTTAGTATCCCGGATTCTGTGGAAATTCGGCTCCTGTGTTAGAGTCGATGATGGTCTGCGGGATCGGCCACAAGGTGTGATGTTCATCCATAGTGTTGCTGTGCGGGTTGTATTTCTTTACGCGTTCAACCAGCTTGCCTGTACGAACCAACGTAAATCGGCGTAACTCTTCACCAACCAATTCACGGATACGTTCGTCCAGTAGGAAGTCAATTGTGGCATCTTTAGCTGTAATTTCCGGTGCATTGGCTCGGTTGCGTATTACATTGATCGCGTCTGCGGCTCCTTGTGCATTGTTTTGCATCAAGCGTGCTTCAGCCAATAGCAGATATGTTTCGGCAAGACGGAACTTCATACGGTCTTTATTGTTACCGCCATAGCTCAAATCCTCTGCTTTTCCGTAGAAGAATTTCGTGACAGCCGGGTATATGGTGAATTTTGTCCATGTCTCTTCTGTGATTTCGGCTTTCTTTCCATATTTATCAGAAGAAGTATCGTTGTAATACCAGTTTCTCTTGATGTTATATTCCGAGTTACGAATATCGCTTGAAGCGAAGAAGTCGTTGCTGTCGATCCACCATTTGAATGGGACGATCTGTGCCAAACCACGCCCGCCTAAAGAGTCTGCCAACACAAAGCCGTCTTCGTTGTAGTATTTGGGAACCCAAGCACGTTTTGTCCAGTCTTCGTTTGCTCCGCCGCCTCCGGTCGTGTTGTATTCGAGTTGCATAACCCAGATGCTTTCCATATTACCGGAAGTACGGTTCTGGTTATATTCTTTGAACATATCGGAGAACGGATCTCCGGCTTTGTCTTTCTCCGCACCGAAGCGTGAAGTCATCAGATGGAAGTAACCGCAATCGATTACAGCTTTTGCTGCTGCTTCCGCTTCTGCATACTTGCCTGCCATGAGGTATACTTCCGAAAGCATATGCTGGGCAGCCCATTTTGTTAACTGTCCAACTTCGACCTTATCGGGATCTTCCGGAAGATTTGCGATTGCAAACTGCAAGTCTTCGATCATCTTGCCTAAAACTTCCGCTTTCGGTGTGCGGGTAAAGTCTATCCGGAAGTCTTTTTCAATTTTATCAACATATGGAACATCTCCGTACAAATATACCAGATACCGATAAGCATAAGCGCGGAAGAAGCGAGCGATAGCCTGATAGTAGGCTTTATCGGTCGGTTTGTCCCAATTTACATTACCTTCCGAATATTCGAGGATTTCATTGGCAGAGGCGATCAAACCGTATCCCCAGTTCCAATAGGAAGTGACAAATGTTGTGGATGGTGTATAAGACAAGTTTTCGAAAGGAACCAATGAACCGTCTCCATGCCCTGTGTAGACAATGTCTGTTGCTACCTGAAATGATTCGTACGGACAAGCTTGTCCCTGGCTTGTTGTTGCTCCTCCCCATGTGTTAAATTCGGAACGGGCCCAACCGTACAACCCGTTTACTCCGACTTCAAAACCATAGCTGCTTGTGTATGTATTGTCTGGAGATAGCGAGCTTTTTAGCTCTTCATCCAGAAAACCTGAACAACCGGTTGATGTCACCAATAAAAATGCAGCAGCGGCAGTTGCTAATATATTTTTCATATCCAAATTCAATTATATTATAATGTTAGAAAGTAAGATTTAATCCAAACATGTAAGAACGGGCTGTCGGGTAGGTAACGAGAACATTTCTGTTAGCATCGCTATCTTCTAAGTTCAGCCAGTTGTCGATGTTACTGAAAGTATAGAGGTTGTTGACACTTGCATTGATACTCAGCGAGCTGATTCCAATTGCACTTAATGTTGTCTTCGGGAACGTGTATCCGATCGTGATGTTCTTGATATTGACGTAATTCATTTTTTTGTAGAATGAATGTTTATCGTAAGGAACATAAGCAGGAGATGTCATTTCGTTTGTCGGATTTTCCGGTGTCCAGTAGTCCATACCGCTTATGTAGTTGTATGTCGGCATCCAGCGGTCGAAGTTGTAGTCATGTAATTCTTTTGTCTGTCCGAACACTCCGTTCAGCAAGAAAGAGAAGTAGATGTTTTTGTAATCGAAGCGGTTACCCATTGACAGCAGGAAGCTGGGCAGTTTGGAACCGATGATTTTCTTATCATCGGCTGTGATAGAGCCGTTTCCGTCTTTGTCTTCCAGTTTAGCAGAACCGGGGACAGCGCCTTTCTGGTATTCTTTTCCTTCTTCATTCAGGAACTTGCCGCTTTCGGCATCCCAGCTGATCGTATGTCCGTTTTCAACATATGTTTCGTTTTCCTGCCATGTCCCAACGACATTGTAATCGTAGAATACGCGCAGCGGTTCTCCGATGAACCATTTGTTTGTGATATCGTCTTTGCCATCACCGCGCAGTTCAATAATTTTGTCGCGGTTCAGCGAGAAATTGACGTTTGTGGTCCAACGGAAATCATTGTTTTGGAAGTTGACGGAGTTCAATGCGATTTCAACACCCTTGTTACGGGTTTTACCTACGTTATCCATAATGGATTTGTAACCGTTCATGTAAGGAACTGTACGGCTCATCAACAAGTCGCTTGTGTTGACCACATACACGTCAATGTTACCGGAAAGACGTCCGTTGAAGAAACTGAAGTCGATACCTGCATTGATCGTGCGTGAGGTTTCCCATCTCAGGTTTGGGTTCCCAACACCGTTTGTAGGCAGGTAAGCTCCGTTTACAACCGTTCCGTTGTCGCCCCAAATGTAGTTGGTCAGTGTCAAACGGTCAAGCGTCTGATAAGGATTGATGGCCTGGTTACCGTTTGAACCCCATGAAAGACGGATTTTCAGCATGTCCAAATAATTTGTCTGGCTTTCCATAAACTCTTCGGAAGAGATATTCCATGCTGCGGCAACGGAAGGGAAGAATGCATATTTGTTGTTCTTTCCAAATGCGGAGTAACCATCGGAGCGTCCTGTCAGTGTCAACAAATACTTGTTGGCGTATGAATAGTTCAAACGTAACATATAAGACAGCATTGCCGTTTCTGTCAGTTTGGATGTGATTTCTTTATTTTTCTCGGCACCAGCCATATTGTGGTATTCGGAATCGTCGTTTACAAAACTTTCGCCTGATTCTTTTGCTTCCTTTTTGGTTGTTTCCTGCATACTGAACAAGGCGGTGGCATCAATTTTATGCAAACCGAATGTCTTATTATATTTCAAGAGATTTTCCCATGTGTAATCATAATAGTGGATATTCTCTATAGAAGCGGAACCATTCACCTTTTTACCCGAAAGAGTATTTCTTCCGTAATAAGATCCTACAAAATTATTGCGGTAGTTGTAACCGAAGTTTGTACGGAATGACAGACCGTCAATCGGGAATTGAATTTCTGCAAAAGTTGAAATGAATACATTACGATTTGTTTTGTCGTTCGTCGCATCAATATTGGCCATTGGATTGTAGAACAAAGTTTGGTCCATTGGATAGTCGACGTAACGATCATTTTCATCTTTATAAATGCCATAAGGACTCATTTTCAACCCAGCCTCCAAATAAGGTTGCTCTCCGCCGAATTCTTTTTGGATCGCTTGCGTTCCCATTCCGACAGTTAACCATTTATTTAAAACCTGTGTAATGTTCAATGCGATGTTAGTACGTTTTAAACCTGTGTTTTCCATAACGCCATCTTCTCTTAAGTGAGAGATTGATGCCATATAGGTTGTAGCTTCCGTCCCTCCGGAAATGCTGATCTGATGACTGGTGGTTAAAGCATTACGGAACATGATGTCTTGCCAGTCCAACTCAGAACCGTTCTGATAGTTCGCACGTTCACTCGGATTCAAAAGTACAAGCGGATCGAGTTGATCTCCAGAATAACCGTATTTCATGCGGTTGTAGTCTTGTGTGTATTTTACATATTCGGCTCCTTTCATCATATCGATACGATGTTGTGCTTGTTGCATGCCGACTTGTCCTTTATATGAGACTGTTGGTGCTCCTTTTTTACCTTTTTTGGTCTGAATCAGGATTACGCCGTTTGCACCGCGTGAACCGTAAATGGCAGCTGAAGATGCATCTTTCAATACAGACATATTCTCGATGATATCCGGATCAATGTCACCTAAAGATCCGCTGTAAGGGATACCGTCCATGACGATCAGCGGAGAATTGTCCGCACTCAACGAATTTTCACCGCGGACACGCAAAGACTGGTCTTCACCAGGTTTGGCGTTGCTGGTTGTCACGTTCATACCAGGGATTTGTCCGGCCAATTTATCCATCAAATTGTTTGTCGTGACCATCTGGAGTTTTTCTTCGCCAACAGCCACGATACCGCCCGTCAAGCCTGATTTGCGTTGCGAACCGTAACCGCATTGTCTTTTAGAACAATGTTCAATGTTTTTGCTCCTGTAATCTTGATTTCTTGCGTTTCACAACCGATGTAAGAGATAGCGATTGTCGAGTTCTGGGGAACGTCAAGGGAGAAATTACCATCTATATCGGTAACAGTACCGATCGTCGTACCCTTTACAACAATGTTAGCCCCGATAATCGGAAATTTGTCAGCTTCCGCGATAACCGTACCGGAAACTTTGACGTCCTGCGCATATACCTGTACGGATATAAACGCCATAAAGAGTAATAATAAGGAAAGAAACCGGTTCTTCCCGTTTGCCTTTTCGTTGGGAGGCAAATTCCCTCGTAGTTGTCTGTTCATGCCTTTCATAATTTATTAGCACATTAAACAATTAATAATTAACTTGTCGATTCTATTTGTTTTTTATGTCAAAAGAATGAAAGATGCAAGCCAAGCACGTGTATTTTTATTCCAAAAGGGGATAAAAATATACCAACGTGCTAAAAAACATTTATTTTGATGAATTTTGATAGATGCATTCTTAGTCTTGAGATTTTGTTTCCTGATATTCTGTCGGTGACATTCCATAGACAGCCTTGAAGCTGCGGGCGAAATACGAACGGCTACTAAAACCGATGTGCTGGGCTATTTCGGAAATATTCATGTCCGATTCCTTTAAAAGTTTTGCACCTGCCTCCAGACGGATATTTTTAATCAACTCGATGGGAGAAAGTCCGGTTACGGTCTTTACTTTCCTGTAAAAGTTAGTCCGGCTCATTCCCAATGCCTCATAAATGACTGATACATCAAGTTCGGGATTCGATATATTGGCTTTTACAATCTCAATATACCGAGTGAGGAAATCATCGTGCTCTTTTGGCTCTTCCACTCCAAACTGTTTGAGGGAAAATGTTTCCCCATACATCGTCTTCATTTTCTCGCGTAGGGAAAGGAGGTTCCGGATACGGGCTTTGAGTAAAGATATCTGGAAAGGCTTGACGATATAGTCGTCCGCGCCCCCCTCTAATCCGGTGACCTTGTCCTCGGTCTCGCCCTTGGCGGTGAGCATGATGACGGGGGTCTTGTCGTGCTCCCGGATCTTCTTCAGCACGCCCCAGCCGTCCATCACCGGCAGCATGATATCCAGCAGAACTAAATCGGGCTGGAAGGAGCGGAACAGCTCCACCCCCTTGCCGCCGTCGCCCGCCACCTGGGTCTCAAAGCCCTCTTTCTCCAGATAGAGATGCAGCAGCTCGGCGATGTTGCCGTCGTCCTCTACGATCAAGACTTTCTTTGCCATGAAGGTCTCCTCCATTTCTCGTTTGTCTCGTTTGTCGTTTTTCAGGCAGATGGGAACTCCCGTGTCCGGGAGGAACAGATCTTATGCGCTTGCGCTGTTTCATGTACGCTATTTATTGTAACACGAACCGGGGCGCTTGGGTGAACATTTTGTAAAAATCAGCCCCGCCCCCGCCAGATGGCCCTTGTCTGCTCCGGGTCGGGGGACTTGATATAGGGGTGGTCGATCTGGATCACCGGGTAATACCGGGGGGAGAGCTTTTTCAGCTGCCAGCCCACCTCGGTGGTCACCTGCCGGTCTGTCAGGCGGAAGCCATAGGGCACCTCGATGTCGAAGATCAGGTTGGTGTGGATGGGGCCGGGGGTCATGCGGAAGTCGTGGATGGACAGGGCGGGGTCCAGGTCATGGACCACCTGCTCCACCTGTAAGCGCAGCTTGGCGGTGCGCTCGTCGCACACCACCGGGTCCATATGGATCACCGTGTCGATGCCGTGGCGGGCCCGCAGCTCCCGCTCGATGTGGTCGATAATGTCGTGGATCTCCAGCAGGTTCTCGTCGGCGGGCACCTCCGCGTGGAAGGACATCATGGCCCGGCCCGGGCCATAGTCGTGATAGACCAGGTCGTGGATGCCCAGAATTTTGTCGTGGCCCAGGACGATGCGGTCAATGTCAGCGGCCAGCTCCGGGTCCATGGGCCGGCCCAGCAGGGGGGCCAGGGTGGCCTGGGCGGCCTCCCACCCGGTCTTTAAGATCAGCACCGCGACGAGAAGGCCCGCCGCCCCGTCGATGGGCAGCCGGGTCCACTGGCCGACGATGGCAGACAGCAGCACCGCCCCGGTGGAGGCCATGTCCGACAGGGCGTCCGCCGCCGTGGCCGCCATGGCCTGAGAGTCGATGGCCCGGCCCAGGGCCCGGTTGAACACAAATATCCACAATTTAATGAGGATGGCCGCCGCCAGAATGACCAGGGTCAGCAGGCTCAACTGGACTTTTTGGGGCTGGAGCAGGGCCTGGACAGACGACCTGCCGATCTCCACCCCCATGAGCAGCACCGCCAGGGACACCAGCAGGCCGGTGATGTATTCGATGCGGCCATGGCCGAAGGGGTGGTCGGCGTCGGCCTGTTGCCCCGCCAGGCGGAAACCCACCAGCGTGACCACCGACGTGGCCGCGTCAGACAGGTTGTTCACCGCGTCTGCGATCATGGCCACCGAGCCGGACAGAACGCCCGCCAGCAGCTTTCCGGCAAACAGCAGCAGATTCAGACAGATGCCCATGCCGCCGGAGATGGCCCCGCAGCGGCGGCGGATGCCTGGGTCCTTGGGGTCGCCGCCCCGAAGACAGAGACCGATCAATTTTTTCAGCATGTGCGCCTCGCTTTCTGTGAGAGGGGGAAAAAATGCCCCGCTGCACGCCTTGTATTATCCCATACAACGGGAAGGTCCGTCAAGAAAGTTTGCAGTTCCGGGAGCCTATGACGGCGGGCGTCGTTTTATTCACAAAAAGTTCACGGGAAGGTCACGATTTTGCCGCAATTATCCTTTATCCTATACTTGTACCAAACGAAATGACCTACCTCTTTTTTCTCCCTCTCCTTTTTTCAAACACACACAGGCAGAAGACCCTGACCCCACC
>OGEQ01002965.1_pt1 | contig 10442 bp, 5 predicted proteins | sample 1570731 | NCBI WGS metagenome assembly OGEQ01 (sample SAMEA2582132, study PRJEB24529) | metagenome | biome: Human gut stool | place: China | collected 2011 | reverse complement strand
ATCGTCTTTCTGGACATCCTGCCCTGAAATTTTCCCCGATAAAATCTTCCGGCCCCGTTACGTAGTGCGGGGCTTTCGTTTGTTCTTTATGTAGTAACCGGCAGCATCGGGCTGCCGATAAAACGCATGAAGAGATGAACAAACCGACATTAGATAAAGTCCGGAATTACTTCTACGGCCGCTGCAACGATGGCGAGGAGGTCCGCATCCAGCAATGGTTCGCCGACAACGGCAATTCGTCCGAAGCCGACCGGCTGCTCGGCGCCCTGCTCGGCGAGGTGCGGAGCGAAAACCCCGCGCTGGCGCAGGCTGCGTTCGAAGAGTTCTGCCGCCGCATCGGCCATTCCGTTCCGGCGCGCACCGCACCACGCCGTCTGACGACCGTCGTCCGGTGGACGCAGCGGATCGCCGCCGTGCTGATCGTCCCGCTGCTGATCGCGGTCTCGCTCCTCTACACCAAGACCGCGCACACTCCCGAATGGGAGGAGGTGCTCGTGCCGGCGGGCCAGCGCAGCGAGCTGCGCCTTGCCGACGGAACGCTCCTGTGGCTCAATTCGGGCACCCGCGTAACCTATCCGACCCACTTCAACGGCCGCCAGCGCAAAATCTTCGTGGACGGCGAGGTCTACGCCGAAGTCATGCACGACAAGCGGCATCCCTTCGTCATTTCGGCCGGCGACGTCGAGGTCGAAGTCCTCGGCACCAAATTCAACATGCGGGCCTACAACAGCGACCAGCTGGTCGAAGTGGCGCTGGTCGAGGGCAGCGTGCGTTTCGACGTGAACAGCGACAAATGCGACGACGAGGTCGTCATGGTCCGCAACGACGTCGCGCAGTACGACCGCCTGACGGGAGCGCTGGAAATGACCTCTTTCCAGAGCGAAAACTATAAATCGCGCGCCACGGGCGGCGGCTTCTACTTCTTCAACGAGTCGCTCGACGGCATCACCGCACAGCTGGCCCGCTGCTTCGACCAGAAAATCATCATCACCGATCCCGAACTGGCCGGCGTGCGCTTCTACGCCTTCTTCACCAACAACGAGTCGCTGCTCAAGATCCTCGGCACGCTCAACACCGACAAATCTATGTCCATCCGCGAACGCAATGACGTGATCTACATATCCCGAAAGAAATAACCGCGAAACAGCAACAAAAACTACAACATTAAAACTTCAACCTATGAAAAAACTTTACAATCGAACCGCACTTTTCCATGCGCGTGCGATCGTGGGTTTGTTCGCACTCTGCCTGCTGGCGCTTCCCAGCCCGGCTCTGGCACAGGCGATCGACCTCAAACTCACGAATGTAACGGTCAAGGAGGCCATCGAAGCCCTCAATCAGCGGGAGAACTACTCCGTGGCCATCAAATCGGCCGGCGTCGACATGCAGCGCCGCGTCAGCATCTCGGCGCAGAACGCGTCGATCGACGAGGTTCTGGCCCAGATCTTCGCCGATCAGGACATCTCCTACACGATTACGGGCAAAAGCATCTCCGTAACCAAGGCCGCCCCGAAGAGTCTCGCCGCGGATAAGAACCAGCTCAAAGGCGTGGTGAAAGACAATCTGGGGCTGCCCGTTCCGGGCGCCACGATCATCGTGGACGGCACCAACAACGGCACCACGACCATGAGCAACGGCGACTTCTCGCTGGAGAACGTCAAGCTTCCGGCGAAGCTCGTCATCTCGTTCATCGGCTACCAGCCCCGGACGGTCGACGTCAACTCCTACGCCGCCATCGACATTACCCTCGTGGAAAGCTCGGCAGCCATCGACGAGGTGGTCGTGGTCGGCTACGGCCAGCAGAAGCGCGTGAACGTCACGGGCGCCGTGGGCACCATCAGCGGCAAGGACCTCAACAACCGTCCCGTGACCAATACGGCCGCCGCCCTGCAGGGCGCCGATCCGTCGCTGCTGCTGACGCTCGGCAGCGGCTCGATCGAAGGCAAGAACTACGACGTCAAGATCCGCGGCGCGGTATCGCTCAACAGCGGCAGCCCGCTGGTGCTCGTCGACGGCATCGAAGCGTCGCTGGCGCAGGTCAACCCCAACGACATCGAATCGGTATCGGTGCTCAAGGACGCTTCGGCCTGCTCGATCTACGGCGCCAAGGCTTCGGCCGGCGTGGTGCTCATCACCACCAAGAGCGGTAAGGCCGGCACGCTGAAAGTCAACTACAACGGCCGCTACGGCGTGTCGTGGAACACCACCTCGACCGACTTCATCACGTCGGGATACGACTACGTGAAACTCACCAACGAATTCTGCTACCCGTCGAAAGGCTATGTGGGCTGGAACTACACGGACGAGGAGATGCAGATGCTCTACGACCGCCGCAACGACAAGACCGAGCATCCCGACCGCCCGTGGGTCATCACCGACAGCAACGGCAAATACCGCTATCTGGGCAACTTCGACTGGTACGACTACATGTTCAAGCGCAGCCGTCCCGAAACCGAGCACAACATTTCGCTCACGGGCGGCAACGACAAGATCAACTACTACGTCAGCGGCCGCTACCTCTACCGTGAAGGCCTGTTCAACCATGGCGCCGAGGATATCTACAACGGCTACTCGTTCCGCACGAAGATCGCCGCCGAAGTAACGCCGTGGATGCACTACTCGAACAACATCAGCATGGAGGTGACCGACTACAAATACGGCGGTTACTGGGAGCAGGACGGTTCCGAAGAGCTCAACTCCAACGGCATCCTCTTCAACGTGGCCAACAACATCAGCCCGACGTTCGTTCCGGTCAACCCCGACGGCACCACGTTCGTTTATTCCAACGGCATCCAGTTCGCCAACTCGCCGATCGCCAGCGGACGCGGCGGCGTATTCGCCGACGGACGCAACAAGAACTCGCGCAAGAACAACTACTACATCATCACCAACCGGGTGACGTTCGACCTCACACGCAACAAGGATCTGAAACTCAACGCCGACTACACCTACCGCCGCCGCGACAACCTCGGAGCCTACCGCTCCTATCCGACGGCCAACACATGGAACGCGACGCAGACCGCCGTGGTCGATTTCACCAACGGTTCGATCTACGACTTCTATCAGGAGGACCGCTACTACTATAACGGCCATGTGGTCAACGCCTACCTCGATTACGGCCACTCGTGGGGCAAGCACAACTTCTCGGCCGTAGCCGGCGGCAACTTCGAGGACTTCCGCTCGTCGAAACTGAGCGTCCGCCAGAAAGGGTCGCTGAGCGAGAAGCTGAGCTTCATCAACATGGCGCAGGGCGAGATCGAACGCTGCGTCGAGTCGAATACGGCCTACCGGACGCTGGGTTATTTCGCCCGTGCGAACTACGACTACGCCGGCAAGTACCTTTTCGAAGTGTCGGCACGCTACGACGGTTCGTCGCGCTTCGCCGCCAACGACCGCTGGGGCTTCTTCCCCTCGGCATCGGCCGGATGGCGCATCTCGGAGGAGAAATTCTGGGAGCCGATGCGCAACTGGTGGGACAACGCCAAGGTGCGCTTCTCGTACGGCTCGCTCGGCAACCAGCAGGTGTCGAACTACTACTACATCGAAACGATCTCGACCGGCCAGCTGGGCTACACCTTCAACGGCACGGAAAAGGCCAATTACGCCTCGGCGTCGAACCCCATCAGCGACGGACTTACGTGGGAGACGGTCGTAACCTACAACCTCGGTTTCGATCTGGGCTTCCTCAAAAACCGCCTCAACGTCACGGCCGACCTCTACATCCGCGACACCAAGGACATGCTCACCACGTCGCTCACGCTGCCCGACGTCTTCGGAGCGCCCTCGCCAAAGGAGAACTGCGCCGACCTGCGCACCAAGGGCTACGAAATCACCGTCAGCTGGCGCGACCGCCACATGGTGGCCGGCAAACCCTTCTCCTACGGCATTTCGGCATCGCTGGGCGACTACAAGTCCAAGATCACCAAGTATAAGAACGACGACATGCTGCTCACCGACCATTACGTGGGCGAGACGCTCGGCGAACTCTGGGGCTACCGCACCGACGGCCTGTTCAAGACCGACGAGGAGGCGGCACGCTATCAGGCGCAGATCAACGACAAGGCGGTCAACAACCGCGTCTACACCAGCTCCGACGCTTCGGCGGCGCACCTCATGGCGGGCGACGTCCGTTTCCGCGACCTCGACGGCAACAACATCATCAACAACGGCGACGGTACGGTCAAGAATCCGGGCGACATGCGCGTCATCGGCAACAGCCTGCCGCGTTACACCTACTCGATCCGCGGCGACCTGAACTGGAACGGCTTCGACTTCGCGGTCTTCTTCCAAGGCGTCGGCAAGATCGACTGGATGCCCAGCGCCAACTGCTACTATTTCTGGGGTCCCTACAGCTTCCCGACCACCACGTTCATCGCCAAGGACTTCGAACGGCTGGCGTGGAGCGAGGACAACCGCAACACCTACTTCCCCCGCCGGCGCAGCTACCAGACTTCGAGCGCAGGTTCGATGAACGTCAAAACCGACCGCTACCTGCAGGACGCCTCGTACATCCGCCTGAAGAACATCACGCTGGGTTACACCATCCCGATCAACAAGCGCATCCTCGAAAAGGTCCGCGTATATGTATCGGGCGAGAACCTCGCCTACTGGTCGCCCCTGAAGCGCTACAGCAAGACGGTCGATCCCGAAGTAGCCACGACCAGCGCCACCAACGACTGTCTGTATCCCTACTCGCGGACCTTCTCCGTAGGCGTGGACATCACCTTCTAAACTAACCGGAAAGCATTATTTCGATCAACCATGAAAACTATCAGCAAAATATTGATATTCGTTTCGATGAGTCTGGCGCTGTCGGGCTGCGACGACTTCCTGACCAAGGAGCCGGAAACGAACCTTTCGCCCAATACGTTCTTTTCGAGCGAAGCGGAGCTGGAGCTTTGGACCAACCGCTTCTACAGTCTCTTCGCAGGTCCCGACACCGATGCCATTCAGGTCTCCGACATCCAGATCGCCAAGAACCTCAGCTCCGTACAGCAGGGCACGCGCTCCCCGGCCACCGAAAACTGGGGCACAAGCGCATGGGCCTACCTGCGTTACATCAACTACTACCTCGAACGTTCGGGCAACTGCTCTGACGAGACTGTCCGCCAGCGCTACGACGGCGTGGCCTATTTCTTCCGCGCGCTGTTCTACTTCGAAAAGGTGCGCAAATACGGCGACATCCCCTATTACGACTTCGTAATTCCGTCGAACGACTGGGCTTCGCTCAAACGGCCGCGCGACAGCCGCGGATTCGTGATGAAGAAGGTCATGGAGGACCTCGACCGCGCCATCACGGACCTGCCCGACAACTGGCCGAGCGACGCGCTCTACCGCCTGAGCAAAAACGCCGCCCGCGCCATGAAGGCCCGCGCCGCGCTCTACGAAGGCACCTTCCGCAAATACCACGGCATCGCCGACGAGACGATCGACGGGGTGACCATCTCGGCCGACTATTTCCTCCAACTGGCCGCCGACGCCGCATGGGCCATCATGGAGCAGAACAAATATTCGCTCTACAAAGGCAATACGCTCAAACTCGACGCCCCCTACCGCGAATATTTCATCCTCGAAGACGGCGACGCCAAGGAGACGATCCTCTCGATGCGCTTCAACGCCGACATCCTCGTGCGCCACGGCATCCAGTTCACGTTCCGCAACATGCGCCACAGCGCCACCCAGCGGCTGGCGAACCACTACCTGATGGCCGACGGCTCGAAGATTCAGGACCAGCCCGGATACGAGACCATGACCTACAACCAGCAGTTCCAGAACCGCGACCCGCGCATGGCGCAGACGCTCATGGCTCCGGGATATGTCGATCTGAACGGCATCGACGAGGTGATCGAGGACTGCAAGAGCTACGACATGACGGGTTACCGCTTCATCAAGTTCGTGAGCGACGACACGCATAACGGCGCCACCACCTCGACCACCGACTGGCCGGTATTCCGCTATCCGGAAATCCTGCTCACCTACGCCGAGGCCAAGGCCGAGCTGGGCACGCTGACCCCGGAAGACATCGCCCTGACCGTGGACATCGTCCGCGACCGCGTGGGCATGCCGGCCCTCGACATGGCGGCCGCCAACAACAATCCCGATCCCCTGATGGCCAGCTACTACCCCAACGTCAATTCCGGAGCGAACAAAGGCGTGATCCTCGAAATCCGCCGCGAACGCACCGTCGAACTTCCCTGCGAAGGCCTGCGCCAGTGGGATATGCTCCGCTGGAAGGAGGGCGCCCAGCTGGTTCCCTCGTCGAACGGACTCGACGGCTTCCTCGGCTGCTACTTCCCCTCGCTGGGCGAATACGACATGAACGGCGACGGCAAGATGGACCTCTGCCTCTGGAGCGGCACCAAGCCCGCCACGACCTGCGACGCGATGCTCGAAATCGGCGAAGGCAAGGACGCCCAGCTGACCGACGGCACGAGCGGCTATATCGTCTGCTTCCGGGGCCGCACCTACAAATGGGAGGAGGGCCGCGACTATCTGTGGCCGATTCCGACCGACCAGCGCGTGGCCACGGGCGGCGCACTGAGCCAGAATCCGGGTTACGAAGACGGACTGAGCTTCTGACGCCCCTTTGCTCCGCGACACAAAGAAGAGGTATTCCGGTGACCGGAATACCTCTTCTTCGAAAAAACAGACTCACCAAAACCATCAAGACCATGAAAAAACTGCTTTTGCTGCTCTTTGCGGCGGCTCTCTCCCTCTCCGCTTCCGAACCTGCGCGGGCGTGGGGCCGCGAAGGCCACGAAACGATCGCCAAGATCGCCGAACGCAACCTCACCAAACGGGCCAAGAAACGGATCGAGAAGTATCTCGGCGGGCACTCCGTCGTCTACTACGCCAAATGGATGGACGAATACCGCCAGACGCCCGAATACGCCTTCACCAACGACTGGCACACGGCGCCCGTGGACGCGGACCTGCGCTACGGCGACGAACTGCTCAAGCCGGGAAAGGGCAACGCCGTTTACGGGCTTGAGCTGGCGATCCGCAACCTCAGGGATTACCGCAGCCTGACCGACTCGGCCGTAGCGGTCAATCTGAAATACGTCATCCATCTGGTCGGCGACATGCACTGCCCGGCGCATATCAAATACACGACCCACAACACGAAATACGACGTGCTGTTCGAAGACAAGTACCACAAGCCCCACAAGTATTACGTCCACCATGTCTGGGACAACGAGATCATCACCACGACCCGTATCTGGTCCGTCACCGAGTGGGCCGACGAGCTGGACCGCGCATCGAAACGGGAGAAGGCCGCCGTGCAGGCCGGTACGCCGCGCGACTGGCTGCACGACAGCGCCGTGACCTGCGAAGTGCAGTTCGAGTGGGCCAAGCCCGACGAGCGGCTGGGACAGGACTTCCTGAACAAGGCCCTGCCGCTGGTCGAACACCAGATCCGCAATGCCGGTTACCGGCTGGCGGCCGTCCTGAACGAGCTTTTCGACTGACGCGGCCGGAGCAGCGAATAAAAGAGCCGTCACTCGCAGTGAGTGACGGCTCTTTTCATAACGGGGCGATCCCTCTTCCGAGACCCCTCCGCCGATGCGGCGGTCAGTCGTGCCGCCCCTGCGAACGCAGGTAGGAGATCAGCAGTTCCGGACGGTCGGTCTGAATCATCGTCGCGCCCATGTCGAGCAGCTTGCCGTAAACCGAGCCGGGATCGCCGCTCTCCCACGCCACATCGTCGCACAGGCCGCCGCAGAGCGACTCCCACAACGAATTGACCCAAAGTTTCGATCCGCTCTCCACCACCTTTTCCATGCAATCCTTCACTTCGGGCGTGTACTCGTTCCAGCAAACCTCGTAGGCCAGCGGCACGATACCCTTCGACATGTATTCGCCGAAAAGCTCCTGTCCCTGCGGTTTGAGAATGTCGATGATCGGCATATACATCATGTTGTGCTCGTATTCGCCGAATTTGGCGGCGACGGCCTCCGCCGGACGCTTGCCCTTGATGAGCATCTGCTCCGTCACGCCAAGCTCCTCGCTGATCTTCAGCGCCATGTCGTAAAACTCATATCCTTGGTCGATATTCACCACGATACGGTCCTTGCAGACCTCCAGCGCTTCGCGCAGGGTCGGCATCTTCTGGGGCATACGCACGCCGTGCGCCGTACGCAGGAAGCAGCGCTGAATCGAATCATAGGTGATGTCGCACACACGTCCCCGCCCGGTAGTGGTCCGGTCGATGGTATGGTCGTGGCAGAGCACCAACACGCTGTCCTTCGTCAGTTTGAGGTCCAGCTCCATGATATCGACGCCCATGCGGATCACCGACTCGATGGCGGGAATCGAATTCTCCGGATAGTTGCGCCAGTCTCCGCGGTGCGAAGCCACCACGATGTATTTCGACGCGGGATCGTGAATCTCGGCCACGATTTTCGCCGCATGCGTCGGGTATTCCGGAGCGGCGGTTTTAGGTCCGGCGCATCCCCACAACAATGCGGGGATGGCCAGAATACAGCTGACAAGTCTCTTCATAAAAGTTTATGCAATTTGGTTTATCGTTCGATGAAATAGTCTTCTTCATTACCCAGCACGATCTGCTCGGCCTCCGAACGCAGGTAGGCCGCCTTGTCGGGATTCAATCCGCAGTCGGCCGGATCTGCGCCGAACCGCTCGCCGAAAAGCACCAGATAATTGACGCAGGCCTTCAGGTATGCGCCGTACTCCGACTGATGCTTGCTGTCCGAGTAGTAGAGGTTGATGCCCGAACCGCCCTCGCGCACCTGCCTGAAGGCAGGGCCGATCGGCGACACCCAAGTCCCGGCGGCCTTTGCCATGGCTTTGGCTCCGGCGTCGTTATAGGTCTCGAAGGTCGGGAAATCGGTAAATCCGCCGTAGGACGCCGACGAGAAGGTCCACGTCTCCTCCAGAATCACCTTGCACGAAGGCGACGCGGCGCGCACCTTGTCGGCCAAGGTCGTAAGGCCCGTGAGGATCGACGCCGTGGCGTCGCGGCCATAGTTGGCGGGATTCTGGCTCTGGTCCTGCAGGAAAGCGAAATCGTAACCGCCCTGTTCGATGACGTCGGTCGAGAACCCCAGCGACAGATGCTGGGTCAGCGTCTGCGACCCTTTGAAGTGAGCCTTGATGTTGAGAGCATGCCCTTCGCGCCATGCGATCTCCTTGAGCATCCACGCAGGGTTGCTGTAGTAGGAGAACGAGTTGCCCAAACACAGCACTTTCTTGGTGTCACGGGGCGTCGCCGTGCCGAAGTTCTGCACGTAGCTGCCCGTAAATCCGTAGGGAGGAATGGAGCTGGCGGCGTTGGTCGCCGTGATGTTCTGCGTACCGCCCGCGCAGGTATAGGGTCCCACGGCGCGGCAGCGGATTTTCACTTCGCCGTCGGTCACGGCGTTTTCGAAGCGCATCGTCTGCATGACGGTCGCGTGCTGATACGAGGACCCGGGGGCAGTGCCCGAACACTTGTAGGTATAGCGGACAGCCGGGTTTTCCGGAGCCGTGAGCAGGTCCGCCTCGACGCTCTTCCAGACTCCGCCGTCGAGGTATTCGACGATGAAGTATTTGGGCGAATTGGCTTCGCCCGCCATCGTGGCGTTGAAATCGACGACCGATCCGGCGGCGAGATTCTCCACCGGGAAGGTATAGAGCCAGTAGTCGCCTTCGACCATCGTCGAAACCGCAGGACGGTTCGTAACGACGCTCCGCTTGAAAGCGGCCGAAGCATTCGCATCGCCGCGCACGACCGAAATGAAGCCCGCCGCGCCCGATGTCGCAGGAATGACGTTGTCGTCGGTCCACGACGAGCCGTAAAGCGGCAGCGTCGAAGCTTGGAACACCCACTTGCTGGGGAACGCTTCGCCCCGCGCCTGCTGATCGACCCTCACCGTCGCGCTTTTCGAGCCGTCGGTCGAAGCGAACGTGACGACCGCCGACCGCGGCGAGGTCTTCGTATTGGCATCGGCCCCGATCTTGATATACTGCACGCCGGGGTCCTTGACGCCCGAAACGACGGGTACGTCCGAGAGGTCCGTAATATGCGCCCAATCCCCGTCGGCGCTCACCGTCCAGTCGTAATCGACCGACGAAAGCTGTACCACGGCGGCATTGCTGCCCTGCGCATTCAGCTCGACCGACGAAAGGTTCACGCCGAATTCCGGTTCGGCGGGCACCTGCGAACCGTTGGGATAATAGAGGATGTTCTGGCTGTTCACATGCACGGCCGTCGCATTGTGGTCGCCGATGTAGGACATGTAATTCGTGTAGTTCACGCCGACCAGCGCATAGGAGCCGTCCTCGTAAGCGCCCAGATCGCCCTGCGCGATGCAATCGCTGAATCTGGCCGCCTTATTGCACTGCCCGAAGAGCGTGCCCTTGTAATTGGCGCGGTCGGTAATCACCAGCCCGTAATTCTCGCAGCCGACGAATGCGTTGCCGTCGTCATTGACCAGACAGAC
>OGEQ01002958.1_pt1 | contig 10468 bp, 8 predicted proteins | sample 1570731 | NCBI WGS metagenome assembly OGEQ01 (sample SAMEA2582132, study PRJEB24529) | metagenome | biome: Human gut stool | place: China | collected 2011 | reverse complement strand
GAGCGGTCGCTCAGCAGCAGGAACTGTGCCCGCTGCACGGCCCGCTTGCGGTAGCGGATGTGGCTCTGGTCGATCTGGCGCATCAGGGTGCTCATCTCTTCCAACGAATCCCGCAGCTTCTGGATGAGGGCACGCACGGCAGGGGCGGCCTCGCCGGGGGCGCAGTGCTCCACCCGGGCGTAATCCAGCGCCAGCCGGGGCAGGTGTTCTGCCTCGCAGTCGTCCAGCTCCTCCTCCAGATAAGCGCGGTAGTTGAACAGGTTATCGCTGGTCTTGAAGCGGTGGTAAGCGGCGGCCACCACCTTTTCCTCGTACTGGTCGAAGAGCTCCAGCACCTCCTGCGGGGTGCGGTTGCGGGTGAGCCGGTCGATATAATGCCCGATGGAGGCGTTCAGCGCCCGCAGGGACTTGTTCAGTGCTTCCAGATCAGAAGCCACCTCCCGCAGAACATTCTCATAGGGGCTCTTTTCCTCCCCGATGTTCTGCAGCAGCTGCCATGCCTTGTACAGCTTGCCGGTGTAGGTGACAACACGCGGGTTCAGGATCTCTTCCAGCGCTTCCAGCAGAGGAGCCACCTCGGGCACAAAGGCAAGGGCAGGCTCTTCCTCATAGCTGCCGGGCTGCTCTTCCAGCCAGCCGGTGCGGCGCAGGCGGAGCAGAAAGCCCAGCGCAAGGGTATGGGGGTCCCGGGTGGGCTGTTCTGCTTCGTCGCCCGCGTCATCGGCATCCAGTGCCAGCGGCTTTGCCAGCGCCGCAAAGTAATCCTCGGCCCGGCTCACCGCTTCTGCCCGGGAGATGGAGTAATCCGCCGTATGGCGGCACTCCTCCCACAGCAGGAGCAGCAGCTCCGCATAAAATGCCCGATTGGGCCCCGCCAGCGGGCGGAACAGCCGCGGGCTGACCAGTTCAAACAGCTGCATCCAAAGGTTCCTTTCTTTCGACAAAATCTATCTTTTATTGTACCACATCACAGCCTTTTTTGCATCTTTTATGGGAAAGTTGCAAACAAAAAGCCCGCCCGGAGCAAAACCGGACGAGCCCGTTTTTCTTCTCACTGCCACGACAGAGACAAATGACGGTTATTGGCAACGCAGTCTTTCAAGTACAAATTGATCAGGGTCTGGTAAGGGATGCCCACCACTTCGGCCTGCTCCTTGAAGTAATCAATGGTATTGCTGTCAATGTTAATGGTGATCTGTTTTTTCAGCGCCTTGGCATAGGGATTCTTTCTTGCATTGCTGAAATCGTACTCTTTGAGCATAACACAGACCTCACTTTCCATAATATTTCGATTCAGTTTTTGTGGCCTTTCTGGCCGAGATAATACGGATGACAGTATCTGACGCACGGTAGCAGTGACACACGACAAGCAGATTTGCCCTACTGCTCAGGCCGAGAATGATAAATCTGTCCTCCTGTTCTGAATGCTCCGGGTCATCAATTACCAGTGCTTCCTCGTCATAGAAAACTGTCTTTGCTTCCAGGAATGAAATGCCGTGCTTGTGCTGATTGATGCGGTTTTTATTTTCATCCCACTCAAACTGTATGCTTTCCATATCTATATTATAATTATATTATAATTATAAGTCAAGTGCTCCAGACGCAAAAAAGCCCCGGAGGGCGGCCTTTCAGCCACGCTCCGGGGGTAAAAACTGATTTAATTTACTTCTTGGGGTTTCTGATCTGGAATGCCACTGCCATGTAGCTATGGCTATTGTCACTCTTGACCACGACACCCAGCTTAGTCCAGCTGCCACTGCCATTCACGTTGACGTTGGTGCCGACCTCTCTATTGATCTCACTCTCAAGTGTCTTCAGGAATGTCTTCAAGAAAGACCCGTAATCGTATCTTGTCGTCACGGTAATGGTCAGATACTCTTCTTCCTTGCCATCCACGTGAACTTTGCCAAAGAACTTTGCGCCAAAGAAATCGATCTGTGCCTGCAGATCTTCGTTCAGGTGCTTCTCAGCCACAGCCTGCAACTGCGGATCATTGACCTTTGCAGTGGCGGCCATACGACTATCCTTAGCGATGAACTCGAACGCGGCTTTTTCTTTTTCCGGCTCTCTGGTGCCGGTGCTGCCGCCATCACCGCCGCAGGCGGTGAACAGAACAAGTACCATGGTCGCCGCCAGAATCAAAGCGGCCAGTTTTTTCAGCATTTTCATGTCGGGACCTCCAGTCGTTTTGTTGTGTTTTTATCATAATATGCAGGGTGCCTTTCCATTTTGAAACAGGGCCCCTTCCAGCTTTATTTTATCCAACGAGTGTCGCTTTTGTCAATTGCCAGCTTCACCAAACATTTTCTCCTGCTTTTGTTATTTTTTCCAGAACGGATCTTCGCAAAGATCCTTTGCCGTGCCCGGGGCAAAAACCGGAAAATATTTCCGGCGTTTACACAATTCTACCACGATTTGGTGCTAAACTTAAGGCAATGGGAACCGCCGGGTGCCGTTCCTGAACAAGGAAAAGGAGTTTGCCCCATGCAGCATGGTTCCCTGCGCGCTCCGGTGCGCGTTTTCATGGCAGCAGTTCTGCTGTGTCTGAGCTTTCTGGCCGCGCCAAAGGCTGCGGCGGCACAATTGCAGGATGTGAACGGCATCGCGCTGCTGTCCTTCGACAGCCAGCAGATCGTCTCCATCGGCAACCAGACCTCGGGCCGGTGCAGCTGGTACGCCCTGCGCTACGCCCGCACCATTCTGGATGGCAAGCCCTGCTCAGGCAGCGGGATGTGGTCGAACGGCGCGGTATGGTCTGCCGCCGGGTACTACGCTTACAGCGGCTCCCTTTCCGACTGCCTTTCCCGCCTGTATGAAGAGCTGCAGGCCGGGCGGCCCGTCATCGTACATCTGAAAAACACCGCCGTCAGCGGCGTGTCCAAGCACACCAACCGCGTGACAAGCTATGAATACCATCTCTCCGGCTCCGGCTGGAAAGAGGTCAATTACCCCCACATCGCCACCAGCAGCACCTACGGACACTGGGTGTGCGTGGTGGGCATCTCCCCCACGGCAGACCCCGAAAACCTGCGGGAGAGCGATTTCTATGCGCTGGACCCCGCGCGGGTCAGCGTGAACGGCACACTGGCCGTAACAAAGCTTTTGGATGGCACCATCTGGACTGATAACTCTCCCTTAAAAGTCGCAGCCTGACGCTCCCTTACAAAACACAACAGCCCCCGGAACATGCAGGGTTCCGGGGGCTTCGTGTTTTATATCGGGGGTTACAGCTCCTGATAGGCGCTCATCATGGCGGGGATGAACTGCTTTTTGCGGCTGACCACGCCGGGCAGCGTCCAGCTGCCGTCGGCAGCTGGCCGGCTCTCAAAGCCGTTGCTCAGCACCTCGGCGGCGTAGCGGCCGGTGCAGATGACCACGCTCTCCTCCTTGGGCACATCGGTCAGCAGCATGTAGAGGTCCTCCACGTTCTGCTTGTTGCGGGCCTCCTCCAGATAGGGCTGGAGCAGCGCCTGGGCGGCCTGCAGGTTCTTGCGGGTCATGTAGCTGCCCTGTGCCACGCCAAAGCGGATATCGCCGCACATGAACACCTTGAAGTCCTGCAAAAAGACCTCTTCGGGGGTCTTGCCATCCAGTTTTTCACCGGCCTCGAACATTTCGGTGGAAAACTCTTCAATGTCCACGCCTGCGATCTTGGCCAGACGCTTGGCGGCGTTTTCATCCACGGGGGTGCAGGTGGGGCTGCGGAAGGCCAGCGTATCCGAGAGGATGGCCGCCAGCAGCAGGCCCGCGATCTGGGGCGGGATGTCCACACCGTTTTCATCGTACATCTGGGTGATGATGGTGGCGGTGCAGCCCACGGGCTGGTTGCGGAAGTAGACCGGCCCGCTGGTCTCCAGACTGCCGATGCGGTGGTGGTCGATGATCTCCAGGATCTCGGCCTGATCAAAGCCCTCCACGGCCTGGGTGGCCTCGTTGTGGTCCACCAGAATGATGCGCCGCTTGCGCAGGGCAATGACGTTGCGGCGGCTGACCATGCCGCAGTATTTGCCGTCCTCATCGAGGATGGGGAAATAGCGGTGGCGCACCTTTGCCATCACCCGCAGCACATCGGCCACGGGGGTGACGAGGGTGAATTTGAGGATGTTGTCCCGGGTCATATAATAGGAGATGGGGGCGCACTGGCTGATGAGCTTGCCCGCCGCGTAGGTATCCTCGGGGGTGGTCATAATGGCAACGCCGGTCTCATCGGCAATGCGCTGGATGGTGCGGCCCACCTTGGCCCCATTGCAGATGATGAGCAGGGAGGCTTCCTTTTCAATGGCGCAGAGCTGGCTTTCGTACCGGTTGCTCAGAATGACGATATCCCCCTTTTCCACGCTGCTTTCCAGCATCTCGGGGGTGGCGGTGCCGATCTTGATGTGGCCGGTAGTGCAGACCGCGTCTGCATCGCCCACCACCATGGTGCCGTTCAGCGTTTCAAGGATGTTCTTATAAGAGGTACGGCTCTTGGCCAGCACTGCGGTATCGAACACATCCATGTTGGCGGTGGCAAGATCCTTCACGGTGATGATGCCCTCCAGCTCGTTGTCCGCGCTGGTGATGGACAGGGTGTCGATCTGCTGGTCGCGCATGATCTTCCACGCGCGGCGCAGGCTGGTGGAGCCCGGGATGCCCGGCATCTCGCGGTAATCCACATCCCGGATCTTGGGGTTCACGTCGGTGCACATCCGGGGCGGCGTGACACCGAATTTTTTCAGGACGAACTCGGTCTCCTGATTCATTTTACCGGCACGGCGCGGCTCACAGACCAGCGTGCTGGTGCGGTTTTTGAGCTCCGCATAGGCAATGGCGGAGCAGATGGAATCGGTATCGGGGTTGCGGTGCCCGATGACCACGACCTTGTGTGCTTCTTTTGGCATAGGTTGTTCCCCTCTCTGGGTCAGATTCATTTACCTTCCGATCGGCCCCATGCCCCAAAACACCGGGCACGGCTGCCAGCTACATTTTAACACATCCAGCACCGGGGGTAAAGGCGGCAGACATCTTTTTCTTGACAGCGCCCCAAAAATCGTCTATCCTTGACCTGAATTTTTTCTCTTTGGAGGTTCCCCCATGAAAAAGCTGTTCCGCGCCCTTTCCCTCTGCCTGACGCTGGCCTTGTGCGTGTCCGGCAGCACCGCCGCGCTGGCCGAGGCTCCCGCCGCCACGCCCGCCCCTCAGGACGAACGTGTCATCACCGATGTAAGCCCCCTTGAGGATCAGATCCGCAACATCGTCGGCTTTACCACCAGCACCGGCGGCCCCTACGATTTTGAACAGGCTGACCATAGATCTGCCGTGCAGGCCTACGGTGCAAAGCCCACCGAGGGTGCCGTGGCCCTGCTGCGCATCTACGCCCGGGCCGAGGACCGGGGCGATGCCTCCATCAATTCCAGCGGTCACTCCTTCCTCTCGGTGCGGAACGTCTCTGACCACGACATCGAGGTGGGCGGCCTGCGGATCGCGCCCGACACCGAGATGACCTTCAGCCCCCGCGGCAACCGCTGGGAGCACACCGGCATCTGGTACAATCTGGAGGGCTACTACAAGCGCTATCTGGCCGATTCCTACTACCAGAACATCTACGCTGTCCAGACCTCACTGGATCAGGGCCAGCTGGACGTGGTCAACCGCAACCTTGCAAAGTCTGACCACTGGTCGGCCTACTTCAACTGTGCCGCCTTTACCGAGAGCATGTGGAACGCTGTCTGCGCCGACACCCTTTCCGCCGGGCAGCCCTACACCCCGGAGAACCTGCGGAACGACATTCTGGCCAAATACGGCGATCTGGCCGCATACAACCCCCAGATTCCCTACGACTACATCGTTTATTACGGCACCAGCCTGACCCCCAGCAAAGAGTTTGCCTGATTTATCGATTTGTTGGATACAACATCTTGATTTTCACGTCATTCCGCGCTATCATGGGTGTGTTTGAATCCACGCGCCAAGGGAGGACACCATGACAGACGCATCGACCACATCAAGACCGCTGTTCAACCGTCAACAGCTCATCTCACTTTTCCTGCCGCTGGTGGCAGAGCAGGCCCTCAGCATCTCCATCGGTCTGGCGGACACCCTGATGGTCTCCTCGGTGGGCGAAGCCGCCGTTTCGGGCGTGAGCCTGGTGGACTCCTTCAACGTGCTGATGATCCAGCTGCTCAGCGCACTGGCCACCGGCGGCGCGGTGGTCGCCAGCCAGTACATCGGCCACCGGGAGCCCAAACGGGCCAAGGCCAGCGCCGCACAGATCATGTTCATTATGATCACGCTCAGCGTGGTCACCGCCGTCATCGTGGCGGTGGGGCGGCACGCCATCCTGCGGGGCATCTTCGGCTCCATTGACGCGGATGTGATGCGCTACGCTGAGACCTATTTCCTGCTCTCGGCCCTGAGCTACCCCTTTATTGGCGTGTACAATGCCGGTGCGGCTCTGTTCCGCGCCCAGGGCAACAGTAAGATCAGTATGCTTTCCAGCCTGGTGATGAACGTGGTGAACATTGGCGGCAACGCCATCCTGATCTACAGGTTTGGCATGGGCGTGATGGGTGCGGCCACCGCCAGCCTCGTGAGCCGGATGATCGCCTGCTTCACCGTGATGTTCCTGCTGCAGAAGCCGGATTGTGCGCTGCGCATCGACCACCTCACCGACCTGAAGCCTGACCTCGACCTCATCAAGCGCATCCTGAAAGTCGGCATTCCCGCCGGCATCGAGAACGGCATGTTCCAAATCGGCAAGCTGTCGGTCTCCAGCCTGACCAGCACGCTGGGCACCGCCGCCATTGCCGCAAACGCCGTGGCAGGCAACATCTCCAGCTTCCTGAACGTGCCCGCCTCCGCCGTGGGCATCGGCGCGCTGACCGTTGTGGGTCAGTGTCTGGGTGCCGGGGAAAAGGTGCAGGCCAAGCGCTATTCCCGCCTGCTGCTCCTGACCGCCTACGCCGGGGACTGGGTGATGAATCTTTCCGGCCTGTTCTTCCTGAACAAGCTGGCGCTCTCCTGGTTCAACCTCTCGCCGGAGGCCTACGGCATGGCACTGGAATTGATGGTCTGGTTCAACGTTGTATCGCTGATCCTGTGGCCCTCCAGCTTCACCCTGCCCAACATCCTGCGCGCCGCCGGAGATGCCGCCTTTACCATGACGGTCAGCGTCATCTCCATGTGGGTGTTCCGGGTGGCCTTCTGCTACCTGATGGTGCTCAAGTTCCACTGCGGCCTGCTGTTCATCTGGCTGGGCATGTTCCTGGATTGGGCCATGCGCTCGCTGTTCTTCTGCGTCCGCTTTGTCCGCGGCAGGTGGATGGAACAAAAGGTGATCTGAGTTTCTGTATATCCGGCCCTCCCCGCCATTGCATTTTTGGCGGGGAGGATTTTTTGTGCAGGAAACCTGCATCCCGTCTCGTATCAATAGGCAGAAGCGTCTCTCCCCTGCATCCGCTTCCCCAAAGCATACCAAATTCCGCGCGGATGTGTTCACGATTTTGTCAGCTTTTTGTCTTGTTTTCTTCGTCTTTGCGCGGTATAATCATACGCTGCAAAGAACTTTAGGCGGGGCTGCGGCCCCCATTCCAGAAAAGGAAGTGTGTTCCATGCGCAACTGGTTTTCCCGCCATCCCGTTTCGTTCATGGCGTTTTATCTCCTGTTTTACCTTTCGGCGTTCCATTGGCTCGAAGTCCATATTGCCGTGCCCGATGTTCTGGTGCACTGCCATCTGGATGACCTGATTCCCTTTTGCAAATATGCCATCGTGCCCTACTTTGCGTGGTTTTTGTGGATCCCGTTCACCCTGTTCTACCTGCTGTGGAAAGCGCCCCGGGCCGACTTCTGGCGGCTCTGCCTGCCCCTGTTTGCGGGCATGACCATTGCGCTGGCCTGCTATGTCATCCTGCCCACCGGGCTGGATCTGCGGCCCTACCGGGTGTACGGCAGCGACATCTTTGCTCAGGCCGTGCGGATGCTCTATGCCACCGACACGCCCCTCAACGTCTGCCCCTCCATCCATGTGTTCAACTCCGTCACCCTGATGATGGCCTACTACCGCAGCCGCATCTTTGAAACGCCGGGCCGCCGCTGGATGCGGCCTGCTTCCGCCGTGCTCTGCGTTTCCATCATTGCGTCCACGGTCCTGCTCAAGCAGCACAGCTGCATTGATGTATTGCTGGGCATCCTGCTGGCCATGGTTCTGGATACGGCCATGACCGCACTGGAACACAGTGAGAGCCGGGTCCCCCAGCGGCTCTGAATCTGCATTGAAAAACACCCATGCCGGCGCTGGCATGGGTGTTTTTGCATTTTGGGGTATTACGGAGCTGGGGCAGTGAACTCTTTCAGGTGCGCTGTATCCAGCTCTTCGGCATCTTTGGCCGCCGATGTATAGGAAATTTTCAGATATTTCAGGGCCGTATCGTTTGCCAGCAATTTTTTGCAGGTTTCCGTATCAAACGTGGAATGATTGGTCAGATCCAGCCAGATCAGCTGCGGCATCCGGGTCAGGGGGGTATAATCCATGTTCTTATATCTTTCCCGTGCACCCTGAGAGAGGGACATACTCAGATACTGCACACTGCTCTCCGCCAGCGGGGCAAAGCTGTCGATCTCCGGCCCTTGGCACAGCTGCAGAAAGCTCAGATTTTCCATCTGCTTCAGCGGTTCCAGCGAACCGATCCGGGTCACGTCCAGTCTCAGGACCCGCAAGTCAGCTCCGGCCAGCTGGGTCAGATCGACCTCACTGCCGGTGATCCGCAGCATCTTCAGCGACTTCATCTGCGCCAGCGCCGAAAGGTCGGAGACATTGGAATCCGCCCGGATCCCGTCACTGCCATACTTCAGCTCTACCACGGAATCCAGCTTTGCAAAGGTCGGGAATGCACTGCTCTCCACACTGGGCACACTCAAAAGCATCAGATTTTTGCATTCTTCCAGACCTGTCAGATCTGTAATGGGTGGGGCTCCCCTTCTATTATTGACCGACAATACCTGCAAGCTGTCAAAATGCCGCAGATCTGCCAGAGAGGTCACCGGATCATACGTTCCCTCTACGCTGACTGCGCAGGCTGCCAGCTGCTCATTGCTGTTGACGTTTCTTCCAATGTCCACCCCATCCGGTGCATCTTTGACGATGAGATCCCCTACGCCGGTTCCGGAATTTATCGAGACTCGCTGATAATCCCAGACATCGCTGTGGTAGATATCCCCCTTCGGGCGGTCAAGCCATTTCCGGACGTGCTGCTCCATCACAGGGTCCTGCCACTCAATGACATAGTCCTCCCCATGCTCGGCGTGACTGGCCGGAACCGCAAGTGTTGTCTGCTGAACGAAAACATCCTGCATTTCCGAGCGGAAAGGTCCCGGTCTCAGATTCAAAGAGCTTGCACATGCGCTGAGCAAAAGCATTGCGCAGATCGGCAGGCTCAAGGCTTTTAATATTTTACGCATAACAGGCTCCTTTCTGTTTCGGCAAAATCTCTAGTTATATTTTACTATAAATTGTTTTTTTGTAAAGAAAAACCCACGATCTTTGCACGGGCATGGCAAAGATCGCGGGTTCGCTTAAAACAGATTTTCCGGCAGGCAGATATCCTGCTTAGGCACCTTGTCCCAGGAAAAGTCTGGGATCAGGCTTTCCGGAGTGCGGGGAGCCAGTTCAGGTTGGAGACCATAGGCAAAGGCAAGCCTGCCCACGATCTCTTCCGCCGTATACTTTGCCCGCAGATTTTCCAGGCTCTGGTCCCCGTCCCGTTTGGAAAGGCGGCGGCCATCCGGGGCCAGCAGGAGCGGACAGTGGGCGAACTGCGGCGCTTTCAGACCCAGCAGACGGTAAAGATAAAGCTGCCGGGCGGTGGAAGAGAGCAGGTCCGCGCCCCGCACCACCTCCGTCACGCCCATGCGGGCATCGTCCACCACCACAGCCAGCTGGTAGGCAAACACGCCATCGGCGCGGCGGAGGTAGAAATCCCCGCAGTCGCGGAGCAGGTTCTCGGTGTGGGGGCCCATACAGCCATCGGTGAAGGTGATGTCCTCATCGGGCACCATGAGACGATAGGCCGGGGCTTTCTTTTTGCGCTTCTCGGCGATCTGCTCCGCTGTCAGCCCCCGGCAGGTGCCGGGATAGATCACATTGCCGTCGGAGGTGTGGGGTGCGCTGGCGGCATGGAGCTGGGCACGGGAGCAGAAGCAGGGGTACACAAGGCCCTGTGCTTCCAGTTTGTTATAGCTCTCGGTGTAAATGTCGGCGCACTCGCTCTGGTAATAGGGGCCGTTGGGGCCGCCGCTGCTGCCGCCCTCGTCCCAGACAAGGCCCAGCCAGCGCAGGTCCTCTTCCAGTGCGTCGGCATATTTGCGGGGGCAGCGCTCGGCATCCAGATCCTCAATGCGCAGAACGATGCGCCCGCCCTGACTTCTGGCGCTGAGCCAGGCCAGCAGGCTGCAGGCCAGATTGCCCAGATGCAGCCGCCCGCTGGGGCTGGG
>OGEQ01002956.1_pt1 | contig 10474 bp, 9 predicted proteins | sample 1570731 | NCBI WGS metagenome assembly OGEQ01 (sample SAMEA2582132, study PRJEB24529) | metagenome | biome: Human gut stool | place: China | collected 2011 | reverse complement strand
CATTACAGAGAATAATTCCTAAACAAAAAGCGTTAGTCTTTGTAGAGTTTGAATAAAGGGTTAAATCCCTACAAAGCCTGTATTTATGGGCTTTGTAGGGATTTTTTAGATGGTATTGGGTACGATTTGGGTACAATTTTTTATACATTTTCGGTTTCGATATCATCAAAGAGTTGTAGTTGGTTCTTTATGTAATTTATGTTCATGTTATGAATAATAACGGACATACATATTTCATATGCGACTTCTGAGGCAATGTCGTAGAGTTGAGTAAGTCTATTTTCATATTGATAACTATAAAATGGGTTGTCCAAAATAGGATTATTATAAAGTAAAATTTCATATATATCTTTGTAATGTAAATAATGTTCTTTTTCATGTAATTTTTGCATATCATTACTAATATTTTTAAGTTGAATTTCTATTGTGGAAATAGCTTGGTATTCGTCAGAAGATAGAAATGGTATTGCAAAGTTTAATGAACGTTGACATTCTGTGATCCGCTCATCAATGTATTCATTATCATGCCTCTTTTCAAATATCTCAATAGGGTCATCAGAGTTTATCCAGTATCTTAAATTTAGTAGCATGTCATATAAAATTTGGCGTTTCATCATATTAGAAATAACTGCGTTTTGTTTTTCATGAGATCTGTCAATCAGTAAAGCAGTTAATGAAGAACCGATCATTCCTGTCCCCAATGCTATAAGAAAATCATTTAGCACTTTATTAGTGAGAATAAAAGATATACTTTGAAAATATTTAATAATAGGCAATTCCGCATATAAAAAAAGAATTAGCCCACAAAAAATAACGATTATATAAATTTTATATCTTTGCAACCATTTTATCATTCGTACATTACCTATTCTTTCAGATTCAATCCAATTTTATCCATAACCTCATCATGTGCCTTCTGAATCTTAAGTCGTTCCTGCCATGGTTCCGACTCCGGATAAATATCCATCCAAAGGTTAAAGTCTGCTTCAGCTTTTAGCAGAGCTTCCCCACGTTTCTTAACATCTTTTGCAAGCTCTTTTCTTCGTTCTTCTGTAAGATCTGGGAAGTTTAACATCTTTTATTTCATTGCATTTTTCAACTTCTACCATATATTCTTCATATCGGTCTAACCATGATTGCATCAAAGATAATGTTCCAAAGCTGATTCCAACCATATCATTTCCATCTTTATCCTGGTATTCAAAGAGTTGTCCATCGTATTGCCGGAATATCTGAAAAAGTCTGTGTATGGCTTTTATGCCATCAAAATCAGAGTTCGCCAGTACTTCGGGATTGACAGATAAAGCGTCTGCTATTTTTTCAAGGGATGATGGCTTGGGATTTCTTCTGCCGCTTTCGTAGGCACGAATGTAGGCTTCACTTGCTCCAACCATTTCTCCTAATTGTCTTTGAGTAAGATTACGTTCCTGCCGAATACGTCTTATGTTTTCCCCGACTGTCATTACAACATGCCTCCTGTTCTAAAGCTATATTTTTATGAAACTGTTCAACATCATATATAGGATAACACACAAGAACAAAAAAATAAAGAAAAAAGATATTGACACGAAACAAAAGTTACGATATTATAAAAACGAAACAAAATGATACTATATAGAAACAAATACAAGAATGGGAGGAAACAATATGAACGAAAAAATCTATTACAGTGCGGAGGACATTGCAAAAATGCTTGGTGTGAGTATGGGGAAAGCCTACAAAATCCTTAGAGAAATGAATAAGAATTTGGCAAGTAAAGGATTTCTCACAATTGCCGGGAAAATTCCGGTGGAGTATTTTAAGGAAAAATGGTACGGAGGAGCAAAGGAGGTAAGTGCATGAGCTGCAATGCAAAGAAAGATCCCAATGGTACGTGGCGGATACAATATCGCTGGACAGATTGGACGGGAACCAAAAAGAAATCACAAAAAAGAGTTTTAAGACCAAGAAAGAAGCAGAAGAATGGTACGCACATTTCGTGTTGCAGCACTCATCTGATCCGACGATGACACTGGCGGACTTTTGGGAGATTTATAAGGCGGATATGGAAAAGCGCTTACGAAAAACTACCATGAAGCAAAAAGAGTATGTAATGAATGACAAGGTGCTACCATATTTCGGAAAGACGCCAATTAATGAAATCACAGCTCCCATGATACGCAAATGGCAGGGAGAAATGATGGAAAAAGGTTTTAAGCCCACATATGAATAATATCCGGGCGAGGGCAGAGGAGATTGTGATAGTAACGCTGTTGCAATGATGATTATGCACTTAATAGAAGACTGGTTTCGTTGAATCAGTCTTCTGGGGGTTATGTGTCAATATACTTGCAAATACTAGATCAGAGTAGGCGATATTGGCAGATGGGAGGCGAAAATACATGGAAGAAATAAACATTTATGGATATATGCGAGTGTCATCCAAGGAGCAAAATGAGGATAGACAGAAAATCGCATTAACGGAGATGGGAGTACCTGAGAATAACATTTATATGGATAAGCAGTCGGGTAAGGATTTTGAGAGAACACAATATAAGCGGTTATTGCGAAAATTAAATGAAAACAGTGTGCTGTATATCAAGTCGATTGACCGCTTAGGCAGGAATTACGGGGAATTGAATGAACAATGGCGCATTATCACGAAAGAGAAGAAAGCAGATATTGTTGTCATAGATATGCCGCTGTTAGATACCCGCAGAGAAAAGAATTTGCTTGGAACATTTATCAGTGATGTCGTTCTGGCATTGCTTAGCTATGTTGCAGAAAATGAACGCACCAATATCAAGCAAAGACAGGCGGAGGGAATTGCAGCAGCGAAAGCAAGGGGCGTAAAGTTCGGCAGACCACCATTACCAATTCCAGAAAACTTTTATCAGATGCACAAAGACTGGAGAGCAGGGAAAATCACAATAGATGAAGCTGCAAAGGCTTGTAATATGTGCCCTAAGACGTTTTATAGCAAAGCAGTAAAATATGAAAAATCCAGTTAAATAGTTCATGTGTTCTAACTGAAATGGTATACATTTCCAGTAATCGTATACATAAAACCATTCTTACATATTGTATCACGAAATCAGTCGAAATTCAGTAATTTTCTGTCAAAACTTCGTGAAATTTCACAGTTACAAATCCAAATTTTTCTCATGAAAAAAAGTATACATTTTTTCCAAGCTGGCTATCAAGGATAGCCGGCTTTAGAAATGGGGATAAAAATGGATAAGTTAATTGATCTGAATACTTATCCGGTCAGTGAAAATCTTAAAGCATTGCTGAAGGATAAGACAACAAAGAAAAATATTATATTTGCGACATCGGTATATAGTTCCAAAGGTACTCCAATCAAGGAAACTGAGCAGATAACAGAAGAAATCTTAAAGGGATTTACGCAATATGAGATACAGCCGAGGGTGCTAAAGAATAAGGAACAACAGCAGGAACGTACCAGAGCCAAAGCAGAGGTGTTTACGCCATCGTGGATATGCAACAAAATGAATAACCATTGCGATGAGGAGTGGTTTGGAAGAAAAGATGTTTTTAATGTTGAATGTGAGCAGGGTTGGCTGGTAAACACAGAAAAAGTGGAGTTTGACACAGCGGATGGATGGAAAAAATATGTCGATTCCAAAAGGCTTGAGATTACCTGCGGTGAAGCTCCCTACATTGTATCACGCTATGATGCAGCTACCGGAGAACTGCTTGAGATTAGGCGGCGGATAGGAATTTTAGACAGAAAACTGCGTGTGGTAAATGAAAATACAGACAGTGAAACTGAATGGTTCAGATGGGTGCTTCGAGCATATCAGAGTGTGTACGGATATGAATTTCAGGGAGATAGCCTTCTGATTGCAAGAATCAATTTGCTTATAACTTTTGTAGACTATATGCAGGACAGGTGGGGTAGAGTTCCAACAGATGCAGAATTGCGAAAGATTGTGAATGCTATTGTCTGGAATCTGTGGCAGATGGATGGAATATCCGGGATGATTCCCTTTGGAAAGCCCAAAGAGGAATATCATCAATTCAGTCTATTTGACTTTGTGGTAGCAGATGAGCCGGAAAAGCAGGATACAGAAGAACCGGAAGAAGTGTACTGCCGGATCTATGACTGGCGTAGCGATAAGTCACTGACATACAAAAGCATGAAGGAAGGTAGATGATATGAAGTTTGATTTTGCGATTGGAAATCCGCCGTATCAGGAGGAGAGTAATTTACAGCATGAGTTAGCAGAAGATAATAAAAGAAATTTTGCACCGCCAGTTTACAATTTATTTCTTGAAGAAGCATATAAGGTAGCAGATGTTGTTGAAATGATACATCCGGCTCGGTTTTTGTTTAATGCTGGCTCTACACCAAAGTCATGGAATGACAAAATGTTGAATGATGAACATTTGAAAATTCCGTATTATGAACCGGATAGTAATAAAGTTTTTCCAGGATTATCGACTCCTATAAAGGGGGGAATTGCTATTTCGTATCGAGATGATAAGTCGAATTATGGAGCAATAAAGGCATTTACACAGTTCACGGAATTAAATGCTATTATGCATAAAGTTATAGATAGGAAGGATTTTGAGAGTTTAAGCAATATTGTATATACAAGAACAGCTTATAGGTTAACACCTAAAATGCATGAGGATAATCCATGGGCGATTGAAAGACTTAGTGAAGGACATGTTTACGATATGTCATCTAATATCATCAACTTATTACCAGAGATTTTTTTTGAGGACATTCCAGATGATGGTAAGGAATATGTGAAAATTATAGGACGAGAAAACAATCAAAGAGTTTATAAGTACATAAAAAAGGAATATATCAATAATGTGGAAAATATGAAGGCGTATAAGGTTTTAATTCCACAGGCAACCGGTAGTGGAAAATTTGGCGAAAACTTTAGTGCACCATTTGTAGAGCCGCCACAAACAGGTTCAACTGAAACATTTATTAGTATAGGTAATTTTGATGATTTGGAATCAGCAAATGCACTGAGAAAGTACATTTGTACAAAATTTGCAAGAACATTGTTAGGGGTACTTAAAGTGACACAAAATGGTAATAAGCCAGTGTGGAGGTATATTCCCATCCAAGATTTCACCGACAAATCAGACGTCGATTGGTCTGTATCCATAGCAAACATTGACAAGCAACTCTATAAAAAATATGGACTTTCCGAGGAAGAAATCGCATTTATAGAAAATAATGTAAAGGAGATGGAATAGCATGAATAAACCTAATATTCAGACAACCAAACAGGTAGTTCCGATGCTTTATGGCTATTCCACTCCGGAAGTGGTTCGTCACAATGGCTGGACAAAGATAGGATATACAGAGCAGGATGTAGAAACTCGTATCAATCAACAGACACATACTGCTGATGTTAAGTGGCATCTTGAATGGAAAGGAAATGCCACTTTTGATGATGGTTCAGGGGAGACATTCATAGATAAGGACTTTCATGCTTATTTGCGAAAATCCGGTATAGAGCAGGAAAATGGAAAAAATAATGAATGGTTCCATGTGGATGGCACCACATCAAAGCAAATGTTTCGTGATTTCAGGGAAGATCATGGCATTATAAAAACGACAGATACAGTTATTCCGTACAAATTGCGTGAGGAGCAGCAGCGTGCGGTTGCAATGACGGTTGATTATCAGGCAGCGCATAAAGATGGCGAGTTCCTTTGGAATGCCAAGCCGAGATTTGGAAAGACATTATCGGTCTATGATTTTGTGCAGAAAACCGGTGCAGAAAAAGTACTGATTGTGACAAACCGACCAGCGATTGCAAATTCGTGGTTTTCAGATTATGCCAAATTTCTGGGCAGTGAATCAGGGTATCTTTTTGTGAGTGAAGTTGATGCACTAAAAGGGAAAAGAGGTGTGTTGACAAGAGAAGAATATACACATTTTCTTTTAGGAAAAGACAGTGAAAATGTAAAATGTATTGAATTTGTATCCTTGCAGGATATGAAAGGTTCCATTTATTTTGGAGGTCAGTATGATAAATTAGGTGAGGTCGCAAATATGGAGTGGGATATCCTTGTCATCGACGAAGCACATGAGGGTGTGGATACCTACAAAACAGATGTTGCATTTGATCGTATTAAGCGTAAATTTACGTTGCATTTGTCAGGAACACCGTTTAAGGCACTTGCCAATAATAAATTTGCTGATGATGCTATCTATAACTGGACTTATGCAGATGAACAGAAGAAAAAACGTGACTGGGATGTTTCAGCAGAGGAAGAAAATCCGTATTCAACATTGCCACAGCTTAATCTCTATACTTATCAGATGTCAGAAATTATCAAGGATGAGCTTCAGCAGGGCATAGAAATTGACGGAGAGACAGAAGAATATGCATTTGATCTGAATGAGTTTTTTGCGGTTACCAATGGTAAGTTCAACCATGAATCTTCCGTTGATAAATTTCTCGATGCCATGACAAGACAGACAAAATTTCCATTTTCTACGGAAGAATTGCGAGATGAATTAAAGCACACCTTCTGGCTGCTCGATAGGGTAGACAGTGCAAAGGCGCTGGCAAAAAAATTAAGGGAACATCCAATATTCCAGGAATATGAAGTTGTTCTTGCTGCTGGCGACGGCAAACTAGACGATGATGAGGAAACAATGAAATCTTATGATAAAGTGGTTGCGGCTATTGCCGAGCATGAAAAGACTATTACATTGTCGGTAGGACAGCTTACAACAGGAATTACTATACCGGAATGGACAGCAGTACTCATGCTTAGTAATATGCGTTCTCCGGCACTTTATATGCAGGCAGCATTCCGGGCACAGAATCCTTGTCTGTTTAAAGTTGGGACATCTTTCAAGAGAAAAGAAAATGCTTATGTATTTGACTTTGATCCGGCAAGAACACTTACCATATTTGAGCAGTTTGCCAATAACCTGAATCCTAATACTGCCAAAGGTGGAGGTACCGCAGAGGAACGCAAAGAAAATGTGAAAGAACTGTTAAATTTCTTCCCAGTAATCGGCGAGGATGAACAGGGAGAATTGGTAGAACTGGATGCAGAAAAGGTACTGACGATTCCAAGAAAAATCCGCTCTGTTGAAGTTGTGAAGCGTGGGTTTATGAGCAATTTCCTGTTTCAGAATATCAGTAACATCTTTGGGGCACCAAAGGAAGTCATTGATATTATCACAAAGTTTGAGCCGATAGAAGAACCTAAAAGCAAGGTAAATCTGACAGAGGAAGTGCAGAAAGATTTATCGCTGGATGAAAATGGGGAAGTGGCTCTTAGTGATGAATTTGTGATTGGAAGAACACAGGATGTTTTTGGCGATAAAATTTACGATGTGACATCTCAGGTACAGGAAACAATGACGCAGATGGAGCAGGCACCGGACAAGGCACAGAAAGCAATCGACAAGTTGAAAGAGGCAGTAAAGCAGAGTGCGGTCAAGGCAGTCGTGGATACAGCACAGTCTACCTACGGTTCTGATATGAAAGCAGCCGATAAAAGACAGATTGAATCAAAACTGAACCATGAGGCAGATCGGATGATAGATAAGCTGCATACCAACTATGAGATCGAGCGAAATGTCATAGAAAATCAGCGTGTTGCTGAGCAGCAGGCAAGATATGAAACCGGAAAAACATCGGAGCAGATTGATAAAGAATTTGAGCAGAAGCAGCAGAAAGCCATGGAGAAATTCAATGAGGAATTGACAACTGCTATTTCTGATTTTGCAAAAGAATCCACAAAAGAGACAGTCAAGACCGTGGAAACGAAGAAGAAGGAACGAGAAAAGGAAACAATCGAGGATGGCGTCAGAGACCACCTACGTGGATTTTCAAGGACAATACCGTCATTTCTAATGGCGTACGGAGATAATACCGTTACGCTTGCAACTTTTGATACTATCATTCCAGACAAAGTATTTCTGGAAGTTACAAGCATTACGCTGGATCAGTTCAAGTTTTTGCGTGATGGTGGTGACTATGTGGAGGAAGAAACCGGACAGACCAAGCACTTTGACGGACAGCTATTTGATTCGGTGGTATTTGATGATTCTGTAAAAGAATTTCTTGCCTTAAAGAAAAAGCTTGCTGATTATTTTGATGAAAAGAGCGTAGAGGATATATTTGATTATATTCCACCGCAGAAAACCAACCAGATATTCACACCAAAGACAATGGTTAAGAAAATGGTGGACATGCTGGAGCAGGAGAATCCCGGATGTTTTGATATGCCGGATAAGACATTTATTGATTTGTATATGAAATCCGGTCTGTATATTACAGAGATTGTAAAAAGGCTGTATCAGAGTGACGAGATGAAAAAGCAATTCCCAGACAATAAGGAACGCTTGAAGCATATCTTTGAAAAGCAGGTGTACGGACTTGCTCCAACGGAAATCATATATAAGATAGCAACAAGTTACATATTGGGATTTGATGAGGATACGAAGAATATCAAGCATAATTTCAGACAATTGGATGCTTTGCCTTATGCAAAGGATGGAACGCTGGAGCAAGTGTTGGATGAGCTATATCCTGAGTCGGAGTAGAGGAGAGGATGCACCCGGAGACGGGTGCATTTTTTACGATTGAGTAAGGGTGACTAATATGTTACAATTTAAGCATAAAACATAATTTGGTTGAATATACGACCGATTTAGACATAAAATTAATACAGAATTTTCTACATGAAATAGATATTTGGATATTAGTATAATTAGTAAAAAAGGGAATAGTAGTAGGAGGAACACAATGCAAAACGATATTAAGGCGTTTGACCCACTTTGGTCTAAATATAATGGGAATGAAGAAGTAGTGATTATGTCTGTAAAAAGAGAAATTAGCAATATTCTAAATTCTTACGTTGGATGGTATGATCCGTTTTGTGAATTGATACAAAATGCGTTAGATGCGGTAGATAAAAGACGTGAGTTAAATGATGGATTTGAAGCAAAGATACACGTTTTAATAGATATAAAAAATAATAAAATATCTGTCACAGATAATGGAATAGGCTTTAAAGAGGCGGAATATTTGAAATTTTTGGCACCTAACTTTTCGTTTAAATCAGGCGGAACTACTAGAGGACATAAAGGAGTTGGAACTACGTATCTAGCGTACGGTTTTAATTATATTCAGATTGCTACAAAATCTCCAGATTTTTCTGCAACAGGTGTCATGAAAGACGCAAGACACTGGTTGGCAGATTTGGCACCTTCCTCTAATCCACAAGTGGTTCCAGATACAAATGAAGTTGAAGATTCTTTCTTTACGCAAATAGATCGAGGAACGTCTATGACAATAAAGTGCGATTCAGAAAGCTATCCAAAAGATTTATCATGGATGGGCTTGGCTACAGCAGATGCATGGCTTAAGGTCTTAAGGGTGCAAACTGGTTTAGGACAAATTAGTTTGTCTGGAAATGTCAAAGTAGTGGTTGAGGTTTTAGATAAAGTAGGGGTGCAAACAACAGCTACAATAGACAATCCGAAATACCTTTCTATTGCAGAATTTTTGGATAAGGTAAAACGTGTTGATGAGATAAAAATTAAGATGGATGAATTATATAAAAAATCCGGACCCAATTATAAAATGCCTGCAAAATTTTCTAATCTTGAAGCTGTTTATGACTGTTGGGATTGCTCTAAATTATTATCGGAAATAAAATTTGATTCTGCACAAGAAGTCGATATCAAGAAGTACAATATAACTGTTATTTTTTCATACGTATTTTCTTTATCAGTGTGGGATAAAATTGACAATTCTGTTGGAATTAGAAAAGGAAATCATGTACTTTATGGAGGAATTCAATTAGCTGCAAACAATATGCCTCAAGGAGAATTAATACAAATTCCTTTAACTAAAAATATTGGCCGACAAAAACAGGCTAATATTTTAATTCATTTTGAAAATTGTTCTGCAGATTTAGGTAGAAAAGGCTTTAAAAAAGAAATTACTGATTTGGGAAAAGATATCGCTAGACGTCTAATGGATGGACCACTGATGAAGGTAAGGGGATGTTTTAAAGCTAATTCAGGTGCTTCTCCAGATTTGAGAAGAGAAAAAGATTTGGCGGAATGGAAGAAATCTATGACGGAGCATGAACAAAAATTCCCACTTACAATTGAGAATCCTAATTTCTTTAATCCTATGCAAAAAGTGTCAATTACATCGTATCCAACAAGAGAGCAAGACGTGATAGCTTTGTTTAATCAATTGATTGCAGGAGGTGTTATTAGAGGGATAAAGATAATGTCAACAAATGAAAGAAGCACTTATGATAGCCTTTTTCGCATTGAAATAAAAGAACCAAAAGAATTGCAAATATTTGATGGAAAAAATAATCCGTTGGGAATTAGTGAGGAAGCTTTTGAGGATATTCTGGATGATGAAGAAGTGTTTTTATCTGATCCACAGGTTTTAGAATATAAATATTCCCTAAATGGTTTGATTGAAGATATTGAATCCGGGGTTAAAAATAC
>OGEQ01002948.1_pt1 | contig 10516 bp, 7 predicted proteins | sample 1570731 | NCBI WGS metagenome assembly OGEQ01 (sample SAMEA2582132, study PRJEB24529) | metagenome | biome: Human gut stool | place: China | collected 2011 | reverse complement strand
TGCCCTCGTTGTGCTTCATGAGCTGATTGTACAGGTCGTTGTCGTCCCAATCCTTCAGCATGACCGGCTCCTTCTTGGGCAGGCCGGCACGCATTTCAAACAGGGTCTTGGGCAGGTTCAGAGTACTATCGTACTGCGATTTGTTCTTAGCCAATGGTTTACACTCTCCTCTATATTTCCTTATGGGGTTGCCTTACTCGCTGAACTTGACACCCTGAAAAGCATCGTAGTCCGGCTCGTCCGGCTTAAAATCAGCAGGAGGCGCGGGCGGCGGGTCCAGCTTGAGCTGGCTCTCATCCTTTGCCCAGAAATCCTCGCTGCTGTCAGCTGCCTTGTCGTCGTCATCTTCAACAACGGCAGCAGGTTCTGCATCTTCCTGTGCGGGCTGTGCAGGCTCTGCTTCCGGCTCCTGCACGTCCGCTGCCTGCGGCTGGGCTGCAGCGGCAGGCTCACTTTCCTCTGCAGCAGGCTCTGCCTGTTCGGCATCCTGTGCAGCCGTTTCCTTCTGGAACTCCGGCAGACGGCTCAGCGACTCCACATGGCTGCGGTACAGGTTGAGCACGTCAGACTTGAAGCGGGTCACTTCCAGACGCACGCGGTCATACTCGCGCTCCTCTGCAAGGCGCTTCTCGTTTGCTTCGTTCTCGATCTCGTCTGCACGGTCGTTTGCCTTCTGCAGCAGTTCGTTGGCATCGCGGATGATATCATCACCGCGCAGATTTGCACGATGGATGATCTCTTCTGCTTTCTGGTTTGCTTCGCGGATGACATTTTCGCCCATGCGCTGTGCATTGATCAGCGCGCTCTTGAGCATTTCACCATCTGCCTCAAAGCTCTTCAGTTCATCGTGCAGCTTCTGGTTTTCAGCAGTCAGGTCCGCAATCTGCTTGCGAAGCTGTTCCGCCTGCGCATCGTCGTCCCGCAGCTGTTCTTCCACCTTATCCAGAAAACGGTCTACGTCCTCTGTGCGGTAGCCGCGGAGGTTTTTCTCAAATTGCACAGAACGGACATCCTGCGGAGTCAGCATAGTCATTTCCTCCCGTTGCTTTTAATATTGAAAAAATTCGATGATTGACCGATCTTTTCTGCTTTTGCCGGGCAGTGCAGTCAGGTTGAAGCGGCCCTTGCCGCGCACCGTGAACACATCGCCCTCATATACCTGCGCATGAGGTTTATCCGCCGGCAGGTGGTTGATCTCCACCCTGCCCGCCTCGATCAGTTCCGAAGCCTGTCCTCGGCTGCAGTGCAGCATAGCTGCCAGCACAGCGTCCAGCCGCAGGGACGATACCGTTGCACTGTGCATCTCACGCTCCGCCTGCGGAAACTGCGGCACCTCGTCCAGCGTCAGCAGTTCCGTGGTCAGCTCCGTGTGTCCAGCCTGAAACAGTTCCCGGCAGATCAGCTGTGCTGCCGGTTCCAGCGCAAACACATAAGCTGTGCCCGGCTGATTCTCTGGCAGAACGATATCTCCCAGCGCCTCGCGCCGCAGCTCAAGGCCCATCAGACTGCCCAGGTAATCCTTGTGGGCGGGCAGCGCAGCCCCCGCCTGTGCACGGCACTGCAGCCGCACACAGCAGATGGGTGCTTCGCCGCAGCTATACTCCGGCTCGATACAGAGCACCCTGCGCTCCGCATTCAGCCAGCCGCCCTCAAACCGGAAGCCCTCCTGCACACCGGCACGGCCCAGTGCCGCGCGGGCCAAGTCCTGCTCGCGGTCACTCAGGAAAGCCGAATACCGCGCAATGTCCCGGGAAAAGGCCGTGTGGGCCAAGTCCTCGATATGGCGCATGAGATAGCGTTCTTCATCGGTACGCGCAGGGATGAACCCGCGCGCCGCCTTGGGCTGCGGATCAATAGAACGCGCCATTGTTCTCCAGCTCGTCCAGCAGATCACCCATGATATCCACGTTGTACGGAGTGATGATGAAGGTGCTGTTGGCCACGCGCTTGATCTGGCCATTGTTTGCATATGCAACACCGGACAGGAAATCCACCAGACGGCGGGACACTTCCTTGTTGGTGGACTCCAGATTGAGCACCACGGTGCGCTTGTTGTTCAGGTGGTCAGCAATGGTACTGGCATCCTCAAAACGCTCAGGCTTGACCAGAACGACCTTGAGCTGAGTGGTGGCATTGATGTTGACCACCTTGCCGTTCTTCTTGGCACCCTCAACAGGCTCTTCATTTTCGTCGTCAGCACCAAGGCCGATGCCATTGTTATTGTTTACCATCTGGGGGCCATCGTCAATGTACTGATCCTCGTAATCGTCTTCCTGGTCAAACAGACCTTTCTTAATGCTGTCAAGCAAAGACATACAATCTGCTCCTTTCATTCGGGCAGCATGGCGCTGCCTGGCGTTCTTTGCAAATAGATGCAAATAATAGCTTTATCTATTATCGGATTTTTTGCCTCAGATGTCAATAACTACAAAAGCTTTCCATCATACAAATTTTGTCCGGAAACGATTATTTCGTCATAAAGCCTCACCTTGCTGACCGAGCCCTCGGTCCCTTCGGGCAGAACAAGGATGTAATCGCCGTCCGTGATGAGGGGATGGTCTGCGTCCACCGGGTCGATCGGGCAGAAGCGGGCAATGTTGCCAAGTTTCACGTACACACCGGGAATGTAGTTTTCGCCCTGCGTTTGTGCCTCGGTGCCATCCTCTTTTAAATAGTGCACAGCCGCAGCAGGCACCCGCAGGCCGCTGCGCTCTCCTACCGAGATGCGTGCTGCAGCCCGGTTCAGGCAAAGCACATCGCCGTTGATGGAGTTGCAGGCAAGCACAAAGCGGGCAAGGCCGCTGTCCTGATCGATCTCCACCTCGGTGACGGTGGCCTTGAGGCTGTTCTCCACCTGACCCGGGAAGCTGATCTCCACCGCTGTGCTCAGCGGCTTGCCGTTCTGACCCAGCAGCTTTTCGCCCTGCTTTGCAGTGCACACGCCCACATAGCGCCATGTGAACCCTGCCACGATCTTACCGGCGCAGCCGTCCAGTGCCAGCACTGGGTCGGACTGCAGATAGCCCTGCAGCTCCTGTGCGTTCAGTGCAAGGATATCATCGGCACTGGCATTGAGCCGTCCGCTGCTGGAAGAGCGCACAAAATAGCCGGTCTGCGGTGCAGTGATCTGCGCCGGGCTGCCCAGCTGCGCCTGCACGCTCTGGGACTGCTGGACCAGCGCAGTGATCTGATCGGTAAAGTTTGCAGCTTCGCCCGTTACCACCCAGAGCTTGTTCTGGGCCAGCAGGTAGGCATTGGCATCATCATCCACCGCTTCATAATCGCTGTCGTCCAGCGTATCCAGCAGGTCATACAGCGCAGAAGAACGTTCTTTTAAAAGGGTATCCAGCTGCAGCGCAGAAGTGTTCTGCGATTTCTGCAGCAGGTCGATCTGATCATTCAGCTGGTTCAGCTGCAGGCGCAGCGAAGCCTGCGAAGCGTTGCTGTACACCTCTGCCACTGCGGTGCCCGCTGAAACGCGCTCGCCGTCGGCAGCAAGATATCCAAGGTTTCCGCTGCCTGCCACATAGCTTTCGTCGAACAGCAGAACTCCGTCGGCTTCCACCGTATCCGAAATGACCGCAGGCAGCGCAGTCTCATAAACATTCTGCGGGAACAGGATATGTGCGGCCTGATACACCACATAAATTGCTGCCAGCAGCAGAAACGCGATCAGCACGCCTGCCAGAGTGGTAAGCACATGCGGCACATGGCGTTCCTTCTGGGTCTCATCCGGCATATCGATCATCCTTTCGCTAAAAATTCGCTAGTTTTGCGGATGGCAGTCTGCACTGCATCCGGTGCACCGGCATCCAGCCAGACCACACCGTCCATATGGCGGAACCAGATCAGCTGGCGCTTGGCATAGTTGCGGGATGCCTGCTTGAGCTTTTCCGTGCAGGCTTCCAATGGAGCCGTCTTCTCAAAATACGGAAAGAACTCCTTGTATCCGATGGCCTGCGCTGCCGTGCGGAAGCTTTCCCGGTTCTGCCAGACATGCTCCGCTTCCTTTATAAGGCCCGCTTCCAGCATTTTGTCCACACGCAGGTCAATGCGGCGGTAAAGTACCGCGCGCTCTGGGAAATCCAGACCGAGGATCAGGCTGCGGTAGGGCCGCTCCGGTGGGAGAGACTCCGCCTTCTGTTCGCTCAGCTTTTTGCCGGTGGCACGATAATGTTCGAGTGCGCGCAGCACCCGCACCTGATTGTTCGGGTGGATAGCCGCAGCAGCTTCCGGGTCGGCCTGCTTCAGTTCTTCGTACATGGCAGCACCGCCTTTTGCAGCCAGTTCCGCCGCCAGCTGCTCCCGCAGACCGGCAGGTGCTTTTTCCTCTGTAAAGCGCACCCCATACAGAAAACTCTGAACATACAGCCCTGTGCCGCCCACAAGGATGGGCAGCTTCTTCCGGGCAGAGATCTCTTCTTCCAGCTTTCCGGCCATGGCGGTAAAGTCTGCCACGCTGAAAGCCTTGTCCGGCGTAAGGATATCCACGCCGTGATGCGGGATACCGCAGGTCTCCTCCGGTGTCACCTTTGCCGTGCCTATGTCCAGACCTTTATAGATCTGCATGGAATCACAGCTGATGACCTCGCCGGAAAAATGTTTTGCAAGTTCTACGCCCAGCGCTGTCTTTCCGGTTGCGGTAGGGCCGACGACGGCCACCACGGGATGTTTATACGATGCGTCCAAACTGCTTTTCCAGCTCCTTCCGGGTCAATTTGAGTACGCAGGGGCGGCCATGCGGGCAGAACGGCGGCACCTCGCCGGAAAGGATCTTTTCGGCCAGCGCCAGCAGTTCCTGCGGCGAGGACTTGTCCCCCGCCTTGATGGCTGCACGGCAGGAGATAGAATGCAGCACCCACTCGGTGTGCTCGTTCAGCGCATCATGGCCGCCCTTGAGCAGCTTATTTGCGATCTCCACAAGCAGACTTTCCGCATTCTGCGGCTCCACATCTGCGGGCACCGCGCGCAGCACCACGGTATTGCCGCCAAAGTCCGCGATCTCAAGGCCCGCATTTTCCAGCAGAGGAATGTTATCCAGCAGGGCCTGCTTTTCCTCCGCAGCAAGGTCGATAGCAGCAGGCTCCAGCAGCATCTGGCTGGGCACATTGCCATAGTTCGCGGCTAGTTTTTCGTACAGCTGGCGCTCGTGGGCAGCGTGTTTATCGATCAGGCACAGCTCGTCGCCGCGTTCTGCAAGGATATATGTTCTGAACACCTCGCCCACATAGCGCAGCGGCTCCGGCTGATCCGCCGTCGGATCAAAGTTCATCTGCTCCGGCTCGGCCGGTACAGTTTCCTGTTCTGCCGCTTCCGGCGCATCCGGTTCTGTTTCTGCACCGGGTGCACTCTCAGGTTCTTCCTTCGGTGCTTCCTGCGCAGGGTTCCACGCTGCCATATGGTCCTGAGGCGAATGCAGTTTTGTCTCACCAAATTCCGGTTCCACATCCAGCTGTGTTTCACTTGCCGCTGCACGGAACGGCTCTGGTGCCTTTGTCGTTTCCAGCTTCGGGCTGTGAAGGGTCACGAACGGATCCAGCATATCCTCGTTCTGAGCACTGCCTTTCCAGCGCGGCACACTGGGTGCTGTCGGTATTTGCATTGCAGCAGCCGGGGCAGGCTGCTGCGGTGCTGCGGCGGGTTTTGCCGGTTCCCAATGCTGCTGTGGCAGAACGCCCGGGTCTGCCTGCCCCCGAATGATCGCAGAAAGGCCTGTAATGCTATTATTCTTTACATCATTTTTGATTATATCAGTGTCTTTTTTTGAATTTTCAGCTTTTTCTTCTTTGTCTGCTTCAAAGGTAAAAAGCCGTTCACCGGTGCCGGGCTGAGCCAAGGCCAGCTTGACGGCATGATACACCACATCAAAAACATCATTTTCGCGGGCAAAGCGGGCTTCGATCTTGGCCGGATGCACATTGACATCCACAAGGTCGGCCGGCATTTCCAGCAACAGAATGCCGCCCGGGAACTTGCCCTGCATCATGGTCCCCTTGAACGCCATCTCCATACCGGCCATCATGGTGCGGTTGCGCACATAGCGGCCATTGATGTAAAAATGCTGCATACTTCGGCTGGCGCGGCAGCTTTTGGGCGGGGTGACCAGACCGGTGATGCGGTACACGCCCTCCTGATTTTTCAGCTCAATGAGGTCCCGGCTGAACTCCCGGCCCAGCACCGCATAGGCTGCACCGCGCAGCTGGCCGTCGCCGGGCGTGACATACTGCAGCTTGCCCTCACGGATGAATTTGACGCTGACTTCCGGGTGGCTGAGCGCTACATGGGTAACTGTATCCGACACAAAGGTGCCCTCGGAGGAGTCCTTTTTGAGGAACTTCATGCGGGCAGGCGTGTTGTAAAACAGATCCTTTACCCGGATGGTGGTGCCCACAGCTCTGGCACCCGGCTCACGGGAGACCTCTTCCCCGCCCTCAATGCGGTAGACCGTGGCAAACTCGTCCACCTCTGTTCGGGTGGTCAGCTCTACACGGGCCACGCTGGCAATGGATGCCAGTGCTTCACCGCGGAAGCCAAGCGTATGGATGTTGGTCAGATCGTCCGGTGTTTCAATTTTGCTGGTGGCGTGGCGGATAAACGCCGTGGAGATATATTCTGCCTCAATGCCGGTGCCGTTATCGCTGATCTCGATCAGCTTGACGCCGCCGGATTCAATGCTGACGGTCACCTGCGTGGCACCGGCATCAATGGAGTTTTCCAGCAGCTCCTTAACAACGGATGCCGGACGCTCGACCACCTCACCGGCTGCGATCAGCTCGGCTGTGTGCTTATCCAGAACATGGATCACTGCCATGGTGTTTTCCCTCCTTGTATGGTCTGGGTCAGGTAGAGCAGTTTCATCTGTTCAGGCTGCCCTTCAGGGTCTTTTTCAGCTCGTAGAGGAAGTTCAAAGCCTCAATGGGGGTGAGTGTTTCCACATCCAGAGCTTCCAGCTTGTCCATCATCTCGCTGGGCACAGCCGGAGAGTTATACTCCTGCAGGGCATCAAAATCCATCTGCTCTACTTTATTTTTAGGTGCAGTTGCTTCCAGCGCGCGCAGCACCTCATGGGCGCGGCGGGTCACACTGCCGGGCAGGCCTGCCAGCTTTGCCACCTCGATGCCGTAGCTGTCATCCGCCGGGCCGCGCACGATGCGGCGCAGGAAGGTGATGTCCTCGCCGCGTTTTTTTACTGCAATATTGTAGTTTTTTACGCCGTCCACACCGCCTTCCAGCTCGGTCAGCTCGTGGTAGTGGGTGGCAAACAGAGTCTTGCAGCCAAGGCCCTTGGCGGGGTCTGCAATGTGCTCCACTACGGCGCGGGCAATGCTCATACCGTCAAAGGTGGAAGTGCCGCGGCCGATCTCGTCCAGCACCACAAGGCTTTTGGCGGTGGCATTTTTCAGGATCTCCGCTACCTCGGTCATCTCCACCATAAAGGTGGACTGACCGGCAGACAGGTCGTCCGACGCACCGATGCGAGTGAAAATGGCATCCACCACACCCACATGGCAGCTGGAAGCCGGTACAAAGGAGCCGATCTGCGCCATCAGCGCAATCAGCGCATTCTGGCGCATGTACGTGGATTTACCTGCCATGTTGGGGCCGGTGATGATCAGGCAGCGGTCTGCACCACAGTTCAGGGTGGTATCATTGGGTACAAACATGCTGCCTTTCAGCATCTGCTCCACCACAGGGTGACGGCCCTCGGTGATGGTCAGCTCGTCACTGTCGTCCACGATGGGACGGCAGTAGTTGTTTTCCGCTGCCACCTGCGCCAGCGCCGTGAGCACATCCAGCTGGGCCACCGCATTGGCCGTGCGCTGGATGCGGTCCAGCTGAGCGCTGATGCTTTCCAGCAGTTCGCTGAACAGGCGGTGCTCCAGCGTGATGAGCCGTTCGTGGGCACCTAAGATCTTGCTTTCCAGCTCTTTCAGTTCCTGCGTGATGTAGCGTTCGCCGGAAGTCAGGGTCTGCTTGCGGATGTAGGTCTCCGGCACCATGTTCTTATAGGAGTTGCTTACCTCGATGAAGTAGCCAAACACATGGTTATAGCCGATCTTCAGCTTGGGGATGCCGGTTTCCTGTCGCAGGCGGGCTTCCAGCTGCGCCAGAACGCCTTTGGTATTGTCGCGAATGGAGCGCAGCTCGTCCACCTCGGCATGGTAGCCTTTGGCAATGACACCGCCATCCTTGAGGGTAGAGGGCGCTTCCGGGTCCACCGCCGCATAAATACGGGCCTTGATGTCCTCCAACGGATCGATCTGTACTGCCAGTTCAGCAAGCTCCGGGCAGCCGCAGGCCTCAGCCAGCCTGCGCAGGCCGGGCAGTCGGTCGCAGGTCTGGGCCAGCGTATAGATCTCCTTGGGTGTGGCAGAGCCGTAAACCGTGCGGGTCATCAGGCGTTCCATATCCGCAATGTAACCCAGCTCTTCGGTCAGGTCGCCGCGGGCCATGGTCTGCTTGACAAGGCTCTCCACAGCGTTCAGGCGGTGGTTGATGAGTGCACTGGAAATAAGCGGCTGCTCGATCCAGCTGCGCAGCATACGCTTGCCCATAGATGTACTGGTCTTATCCAGCACCCAGAGCAGCGTGCCCCGCTTTTCGCGGCCGCGCAGCGTCTCGGTCAGCTCCAGATTGGCGCGGGTTACGGGCGAAAGACGCATGAACTGGGCCTTATTATAGGTTATGACCGTTTTCAGACGTTCCACGCCCTTGATCTGGGTATCGTGCAGATATTCCAGCAGTGCCGCCATGGCAAAGCGCACAAGGCCGTCCGCTGCAATGCCGGTGGTCTGCGCCCAGTCGCGGCCAAACTGGTTTTCCAGCGATGCCGCCACAAGGCCCGGTGCATAGCGCTCCTCTTCGATCAGCTCCACCGAACAAGTCATATTCTTTTTGATGTACGCCGTCACCTCGCGGCAGTCCAGCAGACCCGGATTCATCAGCACTTCGCTGGGATGGTAGCGGCACAGCTCCGTAATGACCGCCGGGGCGATCTTGTCTGCATTCAGCTCTGTGATATGGGCCGTGCCGGTAGAGACATCCGCAAAGCACAAACCTGCTTTCTTTCCTTTGAGGAAGATACTGGCAATGTAGTTATTGCGGTCATCCTGCAGCATACTGCTCTCAATGACCGTGCCGGGTGTGACCACGCGGATGATGTCCCGCTTGACAAGGCCCTTGGCCTTGGCCGGGTCTTCCACCTGCTCACAGATGGCTACTTTGTAGCCCTTGGCGATCAGCCGCGCCACATATCCCTCGTAGCTGTGGAAGGGCACGCCGCACATGGGTGCCCGCTCTTCCATGCCGCACTGCTTGCCGGTCAGGGTCAGATCCAGTTCCTTGGATGCCGTCAGGGCATCGTCAAAGAACATCTCATAAAAATCGCCGATGCGGTAAAACAGAATTTCGTCCTTATGTTGTTTTTTGATCTCAAGATATTGCTGCATCATGGGCGACAGCTCTGCCATGGTTTTCCCTCTCTCCCCGTTCGATGGTTCTATGCATGGTTTGCGGCCGGTAACCGCCTTTTGCAAACAAAACGCGGCAGGTGGAAGCAGCAAAAATATTCATTTCCAGCGGTTCGGTGGAATTGATCGCATAGGCTTCCCCGAAAATATCGCCCGGGGCACATTCTGCCATCAGATTGGCATTGCCCCAGAAGTCCTCTTTTACAATGTGTACACTCCCCTCCAGTACAATGCCGATGCCTGTGATGGTTTCCCCATAGGAAAAAATGATCTCATCTTTGATAAATGTCGTCTCCCGTGCAGAGAGGCAGGAGAGCATGTCCCTGATCTCATCGGTTGTGATCCCTGTGAATACAGAGGTCTGTAATAAAAGCAGATCGTCGTTTGTCATAGAAACTCCTTTCAAATGTATGTTCGTAGAATAAAACATAATTACGTTGTAAAAACAACGGAAAAATTTTCTTTATTATATTAGTATGCACATAGAAAGTCAAATGAAACAAATAATAGATATGCAGACAACAGGAGGAATGGAAGATGGTAAGAAGAATTATAGAGATCGATGAGGAAGCATGTGTAGGATGTGGTCTTTGCGCAGAGGCATGTCATGAAGGAGCGATTGCAATGGTGAATGGAAAAGCGAAGCTTATGCGCGATGATTATTGTGACGGTCTCGGCGACTGTCTGCCGGCCTGTCCGGTAGATGCGATCCATTTTGTGGAGCGTGAGGCAGCAGCTTATGATGAGAAGGCAGTGGAAGAGCATAAAAAGAGTAAGGAGGCGGCAAAGTCACCATGCGGATGTCCGGGAAGTCAGGCGAGAGCCATCCGGAGAGAGGCAGATGCAGACAGAAGCGCAGAGCTGCAGGCGGCAGGAGAAATCCGTTCCGAACTGACACAGTGGCCGGTACAGATCAAGCTTGCACCGGTCCGTGCGCCATACTTTGACGGCGCAAAGCTGCTGATCGCAGCGGACTGCAGTGCATACGCCTACGGAGATTTCCACCGTAAATTCATCCGCGGTCATGTGACACTGATCGGGTGTCC
>OGEQ01002943.1_pt1 | contig 10532 bp, 10 predicted proteins | sample 1570731 | NCBI WGS metagenome assembly OGEQ01 (sample SAMEA2582132, study PRJEB24529) | metagenome | biome: Human gut stool | place: China | collected 2011 | reverse complement strand
CAATTCTTCAGATAGCCATCAGCATACTGACCGCTATCGCTACTACGCTCGGAGTTACGAGCTGCATGGGATAAAGAAAACTGAGAAATCCGGTCATTAAGGTCATGGTCATTAAGGTCATTAAGGATTTACAAAGAAAGTTAAAGGGAAATGAGTAAAAAATCATCATTTTTTTGCTCATTTTCCTTTTTTTTATTATCTTTGCCTTAAAATTAATAATTGAACTTTCGTATGTGGTTCAAGTACGGGCTGAAGGCTCAAAAGTTCCTAGCCCTGGGCATATGGGACAAAACTTGCGAAACTTGAATAAATGAAAAAATATATAGATGGAAAAGAATATTATAAATATAGATGCACATGTCATAGATGATATCAGAACCATCATCACAAGGGCAAGAAACAAGGCGTATCAATCTATCAACGAAACCCTGATACGCTCAAACTGGGAAATCGGCAAACGTATTGTTGAAGAAGAGCAGCTTGGCAAGCAGCGTGCTGATTATGGAATACAGCTCATCAAGTCCATATCTCAGCAGTTGACGACTGAGTTCGGCTCCGGCTATGGTGTTCGTAACCTTGCCTATTTCAAGCAATTATACCAATATTTTCCTGATTGGGAGATTTTGCACGCGCGCGTGCAAAATCTTACTTGGACTCATCTAAAGAGTATTCTAAGAGTTACAGATGCAGAAGCTCGTCTATGGTATTTAAAGGAATCGTCAGAGCAAATGTGGAGCACAAGAACCCTCGACCGCAATGTTGCCTCACAATACTATTATCGACTCCTACAAACCAGCAATGAGCACAAAGATGAGGTAGAGAACGAGATGAAAACCCTTACAAAAGGATACGCAGACTCACCTGCCATGTTCATCAAGTCGCCAATGGTGACAGAATTCTTGGGCTTATCCCGAGACATGAGCTTCTCGGAAAGCGAACTGGAGAGTGCAATCATCACCCATCTTCAGAAATTTCTGATGGAGATGGGCAAAGGCTATGCCTTCGTAGAGCGACAGCAGCACATCATCACCGATACCCAGGACTACTACATAGACCTGGTATTCTACAATTACCTGATGAAATGTTTTGTACTGATTGACCTGAAGACGACCAAGATCACCCATCAGGACGTAGGACAAATGGATATGTATGTAAGAATGTATGATGAACTGAAACGCACGGAAGGCGACAATCCGACCATCGGCATACTACTCTGTTCGGAAACCAGCCAGGATATCGCAAGATTTTCCATCTTGCACGACAGCAAGCAATTATTTGCTTCAAAATATCTTACATATCTTCCTACAGAACAGCAACTTAAGGAAGAAATAGAAAAGCAGAAAGAAATATTTAGATTACAACATATAAGATAAGCTAGTACCCCCAAATATCTCTGCTACAAGATAATAGATAACAAAATAAAGAACGAAGAATTTCATTGAAATAATCTGATGGAAACTGAAAGAATTTTACTTCGCTATTGGGAGGAATCTGATGCAGAGACGCTCTTCAAGTACGCCTCCGACCCTGACGTAGGACCACGTGCTGGATGGCCGGCGCATAAGTCTGTTGAGGAGAGTCGGGAGATAATCCGGACATTCTTCCATAATGAAACGACATGGGCGATTGTGTTGAAAGAGACTGGCGAGGCTATCGGCTGCATCGGCTACTACACCCATGAAACCAGCAACATCCCTATCGGAGAAAACGACTGTGAGGTGGGCTACTGGGTAGGAAAGCCATTTTGGAACCAAGGAATCTGCACCGAAGCCTTGAAGCTGATGCTTGACTACTGCATCAACGAGAAGCATTTCGAAAACATCTGGGCAGACCATTTCACAGGCAATCCTGCATCAGGAAGAGTCATGGAGAAATGCGGTTTCGTCGATACTGGTATGCTGAACAGATGTAGCCAGCTTGTGGGTGGCGACAAGGAAATGGTCAAGGTGTTCAAGTACAACGGATAAAGGAGAAAAATAGAATGATGAAACTCAATAACACCAAAAGTGAGTGGTTTATGTAAAAAGTTACGGAGAATATGAATTATCTCCGTAACTTTTTACATTTTCGGCTGATTTACCGCTTCAGCGCTATGTTATAATTATAATATTTGCTGTTGCCCGTAATATCCTCCAGCACCTGGATGAAAGGAGGAAACTTCACACTCTCGTTGGCAGAAATGCCGCGGGTTTCAAGAATCATCAGGTCGGAAACCGGCTCAAGAAACTCGTCGAGCTCAAAATACTGGCCCTTCCAGATAAAACTCTTGCGATGCTTATGAATGCGCTGGCGGTAAGGATCAGCCTGCTGAAGCATACTCTCGTAAAGTTTGGCATTGATCTGTCGCTCGGTCTCAATCTGCTCATTGTCTGAAATACGCTTCTTGGTGGTGTGAACATACACATACTTGCCTCCCTCGAAACCGCGACGGCGAAGACGAATCTCACTGCCCGGCTCACCCGTAAGATAAGTCTGAACAATATCGCTGTCTATCGCATTAGGAACCTCGCCCGTCAGCTTCACGATATATTTTCGCTCCTCCTCTATCGGCTGCGGAATGGCAAGCACATTGCTTATCTCCTTGAGCACACGGTTCAGCTTGTTGTTGAAATCTTCGTGGTTATTGATTACCCTGAGATGAGGATGCCCCTTCCATGCAGAAACAATCTTCTTGTCCAACTCTCGCGCTATCTTCAGTCCTTCTTCATCGGCCTTCTCCAGGCGCTGCGCATTGTTGGCTGTAGTATAAAACTGCTCGGCACCATCAGCAGCACTCACCAGATGCAGCACAGCATCATAGCGGTCGCGAAGCTGGGCATCTGTATACCCCTCTTCCGAGATGATGCGGTGCCAGAAATCGGGAGTGAGATAGGTTGAAATATCCATCGTACCACGATCGCAGACGATGATGACCGGCTGCTGCAATGTTTCAGCCATACGCTGGAAACTGTCTTCCAGGTTGATCTGAGTCTGGAAAGTAGCCTTCTCGCCCTCGAAGAAAAAATCCTTGTTGGAGGTGAGATAATTCATGCCCGCCTGGGTGAACATGGTTGGAACCTCGGGAATGGTAAAAACCTTATAGCCGAGACTGGAGAAATGTTCAATCACCTTAACCATAGCGGTAGTCTTGCCCGCACAAGGTCCACCCGTCAGTACAATCTTCTTAATCTGATTCATATATCAAGTAAATATTTTTCGTTTCTTCTAATTGATGTTCTTTCCTGAGCATCTTATTTTCGGGTGCAAAGATAACAATAATTCTTCAAACGAAAGCAATAATTTATGCAAGAAAAGAAAAATATTGTATTTTTATTTTGATTTCTCATTGTTTTGATGTACCTTTGCAAAGGAAATGGCTCATTTCGAGCCATCGGAAACAAAAATATAACTATAAGATAAAAAATGGAAAAGATAAAGACATTAATTATAGGTAGCGGTCCTGCAGGATATACGGCTGCCATTTATGCCGGCAGAGCCAACCTGCAGCCAGTACTCTATTCTGGTATGCAACCGGGCGGACAGCTCACCATCACCACAGAGGTAGAAAACTTTCCGGGCTATCCTAACGGCGTAGACGGAACACAGATGATGATGGACATGAAGGAACAGGCAGCCCGATTCGGAGCCGAAATGAGAGACGGAAGCATCGTGAAGGCAGATTTCAGCTCACGCCCATTTCATCTTACAGATGAGCGCGACAACGAGATTGAGGCAGAAACCGTGATCATTGCCACAGGTGCATCAGCCAAATATCTGGGTCTTGCCGATGAAGAGAAATATCGCGGACAGGGCGTTTCAGCCTGCGCTACCTGTGACGGATTCTTCTACCGCAAGCGCACCGTAGCCGTAGTGGGCGGTGGTGATACTGCCTGCGAAGAGGCTATGTATCTATCCGGACTTGCCAAGAAGGTTTACATGATTGTGCGCAAGCCGTATCTCCGTGCTTCAGAAATCATGCAGCAGCGTGTAAAGAACAAGGAGAACATCGAGATTCTGTTCGAAACCAATACGCTGGGGCTCTTCGGTGAGAACGGTGTAGAAGGTGCTCATCTCGTGCGCCACAAGGGCGAAGCCAACGAAGAGAAGTTTGACATCAGCATCGACGGATTCTTCCTGGCTATCGGACATAAGCCTAACACCGACCTCTTCAAGGGGCAGATAGATCTCGACGAGCAGGGCTTCATCAAAGTAGTGCCAGGTACTGCCACCACCAACATTCCGGGTGTTTTCGCAGCAGGCGATGTGGCCGACCCAATCTACCGTCAGGGTGTTGTTGCCGCAGGCTCGGGAGCCAAGGCTGCCATCGAAGCCGACAGATTCCTGCAGCAACAGTAAAAACTATAGTATAAAATCCTATAAAGCGGGGTTAATATAGTTAAAAAATAACAGCAATATTTTGTCAGATGCAAAAAATGTATTACTTTTGCATCTGATAAAATAAAAGGAAGATTGGCAGAGTGACCGAATGCGCTGGACTCGAAATCCGGTATACCCTCTTCCGGGTATCGGGGGTTTGAATCCCTCATCTTCCGCTAAGTTCCGCAATCAGGAACCGTCATTTTATAGTTTCATAAAAACAACTCGACATGAAAAAAATCATCATCCCCATATTTATGCTCCTCCCGCTGATGACTGCACAGGCCCAAACCGTGCTGACTGAAGAACAGCAGCAGCTGGAACAGGCACAGAAACAGCTGGAAGCTGCCAAGAAGGCACTGGAAGTGGCTAAGATTAAAGCACAGGCTGCCAAACTGAAGGCTCAGGCCGACAGCATCAACGCTGCAAGCGCCAAGGCGGAAGCAAAGAAGGGCAATGCTACTGAGCCAGAACCAGTTGTTGTAAAGGAGCCAACCACATCAACCACGGGATGGGCGATTCCTGTTGCAGTAGCCGCTAAGCCAAAGGAGGCTGCCAAGCCTGCCAACAAGCTGGCAAATGGCACAACAGCCAAAGTGGACATGAAATATCTGGCAGGCGCCATCACATATAATGATGAAAACAAGATAGAATTCACACTCGATACGGATGCAAACGGGAAAACTGCCAAGCAGATTTACGACATCGTATTAAAATACATGAGTGAACTGACACAGAACGAGCAGAACATAGCAAGCCGAGTAGCACTGGTAAACGAAGCTGAACACATCATCGCCAACACGATGGACGAATGGCTCGTCTTCAGCCAGTCATTCATCTCGCTCGACCGCACGGAATTCAAATACCAGCTGGTAGCCAGGATTTCAGACAATCATCTGAATCTCTCGCTCGGCCGCATCATCTACAACTACGAGGAAGGAAGAAGCACCGGTTTCAAGGAACCTGCAGAAGAGGTAATCAGTGACAAGATTGCGCTCAACAAGAAGCAGAACGACCTGGCTAAGATCTTCGGAAAGTTCCGCCGATGCACCATCGACCGCAAGGACCAGATATTCGCAGAGTTAGCAGCATTAGTAAAACAATAAGTTGAAGAAAAATGGATAATCAGAATACAGACAACAAGATACAACAGAACGAGGCACAGCAGCCTGCAAACGCTACAGCCCAGCCTACAGCTGAGCAGGGCGCAGAACAGACTGAACAGAAGCAGCCTACCAGCTACGCCGTAAGACCTCAGCACCGCCGGCTCCGCCCATTGGCCTACAGCGACCAGAACAACATGCTGAAGGTGCGCAACTATCTCAACATCGCCTTCATGCTGCTCGCCATCGTGGGGGTAATACTCTGGACCCAGCTGGAAGAAAGCCGCAATATCGCCTACATCGTACTCATCGTGGGTGTAGTGCTCAAGATTGCCGAAGTATGTATCCGACTATTTAAGAAATAATGAAGAAGAAAATTATATTCTCATCACTCCTATTTTGTGCTGCAACCCTCCCGGTTGCGGCACAAAACGATTTTAACTATAACGAAGATTCGCAGTTCCGTCCTCAAACCAACCGCAAGGTGAACACCGATTCACTAGGCTCAGACAAGGAGATTCCGAAAGGCATCAGAGTATGGACCGTAGACGAACGCTTCGGCGACACAAAGGCTGCGGTAGTAGACACCTTGCAGCACATGTACATGAACACAACCTTCACGGAAGGACTGAGAGGCGAATACAATACCCTCGGAAACATGGGTACTGCCCGACTGAACCGAATCTTCATCGACCGCCGCAACACGCAGGGCAACTTCATCTTTACAGAGCCCTACGATTATATCGTAAATCCGGTAAGCGACTTCCACTTCACCAACACCTACTCACCTATCACCAACGTAACGCTGAACAGCTGCGGCGACAAGGTGACGGGAGAAGATGACTTCAAGGCCATGTTTGCCGTGAATGCCAACAAAAGGCTAGGCGCCGGTTTCAGATTCGACTACAAGTATGGCAGAGGATATTATAACGCCCAGAGTACCAGCCACTTTAAATACACCATGTGGGCATCTTACCTGGGCGACCGCTATCAGGCACATCTCCTCTTCAGTACCAATCATGAGAAGATGACCGAGAACGGCGGTATTACCAACGATGATTACATCAAACATCCGGAAATCTATACCGAATCGTTTGCCACCAATGAAATTCCTACCGTTCTGGAACAGAACTGGAACCGACTGGACAACCAGCACATCTTCTTTACCCACCGCTACAACGTAGGTTTCAGCCGCAAGGTAAAGATGACCGAAGAAGAAATCAAGGCAAAGAAATTTGCCATGGCTTCGAAAAAGGAAAATGCTGAAGAGGATGCGAAGGAAGAAGCCAGAAAAAAAGCCAAGGAACAAGGCAAGAAATTTGATGAGAAAGCCTTCGAAAAACAGCAGAAAGCTAAATTCAGCGGCCGTCCTGACGGAGCCAAGATTGCAGGCGATGAACCAGCTAAAGACTTAGCCGCAAAGGACATCAGGAACGACAGTACCCGAATCGCAGTAAACGGAAAAGCTACTGCCGACAGTCTGCTTGCCGTCCAGAAGAAAAATGCCGAAGACTCGCTTTTCTACAAGAGCGAATATGTTCCGGTAACAAGCTTCATCCACACGGTAAAGTTTGACAACTATCGCCGTATTTACGAAGCTTATCAGACTCCAGCCGACTATTATCTGAATGAATATTACGATGCAGGCAGGCTGACCGGTGATTCCATCTACGACCAGACCAAGCACTGGCACATGAAGAATACCTTCGCCATCGCCATGCTTGAAGGTTTCAACAAATGGGCAAAGGCAGGACTGAAGGCTTTCGCCAGCTACGATCTCCGACACTATGAACTGCCAACCATGGAAGGCGGTTTCGAAAAATACAACGAGCATGTGCTGAGCGTAGGCGGACAGCTGAGCAAGCAGGAAGGCAAGACACTCCACTACAATGCCGTAGCAGAAATAGGACTGACGGGTGTTGACGCAGGAACCCTTGCCATAGATGGTAATGTAGACGTGAACATCCCATTCCTGGGCGACACGCTTCAGGTAAGAGGCGATGCTTTCTTCCATAGAGAAACCCCATCGTTCTATTACCGCAACTATCACGCCCGCCATCTGTGGTGGGAGAATGATCTCGACAAGACCATCCATACCCGCATCATGGGTACGCTCTCCTTCCCTAAGACACGCACCAAACTGAGAGTGGCTGTAGATGAAATCAAGAACTACACCTACTTCTCGCAGAGCTATGACATTACAGAAGAAGGTTTGCGAACAGGAGTCATGGTAACACCGATGCAGGAAAGCGGAGGAATCAACTTGCTGACAGCACAACTGGAACAGAACTTCAGACTGGGCATTCTGAACTGGGAAAACCAGTTTACCTACCAGCACTCAAGCAAGAAGAGTGTTCTGCCAGTACCAGCCTTTAATGCCTACACCAACCTCTACATCAAGTTCAAGGTAGTAAAGGTGCTGAACGTAGACCTGGGTGCTGACATGCGCTACTTTACAAGCTATGAAGCTCCCGACTATTCACCTTATATGGGACAGTATACGGTACAGGGCAACGGCGAGAACAACGTAAAGATAGGCAACTATCCTATCGTTAATGTTTACGCCAACGTTCACATCAAGCACACCCGTTTCTTCGTAATGATGAGCCACATCAATGCAGGACAGGGCGATAAGAACTACTTCTTCGCTCCTCATTATCCGATGAACGAGAGAGTGTTCCGTATTGGAGTAAGTTGGAACTTCTTCAATTAATCTTTCTGATTCCTTTAAGGATTTCAGAAGATTCTATTTTAATCTTTTCAGAATATGATAGAAACAAATTCTATAAAAGCATGGTATCTAGCCGCTCGCCCGAAGACTCTGACGGCGGCGGCTGTTCCTGTTTTATTGGGTATTGCGCTGGCTTATAAAGACGCTCAGCAGATACAGACATTGCCAGCCCTACTCTGCCTGCTCTTTGCATGGGTGATGCAGATAGACAGCAATCTGGTGAATGATTATTTCGACTTCAAACATGGTAATGACGACGAAAGCCGACTGGGACCGAAACGTGCCTGCGCTGAAGGCTGGATAACATTGGGAGCCATGAAATGGGGAATCATCCTCACTACTCTTCTGGGTTGCGCCATAGGACTTCCGCTGGTTCTTTTCGGAGGTTGGGAAATGGTTATCGTAGGCATCTGTTGCGTAGTCTTCTGTTTCCTCTATACTACCTGTCTCAGCTATCTGGGCATGGGCGATCTTCTGGTACTGCTCTTCTTCGGCATTGTACCCGTATGCTGCACATACTATCTCGTAATGCCCGAAACCATGCAGGGAGTAAGCCTGGAAACGGTTCTCGTATCTGTAGCCTGCGGACTGGTAGTTGATACGCTGCTTATTCTGAACAATTATCGTGATCATGACAACGACCTGAGAGCCGGCAAGAAGACCCTTGTGGTTCACATAGGAAAGAAGAATGCCGAGCGGTTATACTGCGCATTGGGCAATCTGGGCATCCTTACCATAATAGGTGTAACCATCTGCGAAGTATTTCAGCATGAAGCCAGCAGCATGTTCCTGCCGTTTGCAGCACTCTATATCATTCTGCACAACAGAACCTATATGGAGATGAAAAAGATAGGCGAAGGCAGAGAACTGAACAGAATTCTGGGCAAAACAGCTCTGAACATCTTCTGTTTCGGCATTGTATCATCCCTGATCATCATCGGAATGGCGAATTGAACAATAATAAACTAATAATAATGTACGCGCGTACCTTATTATATAAATAAAGTGGAGGAATATCTATGAAGCAACAGGTAAATCTCGAAATCATGGACTTTGTGGAGAAACAGATTCTCCCCAAATATAATGCTTTTGGCGAAAGTCATGGACTCAGACATGTTACCCGAGTCATCAGAAACTCACTGAAACTGGTTCCGGTAACCGGAGCCGACATCGATATGGTGTATGTAATAGCCGCTTACCACGACCTGGGGATGAGCGGTCCGCGTGCCATTCATCACATCACCAGCGGCAAGATTCTGCAGGCAGATGCAAGACTGAAGCGCTGGTTCAATAAAGAGCAGATTAAAATCATGAAAGAAGCCGTTGAGGACCATCGGGCTTCATCTAGCCGTCAGCCTCGTAGCATCTATGGCAAGATTGTGGCAGAAGCCGATCGCGACATTGACGTTCACGAGATATTTCTGCGCGCCATACAGTATGGCAAAGAAAACAATCCAGCTGATGACAAGGAGCAGCAATGGGAGCGGTTCAGCCAGCACATGGACGAGAAATATTCAAGAAACGGATACATCAGGTTATGGATTCCCAACTCCCCTAACGAGAAAGCGCTCAACGAACTGCGCAATATTATAGAGGACAAAACAGAGTTGAGAAAATATTTCGAAAAAATATTCGAAGAAAACAGCTAAAACATTTGGTAGTTTCAAAATATTGCATTATCTTTGCATTATCAAATAATGACTAAGATGATTGCACCATAGCATCGTGATGATGCCGGGGTGCTAGAAGGAATAAGGGTCGTTTCGGTTCGATCGGGATACTCATCAAATTACACTATTGAAACCGAGAGGACATACTCTTGCTCATGGCGGGCCACATAAACTGCAGCAGGCAGGTAAGCTGAAAAGCCGGTGGATTACAAAGGCGGAGAACTCTCAAATGTTTATACATTCGGAGTTTCATCACATCATCGAGCGGCCCTTTCTTTTACAAGAGGCGGATTTCTGAGAAAGAAATCCGCCTCTGCTCGTTTTAGGAATGAAAGCACTCATAATACTGAAAGAAAACAACCCCTGATAATGTGAGAGTTACAAAGAAAATGCATTTTTATCGAAAAAAAATTGCAAAAAGATTTGGTAGAATCAGAAAAAAGTAGTACCTTTGCACTCGCATTTAAGAACGATGCTTGGTTGATTCGGTTAAGAATCCGACTGGAAGGTTGGGTGAGTGGCTAAAACCAGCAGTTTGCTAAACTGCCGTGCGGGTTACCGTACCGGGGGTTCGAATCCCCCACCTTCCGCAAGCTATCGTACGAAAAATGTACCGTTGGTCGATTCATCTAATGGTTAGGATACAAGATTCTCAATCTTGGCATAGGGGTT
>OGEQ01002942.1_pt1 | contig 10536 bp, 8 predicted proteins | sample 1570731 | NCBI WGS metagenome assembly OGEQ01 (sample SAMEA2582132, study PRJEB24529) | metagenome | biome: Human gut stool | place: China | collected 2011 | reverse complement strand
GCGGCCGCCTGCAAAAGCCAGACTCTGATTCTGCATCCTGGTGCCCACGTCGGTGCCGGAGTTAAAACCGGACTTCAACAGGTCATAAAGGGGCTCAATGAAGTCTTGACAAAAGACACGCCTCTTCATATTGCACTGGAAACCATGGCGGGAAAGGGATCGGAACTTGGCCGGTCTTTTGAAGAACTTGCAGCAATCTATGACGGCGTAGTCTACAGCGACAAACTGCGTGTCTGTTTTGATACCTGCCACACTCACGACAGTGGTTATGATATCCGTGGTAATTTCGACGGTGTGATCGACGAGTTTGATCATTTGATCGGTAAAGATCAGATTGCGGTCTTTCATATTAACGACAGTAAAAATGTGTGTGGTGCAAAGAAAGACAGGCATGCCAATCTCGGCACTGGAGAGATTGGATTCGATGCCCTATCCTATATCGTACACCACCCGGATTTTGAACAAATTCCGAAAATCCTTGAAACTCCATATATTCCTTCTCCAACAAAAGAGAAGAAATCTTACGCACCATACAAATATGAGATTGCAATGTTAAGAGCCAGCCAGTTCGATAAGAATTTTCCGGATAATATTATTGCAGAAAATGAACATTAAGTTACTATTACAATCAGTCAGTACTACTTTAAATTTAAACAAATAGATATCTGAGCAGTAAATCTTTAAAGGTTTGCTGCTTTTTGTTACTCATTTTCAGCAAACTCTTCTGACAGATTCTTGTAAAATGCCCCCTGATATTTAAATGAATCATTTTTTCACAATTGTGCTTGACACTTGCGAGTATCTGTATTATTGTATTACTCAGGTAGTACAATAATACAAAATGAAAGGAGTACATAATATGCCATGGAATTTAGATAGTGACCGTCCCATTTATCTTCAGCTCATGGAACGAATTCAGCATGATATTATCTCCGGCACCTATAAACCCGGGGACAAACTTCCTTCTGTTCGCGAACTTGCTATGGAAGCATCCGTAAATCCTAACACAATGCAAAAAGCACTTTCCGAACTGGAGAGAATTGGTCTGGTACACTCCCGCCGTACAAGCGGACGATTTATTACGGAGGACGAAACAATGATAAAACAATTAAAAACAGAGATTGCCACCGAGCATATCCGTGAATTTTTAAAATCAATGGAACATCTTGGATTTACCAGACCGGAAATCCTGGAACTGGTTCAAGATACAATGAAGGAGGAAAAATAATATGAAACCCATTTTAGAATGTAAAGGGCTTTCCAAAAAGTACAATAAAAGTGCCTACGCTCTCCACAATCTGAACCTGACACTGAACCATGGTCAGATCATCGGACTGCTTGGTCCAAACGGTAGCGGGAAAACTACACTGATCAAACTGATCAACGACCTCTTAACACCGACAGAAGGGACTGTTCTTATCGACGGAGAACTTCCTGGTGTCCACAGCAAGAATATCGTGTCCTATCTTCCAGACCACAGTTATCTGGACGGTTCCATGAAAATCCAGGATCTGGTTTCTTACTTTGCTGACTTTTATGAAGATTTTTCCAAAATCCGAGCCACCTCGATGCTGAAGGACCTGAACATAGATCAGACAGCACGTTTGAAAACTCTTTCCAAAGGAAATCAGGAAAAAGTAGCTCTGATCCTTGTTATGAGCCGCGACGCCAAACTATATATACTTGATGAACCGATCGGAGGTGTTGACCCTGCTGCCAGAGATTACATCTTACACACGATTTTAAGTAATTACAATGAACATGCAACGATTTTGATCTCAACGCATCTGATTTCCGATATTGAAAATATTTTAGACCGCGTACTCTTTATCCAGAACGGTGAACTTGTATTAAATGCAACCGTCGATGATATCCGGTCAGAACAAAAGAAATCTGTTGACGCATTATTCCGGGAGGTATTCAAATGTTAGGAAAAATCATCAAATACGATATGAAAGCCATGAATCGTTTTTTAATCATCATTCATGCATTCCTGCTTATATATGCATTTTTTATCCGTATACTGATCACAGGCAGACTTACAGCCAACAATGTTCATAACTTGGGTAATACTTACTTCTTAATTCTTGGATTGACTGTTTCTTTTGGTATTATCCTGCTTACCTGTGTTGCTTTTGCAACCTCAATTATCATTGCTGTGCATTTTTATAAGAGTACATACTCTGACGAAGGATATCTGACCCACACCCTGCCGGTCAAAAAGGGAACTCTCCTGATTGCGAAAGTCATTGCAGGAACAATCTGGTGCATAATCGACATAATTGGACTCTTTGTCGCTATATACATTGCTGCCTGGGTGCCATATGTAAAAGATTCTCTCTCCGGCAATAAAGCTCTCCTAATGGAAATTTTCGGTTTGGGATCCCATCTTGGAGTCTTTGGATCAATTGCCTTTTACAGCTTTTTCATGATAGCCGGAACAGTTGCAAATGTCATATTATATTACGCCTGCATCTCTCTGGGACAGATATTTACCGGTCATCGCGTCTTTGGCGCTGTTGCCATGTACTTTATCGTTACATTTGTAGAAAGCATTAGCTGTTTTTTGATTTTTATCCCACTTGGACTGTTAAACACCCAGGCTGTAACGATTGGGACAAGTACAACACTTTATATGTCTACACCATCTCAGTATATGCTCGGCCTTTTGGGAATCTCTCTGGCTTTGATGGTTATATGGAGTGTGATTCTTTATATCATTACTTATTATCGTCTGAACCGTAGATTAAATCTGGCATAATCGTTATACAGCAACAGCATTATTCACAACATAGACCAGACATATAGGAATCTGCAAAATCACAGACCGCCTGACACAAGAAAAACAATGTATCAATTTTTATTCTTTTGTCCGGACGGTCTGTGCTTCTTCCTTTTCTTTTTTCCAGAACTCTTTTATCTGCTCTGCCATATTTTCAAGGCTGCAGCTTCTTTGGTTCTCCCATTCTCTTGGAAAAGTCTCCTGATACCTCCTGTCGAAAAAGCGATCATCCAGCAACAGTATCACTCCTCTGTCCTCGTCTGTTCTTATGACACGTCCGGCTGCCTGAAGTACCTTATTCATTCCCGGATACAGATAAGCATAGTCAAATCCCCTCTGTCCATGCTGGTCGAAATAATCCTTTAATATCTCCCGTTCTCGACAAACCTGTGGCAGTCCTGTTCCTACAATCACGGCTCCGATCAGCTTATCCTTCGTCAGATCAATTCCTTCTGAAAAAATACCGCCCATGACACAAAAGCCAAGCAGACTTTCCTTTCTTTCCTCTTCAAATGTATTCAAGAATTCCTCCCTGCCCTTTTCTGACATAGACTGGGATTGTATCACACAAGTAATTCGATGTTCCAAAGCCGGGAAGGCTTCTAACTCTTCCTTTTCCTGAATCTTTTCAAAAGCTTCATAGACATCTTCCAGAAAACGATAAGACGGAAAGAATACCAGATAGTTCCCTTTCTTTCCATTTGCAAGCTTCCACAGATACCTGGCATATCTCTGATACATCTCTTCATTTCTCCGTGTGTACTTTGTACTTACATCTCCTCCGACCATTAGCAGGCGATGCTCTACATCAAATGGGGATTCTGCATAGATTGCATAATCTTCTTTTCCAGTGGAAAGCAGTTTCTTATAATATGTAATTGGCAATAATGTAGCTGAAAAGAAAATTGTGCTGTTTCCCTTTTGCAGAAATTCTCCCAAATTTCCCGCTGGATTGACACAGAACAGATGTACCCGGAATTTCCCTTCCCCATCCAGTTCACTATAAATCACATAATTCTCATCTAACCGCTCATGTATATCCATAAAGCTTCGAATGTGAAAATAAAACTCCAGAACTTCTTCCCGGATATCTTCCTTCTCACATTCTTCCAGAAAACGTTCCAGTTCTGTCATCAGATTTAAAAGCTTGAGGTAAATATGCGATACACTATTTAGAACTTTATATTCTTCGCATTCCCGTTTCATTGCCAGAAGCCCCCGGTTACAATCTTCCAGTCTCTCTGTTAGCTTCTCATCCTCATACCGGACCTTTTTCTTAATTCCAAGAAAATCTTCTTTGCAGATACTGGCACTGTACATCTGCCTGCCCCGTTCCACCAGATTATGTGCTTCATCAATTAAAAACAGATAATCGCCTTTATTTCCTTCTCCGAAAAATCTGCGCAAATGCGCCTGTGGGTCAAATACATAATTATAATCGCAGATAATTGCATCAACCCAGACCGCCACATCCAGACTCATCTCATACGGACACACCTTCCATTTTCTTGCCTGTTCCTCTAGTATCTCCCGGTTCAGTTCATCGGAAGATGTCAGAAGTTCATAGACTGCATTGTTCACCCGGTCAAAATGTCCTTTCGCATAAGGGCAATAATCTGGATTACAATTTGTCTCTTCACAAAAGCAAATTTTATCTTTTGCTGTCAGAACAATTACTTTCATGCGAAGCGCCTGTTCCCTTAATGTCTCAAATGCCTGCCAGGCTACTGTTCTTGTGATCGTCTTCGCTGTCAGATAAAATATCTTATCACCCAATCCCTCTCCTACTGCTTTCACTGCCGGAAATAATGTTGCGATCGTCTTTCCAACTCCGGTCGGTGCCTGAATAAACAGCTTCTTTTTTCTAAGTATCGTCCGATATACCGATGTTACCAGGTTCTTCTGCCCTTCTCTGTATGCAAATGGAAATTCCACATCCTTGATCGACTTATCTCTCTTTTTCTTCCACTGAATCTGATATCTCGCCCACTTTTCATACTTTCCGATCAGCTCATAAAACCACCGTTCCAAATCTTCGAATATGTAACCACTCTGAAAACGCTTTATCTCCTCTGTCTCCATATTACAGTAAGTCATCTGCACACCAATTTCCGGCAAATTATGAGATGCCGCATAAATATACGCATAACACATTGCCTGTGCAAGATGTACCGGTACCGGCTCTTTAATCTGATTCAGTTCTCTTAACACACCTTTAATTTCATCAATGACAATTCCTTCCGGAAGCTCAATAATTCCGTCTGCTCTTCCTTCCAGTTTCAGCGTAAAATCTTTACATGGAATCTCATATTTTAGTGAAATCTCTGCATGATAATCCGGACCCATCTGCTTTTGAATCTTCCTGTGGATTCTGCTTCGTTCCCTCCTGCATGGCCTCCTTTTGAGCTCCTGCCGTTCTCCGATTGTCGATATCGCCGGAGCGCAGCACAAATTCCACCAGATTTCGCACAGAAATGCGAATCACAGGCTGTTCAAGATCCATTGTGTTTCTCCCTTTCCCTGACACTTCTTGTAAACGCCCATATTATAACACATAAATATAAAATATTTTAAAGTAATTTTACACCTCGCCTGCCATCTCAGTCATCTCCGGCCGATATCTGAGTGGAAGATGCTGCATCTGACTTCTTGGATTCTCCCTGGATTCAATAGATATTGTCCTGCAAAAAGCAGTCCACAGACTTGCATACATCTGTTCATTTTCCGATATCTGCCCCAGCCTCTCCTCCTGAATCCGTTCATTTTCTACCAATACCCATTCCTTTCCCGCCTCATGCACTGCATACATATGATGTGTCTTATCATGGATCAGCCAGTTTTCCTGTGGAAGCCGGTTAGCAAAATGTGGAGCAATACAAGTCAGTATCCTGTTCTTTGGCGCAATCCCTCCATACAAAATCCCGCCAGACAACTCCTGAAATCTCAAAAATCCTTTATAATTATGGGCTTCACTTCCTACCTTCCTGCTCAGTGCAAAGACACGTTCCACTTGTGGGGGGCGCAAATGGTCCATAACCTTTTTACTGTCACGAAGCCTTCTTGCAGCCAGCATTGTCCCATAAATTGCATCTGCCTTATCCTTATCCGAAGCAAGAGATGCATGCCAGATATCAGCATAAGCCTGTCCTCCCAGATGTTTTCGGATCAAGCGTTCTACTGCCTGTTCCTTGTGAAGATTCTCCTCCACCAACATGTACTCACAAAAAAGCTCCTGTTCTAATATTATTGCAATCCCACACTCTTTTTCTTCTCTTCCTTCTTTCCATGCATCATAAATTGCAGAAAATATTCCTGTGATCGTATCATTACACACATAAATCTTTTTCATAGAAATTCTCCCGGAATCTGACATCATCAAATAATGAAAGCTGTCTGTAACCGAGATTTCTCACCTCCTGTGGCAGTTTTTCTCTGGAATCCAGAAGATTTCTGGCTATGGATTCCTCTTCTATCCTGAGCGGATACATTGTCTTCCCATTACAGGTAATAAAATACACCGCCCGTTTCAGTACTACTCCAAGTTTCTTAAGATCTGCAAAATCCAGCGTTCCAAGTCTTCTCGCTTTCACAATTCTTGTTGCTGATTTATATCCAAGACCCGGTACACGGAGCAGCGTCTCATAGTCTGCCCTGTTAATCTCCACAGGAAAATACTCCAGATGCTTCAGCGCCCAGTTACACTTCGGATCAAATAATACATTAAAATTCGGTTCCTTTTCCGACAATAATTCATCTGCCTGAAAATGATAATAACGAAGCAGCCAGTCTGCCTGATAGAGCCGATGTTCTCTAAGAAGCGGTGGTCCATCATCTGTTCTTGCCGGAAGTGCTTTATCTTCATTCACATGTACAAATGCAGAATAAAAGACACGCTTAAGTTCAAATTTCTTATACAAGGACTCTGTCACCTTCATAATTTGATAATCTGACTCCGGAGTTGCCCCTATAATCATCTGCGTACTCTGGCCTGCCGGAACAAATCTCGGTGCCTGACGGTATAATGACAGTTCACGGCTATTTTCATTCCTCCCTTCTTGGATGAGCCTCATCGGTGCGAGGATATTCTTTCTGGATTTATGCGGTGCCAATAGTTTCAATCCTTCTGCTGTCGGAAGTTCCAGATTCACACTCATTCTGTCCGCCAGAAATCCTGCTTTTTGGATCAGTTCCTGACTTGCTCCCGGAATGGCTTTCACATGGATATATCCCTGAAAATTACACTCTTTTCTCAGCTTATAAAGTGTTGCACAGATTAACTCCATCGTATAATCCGGACTTACCAGAATGCCGGAACTTAAAAATAGTCCTTCAATATAATTTCTCCGATAGAATTCCATTGTAAGCGTACAAACTTCATCAGGTGTAAAAGAAGTCCTCACTACATCATTACTTCTTCTGTTCACGCAGTACTTACAGTCAAAAATGCATTCATTCGTAAACAGGATTTTTAAAAGTGAAATACATCTGCCATCTGCAGAAAAACTGTGGCAGATTCCACACTGTGTACAGTTTCCTATTCCGGAACCATCACCTTTTCTCTTCGTTCCACTGGAAGTACACGCCACATCATACTTTGCTGCATCCGATAAAATATTTAATTTTTCATAGATAGACATGGGATTCTGTATCTTCATATTCTTTCCTGCTTTCCTAATATCATAGTGCAAACATCTGTTCTGTTTTTATTATAAGAACATTTGTTCGATTTGTCAATTTATATTTTAACGATGCCAGGGCCCCAATATGAGCCTAAAAGTGGGATGACAATCCCACGATATGCGAATAATTGGGAGGATTGTGGGAGTGCAAAGCACGGAACAATCCGTAGGCATCATAGTTGAAGCTTTTGGTACCAACATCATTTTAATTACATGGAATTAGGATAAAAAAAGAATAACCAACTGATATCTTTCTTCTCACATATCAGCCGGTTACTCTTTCTTTTATTGTTACATGAAGTACATCTCTGCACTCTTATTAGCAAATATTTTTCAAAATATTCCTTGTAATCTTCTTATATTTTATTTACTGCATCTGCCAGGTACTCATTCGAAACTTCATAGAACTTCTCATTCTCTACCATCTCAGAAAGAGCCGGATCAATCGGCATCTTACCAAGAACCGGAATACCTAACTCAGCTGCCACTTCATCGATATGGCTTTCTCCAAATACGGAAATCTTCTTTCCACAATCCGGGCAAGTCAGATAACTGTAATTCTCTACGATTCCGAGCACCGGAATATTCATCTGTCTTACCATCTTGTAAGCTTTCTCTACGATCATACGCACAAGATCCTGTGGAGATGTTACGATCACTGCTCCATTCACCGGAAGAGACTGGAATACTGTAAGTGGAACATCACCAGTTCCAGGCGGCATATCTACAAAGAGATAATCCAGATCTCCCCATATAACATCTGTCCAGAACTGCGTCACAACACTTGTAATAATCGGTGCTCTCCAGATTACCGGATCCGATTCATTCGGTAAAAGCAAGTTGACAGACATAATCTTTGTTCCGTCTTTTGCAATCTCCGGAAAGATTCCATCATCGCTTCCTTTTGCTGTATCATGGATTCCATACATCTTCGGAATAGACGGTCCTGTAATATCTGCATCCAGAATTCCTACAGAAAATCCTTGTTCTCTCATCATTCTTGCCAATGATGCAGTTACCATCGATTTTCCGACTCCGCCCTTTCCACTGACAACTGCGATCACATTACGAATGTGTGATTTTGCATTCGCCGGTTTATGAAAATCCTGCGGTTTACTATTACAAGTCCCTGCATGTGCACACCCCTGGCAATCGGATGGTGAGCATCCTTTCTGATTCTCTGACATAACTAAAACTTCCTTTCTGGCCTCTTTTACTCTTCTACTGCTGCGATTACTTCAATCTCGCAGAGTGCTCCCTTAGGGAGATCTTTCACTGCAAAACAGCTTCTTGCCGGTTTAGATGTGAAATATTTTGCATAAACTTCATTGAATGCTCCGAAATCAGCAATGTCAGCCAGGAAACATGTTGTTTTAAGTACATGCTCATAATCTGTACCTGCTGCTTTTAAAATCTCTCCTACATTCTTGCAAGACCACTCAGCCTGCTCTTCGATTGTATCTCCGCCAAGATTTCCTGTCTCAGGATTGATTCCAAGCTGTCCGGATGTATAAAGAACTCCGTTATTAACATATGCCTGTGAATATGGCCCGATTGCTGCCGGTGCTTTTTCTGTTGCGATTACTTTCATAATCCTATACCTCTCTTTCATTATTCTGAAACTGCTCTGTATTTCTGAGCTCTGAATCTATTGTACTACCTTTTCAGGTAATTTATCAACCTTGAATTACCTTTAATCTTTGCTTTTACTCCCTCTTTCACAGCTTTAAATTTCCAGGTTATTCCTCGTGACATCTTTGAGCCATTTGTAACTGCGGTACCTCTTTAGCGTAAGCGGTAATTTCACCAGCTCATCACTCATCAGAAGTATATAAACGACCGGTACACTTGCGTGTAAGAAAAATGCTGCGACTGCACCCAGTAATATAGAAAATCCCCACATCGTAGACACATCCAGAATTAATCCGAATCTCGTATCTCCTCCTGAACGAAATACACCTACTACCAATGTTGTATTGACTGCCTGCGCAATAACAAAATAGGACATGACGCCAAACATCATATAAAGATATTCTTTTGCCTCAGGTGACAATACAAGAAATGTATTTGCAATCGGAGCACAGATTAAAATTACACATGCACCACAACAGCCCATAATAAGTGCCAGCCGGATAAATCTTTTTGCATAAGCCTTCGCATAATCGAATTTACGTTCCCCAATCGTCTTACCCAGATAGACGGCTGTCGCATTTGCAATTCCAAATACAACGACCTGGGCAAGCTGTCTCGCTACTTGTGCAACTGAATTTGATGCAACCGCCGCACTCCCAAGATGACCGATGACAGCAGTATTCGCAGAGACTCCAAGTCCCCACATCATTTCATTTAACACAACCGGCATGGCATAGATTAGATAATCTTTTGCAAGTACCCTGTCAATCTGTATCATAAATCGAGGACGAATTTTCACATCCTGATTCATGAAATGTGCATAAATAAGCACGATCAATGTCTCTGTCATTCTGGCACATAATGTGCCGATTGCAGCTCCTTGTATTCCAAGTGCCGGAAATCCAAGAAGTCCAAAAATCAAAATTGCATTCATAATTGCATTGACAACCAAAGACATAAAATATACAAAAGTAGCAATCATCACCCGTTCAATACTTCTCATAATATTCAGATAAACCTGCGTTACCGCTATGAAAAGATAAGATATTCCAACGATCCGTAAGTATTTCACTCCCTCTGCAATTACTTCCGGATCCGATGTAAAAATACGCATCAAAGGACCCGGAATAGTCAAGGCCAATGTCATAAAAATTACCGCAATTGCAAGTGAGATTGTAAGTCCCATACCAAGAATCTTCTCAATTGTTCTGATATCTTTCTTTCCCCAGTACTGCGCTGTCAGTACTGTTGCTCCAGATGTAATGCCGAAAAAGATCAGCATCATAATAAACTGGATCTGTCCTGCCAGCGAAGAACCAGACAACACTTTTTCTCCCACTCTTCCAAGCATCATAACATCAACTGCAGTCACTCCGACGTTGATCAGATTCTGGAGCGCCATTGGAATAATTAAGGCAAATACATTTCTGTAAAATGCATGCC
>OGEQ01002939.1_pt1 | contig 10546 bp, 7 predicted proteins | sample 1570731 | NCBI WGS metagenome assembly OGEQ01 (sample SAMEA2582132, study PRJEB24529) | metagenome | biome: Human gut stool | place: China | collected 2011 | reverse complement strand
TTGAGTTCTCCAGAGAACAGGGAAAGAAGGAGCATAGCAGGTTGGGTTGAAAACGTGAGGGGGAAAAGATGGGTGGTATAGCGGTGTATATGGTGTGGGGACGCATGTTATCCCCTTGCGATAACGCGAATTCATCCCTACAAAGGTATAATGACCATCAATATGGCGCTTGTATAAAATAATGCAGCAATCATCTTTGAACGAGAATAAGGCGAGGGAGTGGAAACGTTAGTTATTCTGGCCGTAGTCGTATGGATACTTTTCAAGCTGGTACAAAAGGTTACGAGCAAACTCTATCCTCAAGACTCGGTGAAGGTACAGGAGAAGCCCGACACGACACCAGCGACGGATGCCTGGGGAAATTACCCTAAAGCCGAAGGGCATGTCGTTTTATTCGAACAGTTCCGACGTGAGCAGGCGCAGCGGCAGCAAGCTGCTAAAGAGGCTGAGACATTCTACCGCTCAAGGGAGTGGCGGCGTTTACGTTACCAGGCGTTCCAGCGCTACGGCAATAAATGTTGCGTATGCGGGCGCGGCGCCAGTGACGGGATGGTGATGCACGTTGATCATATAAAACCGCGTTCTCTTTACCCGCATTTAGCCCTCGATATTGCCAATCTGCAAATCATGTGCAACGAGTGCAACGTCAGTAAGGGCAACAGAGATGAGGTTGCGTGGCAATAATAAGGACAGGTTAGCGGCTATGTGCAATTCCCCTGGTATTAAAATGTTCGTAACGAACAAATAAGCAAGTCTTGACGGAATGAATCCGCAATGACGCTTTTATTTCGTTACAGCAGCTCATTGGTGAATTCCTGCATCACCGCATTTGTCGGTAGCGCCATTTGCCTTGCGTTAGTCCTGCTCATTTTCAATAAAGTGAGATGACTGCCAGTGGCTGGAGATCAATGATGCGGGATACTTACCTAACGACGGGCTGTTACCTTATCGAACGTTTAAGGAAAATACAGGAGGGATAACGGGAACTTACTCCGTATCGCGCAGCTATCGCCTCCCTTATTTCTTATTGATGCAACGGTTGGTCGCAGGCCGCGAGGATTGACTCATGCATCGCTTCGGAAAGTGTCGGATGCGCAAAGATCATCGACAGGAGACTTTCATCGGTGGCCTCCAGGTGTCGGGCGATACCAAACCCCTGGATCTGTTCCGTGACCTGTGCGCCAACCATATGCGCGCCCAGCAATTCACCTGTTTCAGCATCGAAAATGGTCTTCACAAAACCCTCTGTCTCGCCGCTGGCCAGCGCCTTACCATTGCTCTGATAAGAGAACTTACCGATCCTGACGGGTCGTCCTCTGGCCAGGGCCGTCGATTCCGTCAGGCCCAGACTGGCAACCTGAGGCCGGGAATAAGTGCAACCGGGCACATAGTCGCGATCAAGCGGGTGGGTGCCTTCGACACCAGCCAGTGTCTCAATGCAGATCACGCCTTCGTGACTGGCCTTGTGCGCCAGACACGGCGGGCCAGCTACATCGCCGATGGCATAAAGCCCAAATACGTTAGTGCGACAAGCCGCGTCCGTCTTGATAAAACCGCGGTCTAACTCGACGCCCAGTGCTTCCAGCCCCAGATCTTCAATATTAGGCTGTACGCCAACCGCCAGCAGCACGCGTTCGACTTCCAGGAAAGATTCGGCGCTCGTATTTTTCATTGTACAGCGCACCCCGGTATCGGTGAGCTGTACTTGCGTCACCAGGGTCTGGGTATGGATCTGAATACCGCGTTTTTCGAATGACTTACGCACTGCTGCAGACACCTCGGCATCTTCCACTGGCAAAATCTGCGACGCTAGCTCGACCAGCGTCACTTTACAGCCCAGATCGTTATAAAGGCTGGCGAACTCGACGCCAATCGCCCCTGAACCGATGATTAAGAGCGACTTGGGTAAAAGCTTAGGCCGCAGCGCCTCGAAATAGGTCCAGATATGTTCGCCATCTGGCGCTATGCCTGGCAATGCGCGTGGTCGGGCGCCGGTTGCCAGGATCACGTGATCGGCCCGGTAATCGCGCGCCTCCCCTCGGGCATCCTCGACCGTGATTTGCCCCTTGCCGCGCAGCCGCGCGGTGCCATCAATCACCCTCACGCCATTTTTCTTCAACAGGTACGCAACCCCAGCGGTGAGCTGTTGCGATACGGTACGGCTAAACTGCACCAGTTTCTGCAGATCGACGTTCACCTCGCCCACGCTGATGCCCAGCTGACTGGCATGGGTGATAGTGTGCGCAACCTCAGCGCCATGCAGCAGCGCCTTGGTTGGAATGCATCCCCAGTTCAGGCAGATGCCGCCCAGATGTTGTTTTTCCACTAATACGGTACGAAGCCCTAGCTGGCCGGCACGGATGGCGGCAACGTATCCCCCAGGACCCCCGCCGATGATCAGCACATCGTATTTATCGTGCATAGCTCGTCTCCTGGATAAACATCAAGGTCGGGGTTTCAATCAGTCGCTTGAGTTCCCGGAGAAAAGCCGCACCTGCCGCGCCATCGATGACCCGGTGATCGCAGGATAGCGATACCGTCATTTGCTGGCGCGCGACGATTTGCCCGTCGCGTACTACCGCCCGGACCTCGCCGGCGCCAATGGCGAGGATTGCGCTTTGCGGTGGATTGATGATGGCGTCAAACTGCCGGACGCCGAGCATCCCCAGATTTGACAGGCTAAAGGTCCCGCCCTGGAACTCTTCCGGCTTCAGCGTGCCCGCTTTGGCTCTGGTCACCAGCGAGTGAATTTCGTTCGATATGTCGCTGATCGATTTCCGGTTCGCCGAGCGAACAATAGGGGTAATTAGCCCGGCAGGCAGCGCAACGGCCACCGAAATGTCGGCATCCGTAAAGCGGCGGATACTTTGTGCCGCTTCATCAAACTGGATATTGACGTCAGGCACGGCCACCAGCGCCAGGGCGCAGGCCTTCACCAGCAGGTCGTTAACCGAAATCTTGACGCCGGGTACTTCGCGGTTAATGTCCTGACGTAACGCTAACAGTCGCTCCAGATCGAGATCGACGCTCAAACGGAAATGGGGAGACTGTTGCTTGGACGTTTGCAGGCGAGAAGCGATAGCCCGCCGCATACCGGACATCGGGATGCTCTCAAAGGGGGCCGGGGCACTCTCCTGCACAGGACTGGTCTGCGGGTGCTCGTCGAGTAACAACGCCGCGGCCAGCACATCATCGCGACTCACCCGACCGCGTGAACCGCTGCTTCGGCAGTCATGCAAGTTGATACCCAGCTTGCCGGCCAGACGGCGCGCCAGCGGGGTGGCCGATACCTGGCTATCATCGGCATGCGAGCGGGGCGCTTTGCTGCGACGAACGGGGGGCGTCGGAGAGGCCAGGCGACCGCCGGCGGCAACGATCGCGCTTTCCAGATCAGAAACAGAGATACGTTCCCCGCGCCCGCTGCCGCGGACCTTTTTCAGGTCGACACCCCAGCGGGCAGACAGTCGTAACGCATGGGGCGTGGCATTAACCTGAGTCACATCGGTCACACCTTGCAGACTGACGGGGATGACGGTCTGCCCAACAGGGGGCTCGGGGCTGTTGGATGGCGGCGAAACAACGGAAGCTGGCTTAGCGCCTGCCTGTGCCGCTACGTCCGGCGCGGCAGCCTCCGGGCCTGGGGCTGCGGGTTTCGCCGTCGCCAGGCGGGCAACAAATTCGTCCAGTTCAGCATCGCTGACCGACGCGTCAGCCGCCAGGGCCAGCACGGCGCCTACCTGAAGCGTCTCACCCTCCCGGGCGAGTATCCGACGTAACGTACCGGCAAAGGGGGCCTCCAGCACATTGACGATTTTACTGGTTTCAATCTCACAGATTTCCTGCCCTCTGGTGAAATCGTCACCCTCCTGGATTGCCCATCGAGCGAGCAAGCCTTCCTCCATGGAAAGCCCCCACTTTGGCATTTCAAGCGTCTTGATTTCGCTCATAGGTTAATCCTCCAGCACTTGACGGACGGCGGCTTCGATACGTTCAACGCCAGGGATCCAGAGTTTTTCGAGAGCAGGGGAGAACGGGACCGGCGTGTGTGGCGGCGTCACCAGCAGAACGGGCGCTTTGAGGAAATGGAATGCCTGGGACGCAATCAGCGCCGCGACATCATGAGCAAAACCGAAGCGTGCCGCGGATTCGTCGACAATCACGACCCGCCCCGTGGAAGCCACCGATTCCAGAATACCTTCCTCATCCAGCGGCGAAATGGTTCGCGGGTCGACCACCTCGACCGAGATCCCCTCTCTGGCCAGTTTGTCCGCCACCTGGTTTGCTTTATGTACCATTGCCGACAACGCAATGATGGTGACGTCCTCCCCTTCGCGAGTGTAGTTGGCTACACCTAGCGGGATGGTATAGATCTCGTCCGGTACCTCGCCCTTGAGGTCGTACAACATTTTATGCTCGCAGAATACCACCGGGTCGTCGTCGCGAATGGACTGGATTAACAGACCCTTGACGTCATAAGGCGTTGAGGGCACCACCACCTTCAGTCCAGGCGTGGTGGCAAAGATATTATAGGGTGACTGTGAATGCTGGGCTGCGGCAGAAAACCCCGCGCCGATCATCCCTCGCATCACCAGCGGAGCTCTGGCTTTGCCACCAAACATGTAGCGGAACTTAGCCGCCTGGTTGTACAGCGCATCGTGACTCACGCCAAAAAAATCCATGAACATCAATTCCGCGACCGGCCGCAAACCCGTCGCTGCGGCGCCGGCCGCCATACCGATGATGGCCGACTCGGTAATGGGCGTGTCGATCACCCGATCGGAGCCGAACTGCGTCCACAGCCCTTTAGTGACACCCAGCACACCGCCAAAGGCTTCTATTTTAGCCTCTTCGGGCGCATTTCCGCCATGACCGCCACGCAAGTCTTCACCGATGAGCACCACGCGTTCATCGCGTTCCATTTCCTGAGCCAGGGCTTCCTTGACCGCTTCACGATAGGTTTTTATTGTCATGGTTATCACCCTCAGTATGAGACGTACACGTCTGTCAGCAGGTCTTCCGGAGCCGGGTAGGCAGCGGCGCGGGCCTTCAATACGGCATCGTTGACCAGGGCTTCTACTTCCTCGTCAATCGCCGCCAGTTCTTCCTGGGTGATATGTTGCTTGACCTTAGCGGTGAAAATCTTCAGCGGATCATGTTGTTCACGCAGGCGTTGCACTTCACCTTCCGCACGATATAGCGCGGGATCGCCCTCAAAATGACCATGCCAGCGGAAGGCTTTGGCCTCAATGACGCTTGGGCCACCGCCTTCTCGCGCACGCTTGACCGCCTCTGAGGTTGCCTCATAAACGGCAAAGAAATCGGTGCCATCGACGGTCACTGCCGGCAGGCCGAAGCCAGCGGCGCGCCGGGCGATATCACGCCCACCCACGGCGTAGTCATGGCCGGTCCCTTCGCCGTAACCGTTATTCTCGAAAATAAAGACGGCTGGAAGCTGGAGCACGACGGCCATATTGATGGCTTCAAAGACCAGGCCCTGATTAGAACCACCATCGCCCGTAAAAGAGACACCGACGTTGCCGGTTTTTAGCGTCTTTGCCGTTAGCGCGGCGCCGATGGCCAGGGGAGGGGCTCCCCCAACGATAGCGTTCGCCCCCAGCATTCCTTTCGACAGATCGGCAATGTGCATCGACCCGCCCTTACCGCGACATAACCCGCTGTCCTTACCGAATATTTCGGCCATCATGCCGTGAATATCGCAACCTTTAGCAATACAGTGGCCATGTCCACGGTGTGTTGAACCAATAAAATCTGCGCTCGTTAAATTTTCGCAGACCCCCACCGCGATGGCCTCCTCACCGGTATAAAGGTGAATGAAGCCCGGAATATCACCGCTGGTATTTTCCTGATGCAACCGCTCTTCAAAGGTCCTGATCTCCCGCATCTTGCGGTAAGCCTGCAATAACGCCTGTTTGCTGAGCATCGTTTAATTCTCCTCAATAAAGGTCACCCAGGCGGGGCCAACAGACAGGGCGGATAACCCTGGCCACACCCATGCAATGAATCTACGAGCGGTTAGAGAGAGTGCGAAGCCACCTTCATGGGGGGGGTAGGTGGGGGTTTTCATGCTTGAGGTCAAACTTTCTAAATTTTGTGTAGCAATAAAGTTTGGCTGCCCCATGTCATCCCGGGGGCTGGCGTACAATTGAAAAAAACAAAGCGAGTAGACACCACGGATGAAGCCATTGGATTTAGAAGGTCGCCAATCACCCTCACTGGTCTCCGGGCCATTGCGGCTGACGCGAGGCTTGCCGCTAATCCTGACCAAATTCGTCCCGCCTCGCTCCTCAATACAATTGCTGGAGCGCCCCCGGCTGCTTCAGCTTCTCAGTCCCGTTCAGCAGTGCCGGCTGGGCGTCGTCTGCGCCGGCGCTGGATTTGGCAAAACCACGCTGTTGGCGCAATGGCATCAGCAGATGGTCGCCCAGGGCGAACGTATTGCCTGGCTGAGCCTCGATGAGGATGATGATGACGTATGGCAGTTTATTCCTTATCTGCTGCAAGCATTGCGTCCACTCTATGCTGACTGGGACGCCGATTTCTGGCGTGACATGGAAGAGCAGAAGCTCTCCAGCTCCGAGCAACTGCTGGCCGGGCTCATTAACCAGCTACACTACTGCCCGCATGACGTGTACCTGATTATCGACGACTTCCACGTGATTAACGATCGTGGGGTCTATGAAGCGCTGGGGTATTTAATCAAGCATGCGCCTGCCGCCTTGCATTTGATCATTGGCAGCCGTTTCCACCCGAATCTTGCGCTGAGCCAGCTGCAGGCCCAGGACCAACTGGTGGAAATCTATGATCGAGACCTGCAATTCACGCTCGAAGAAACGAAACACTATTTTAGCCGCACGATTGCGCTACCCCTCAGCAACCACCATGCACAGCGGCTACAGTCCGTGACAGAGGGCTGGATCGCGGGCATGAAGATCGCTTCATTGTCGGCAGAATTACAGAATGATCCCGAGCATCTGTTGCGTAATATGCATGGAGGAACACGATCCATTGCCCGCTATCTGAAAGAGGTGGTACTGGATCCGCTGCCGGAAGAGGTTCTCGATTTCCTGGTGAAAACGTCCTTCCTCAGTCGGTTAAATGCCGAACTATGCAATGCAGTGACTGGACGTGATGATAGTAAAGCGATGCTGGCATGGATTGAGCGACACAACCTTTTTTTGTCAGCCCTTGACGAACAAGGCTACTGGTTTCGCTACCATCCTCTGTTGCAGGAAAATCTTCGGACCATGCTGCAGCAGAACAACGATATCGACCGCAAACAGCTGCATGAATTAGCCAGTCATTGGTTCGTCGAACAGAAGCTGTGGTCTGAGGCGGTACGCCATGCGCTCAGCGCAGGCAAGCCGGTGCATAGCCCCGTGCAGGACGGCGCAAGCGCTCAGTCACTGGCGGAAGAAGGGGATATCGATACTCTGATCTCATGGATGCATCATTTGCCGCCCAGCACCGATCCGTCGCGCATTGACCTGCAAATTAACCTGGCCTGGGCACTGGCGCATTATTTCCACTTTGATGAGTCGAGGCAGCTGCTTGATAACCTCGATCAGATGGTACTTCATCATCGTGAGGATTTAACCCGCAGCACCTGGTGTAAATTGCGCGTTGTGCGGGCAATTTGCGAAGCCTTTGCGGAAAACATCCCGGAGAGTCTGGCTATAGTTCAGCCGTTGCTGGCCGAAGTGCCCTGCGGCGACACCTGGGTTGATGGTCTGATATGCAATATTCTCAGCTATTGCCATGTTGTTAACCAGCGCTATCACGACGCGCTGGAGGTTCAACAGCATATGCCCTCTCCGGAAAGTCCTTTAGATAATCTGTTTGTTTCGGTTTATCGCGCGTTTATTATTGCCCAGTGCCATCTTTGTCAGGGCGATCTGGGAAAAGCCGGGTGGTATGCAGAGAAAACGTTGCGCTAGGCTGAATGTTATACCGGTACCCAGTCGACCAGTGGCGCGACGCTGGCGCCGCTGCTGGCGGAGATAGCCTATGAATGTCAGAGGGGTGACTCGCCCGAGCATCTGTTAGCCGACCGGCTCGAATTCATCGACCGATTCAGTCCACCCGACGCGCTGAGTCGTTGCTATACCTATCTCGCGCGTCAGGCCTTAGATAACGATATGCCCTATGAGGCCGAGCGATTGCTGGAGCATGCGCAGCGTCTTGCGGTGTCTCGCGGCTGGCAACGGCTCCAGGCCATGTTGTTAGCCGAGCAGGTGAGGGTGCGACTGCAGCGCGGCAATTTCACCGGCGCAGAGCAACTGCAGCGACAGCTTGAACAAATGGCCGCCAGCTTCAGAATGGATGCCGAACATCCCTGCCAACGCGCCATCGTTATGTCTGCATCCCTTAGCCGCAGCCGGCTTCTTCTCGCCAGAGGCCAAGCACCGCAAGCCTGCGTTTTACTGGCTGAGATGGTCTCCGATCAGGAAAGCCGGGGGGACAGGTTAACCGCAGCGCGTCTGCGTACGCTCTGGTCATTGGCCTTGTGGAACAGTGGCAAAACTGCCGCTGCGCGCACGACATTTCAGCCAGTCGTGCAGCTGGCTGAACAACAGCATCTCAAGGGCCTCTTTCTTGAGGCTGGCGATACCTTGCAACCTTTGCTTGCCGGTATGAATGAATCCTCTTCGGCTTGTACAGAGGAAGGGATAGTCCATGAACCCTGGGCCGGCAAACGCGCGCCTGCAGATGGAACACCGTTTAATAGTGGAAGCCCCGATATTCATGGGGAACTCAGCGAGCGAGAGTTGCAGATATTACAACTGATCGCTGAAGGTCAGATGAATAAAGAAATTGCTCGCACCCTCGTTATTTCTGCTGAAACGGTCAAATGGCACATCAAAAATATCTACGCGAAGCTCAAAGTGAATAGTCGCACTCAAGCGATGAGCCGGGCGCTGGAGATGAAATTACTGGATTAACGGTTTGAAGAGGGAGGGCTGGATATAAAATATTATTAAGATGGCATTGCTCATTGCCGCTTACGTTACGGTGCTATGAGCCATGGATAGACGGGCTTTACGCATAGCGATCTCCTTCGTTGGCAGATTGATTATGCCGGATGATTTCTAAATATGAATGGCACGATTATGCGGGATACTTACAATGAGACAACGAAAGCATAGGCGATGGGATGCGGACATCTGTTCGCTGCAATCAGAAAACGGGTTTTCATGATGCGCTTACGCACGATGATTAACGAACTGGATACGCTGGTAGCAACGAGATACTGGTTTTGTGTGGTGCCAGTCGCACTACCAAGGGGAAAAACACTGTAAGACCTGTCAAACGGGGATTTACAGTATCAGCAGAGGAGACTGGGCTTGGAACTAGGTCAGAAAGGAAACATACTGGATATTGATACTCCCCTGTAAATTGCGGGATTGGTATACCCGACCTTGCTCAGCAAAACTAACTCCTATTTTAATTTTCTATAGCACATTCAATTTCTTAATAAAATGAAATCATCAATACCACAAGTAAAGGCTCATGTTTCTGAATAAAGGGCAACGAGCCTGATATTGTAGGTAGCCTAACGATCCAAAAGGGTTATGAAAAGATTCCGAAGAGCGCTATCGTCAAACGTCTCCTGTTCATACTTGTCGTCGGACGACGGGAAGGTCGGAGAGGAGGCAATGCTACTGCGGTCTTCGATTTCGCTTATGCGCTCCTCAATATCAGAGATGGCTTTATCCAATACACTATCTGGTACGCCAAAGCGCGGAGCGAATTTTTTTAGGGCATCGATCCGATCCGACAAGGAGGATTCACTGTCATCCTGGTAAATGCGGCTAGTGTTATCCTTGAACTCGTCGAGCACAGCCCTCCTTAAAGCAAGAGTAATGCTATCAGGCAACCAACTTGCTGCGTCCACCGCATCAATAAACGAGGAAAGCATGTCAATTGAACTATAACTTATAGTGTCTGTGAGTTCCTTTTCAAGGAGCTCTAATAATTCATCTTCGTAAATAAATTGTCGGCTATAGCCCTTTTGATTCCGTAGAGAAAAGAAGTCAATCAAAATCTCTCCATCCGACCATGTACTGAAACCCTGCTGTGGGTTGCGGGCAATTGTCATTATACTGTCGGCAAATCGTTGTTCATTCGTGAGCTGCCACCAATCCATTATCATTCGGAGCCTCTTGGAATTTGCGGCGTCATTGTATTCAAGTGAGCGGGGGTCACCAGCTTTCGGACACCAAGGAAGACGTGTTTCGATCATCTCCAGCATGCCAACACAGGATCTGGCAACCTTCGCTTGATCGACCTCACTGAGTCCGCGCGGATGTACGAAGTTCCACAGACTCAACAGCCAATCAATTGAGGCCGCCGTGGGAACAAGGCGAATAAGGAAGTCCGTATCCAGCAGATAGGTTGAGAGATAATCCTTGAGCGAAGGATTGATAAAAGAGACTACAGGTCCTCTGATGTTGATGATTTTAATAAAACTACCTGGATTTGCCCCTATATTTCCAGACACCTGTTATCACTTAACCCATTACTGGCC
>OGEQ01002934.1_pt1 | contig 10555 bp, 9 predicted proteins | sample 1570731 | NCBI WGS metagenome assembly OGEQ01 (sample SAMEA2582132, study PRJEB24529) | metagenome | biome: Human gut stool | place: China | collected 2011 | reverse complement strand
GGCGGCGACCCGCGCCAGGGCAGCCGCGCGATCCGCCTGCGGCTGATGGACCAGGGTGGCCTGCAGGCCGCCCGGCAAAGTGACGGTGCGGGTCGCCAGCGTCATTACAGGTCCCGGGTTTGGTAGATCAGCTGCGAGCGGGTACGGTTGCGGAACTGCAGCTGGCTGACTTTTATGTCGCTGCAGGCCGCTTCGCGCCGGGCCTCGAGGATTTTGTGATGATGCGGGGATTTGCTGCACACCGGGTCGGCGTTATCGGCGCTGCCGGTCAGCATAAAGGCCTGGCAGCGGCAGCCGCCGAAGTCCTTCTCTTTTTCATCACAGGAGCGGCACGGCTCCGGCATCCAGTCATACCCGCGGTAGCGATTGAAGCCGAATGAGTCATACCAGATCGATTCCAGACTCTGCTCCAGCACCGACGGAAACGCCACCGGCAGCTGGCGCGCGCTGTGGCAAGGCAGGGCGGTGCCTTCCGGGGTGACGCTGAGGAAAATCGATCCCCAGCCGCCCATGCAGCCTTTCGGCCGCTCTTCGTAATAGTCCGGGGTGACGAACAGCAGGTTGGTGAGGTTGCCGCTGGCGGCCATTTTCTGCCGGTAGTCAGCGACCACCTGCTCGGCGCGGGCGATCTGTTCCCGGGTCGGCAGCAGCCCTTCGCGATTAAGAAACGCCCACCCGTAGAACTGGCAGGTGGCCAGCTCAACGTCATCGGCTTCCAGCTCAATGCACAGCTCGATAATTTTATCGAGCTGGTCGATGTTGTGCCGGTGGAGAACGAAGTTGAGCACCATCGGGTAGTCGCGCGCTTTCACGGCTTTGGCCATGGCCAGCTTCTGCTGGAAGGCTTTTTTGTTGCCGGCCAGCGCGGCGTTGAGCACTTCATCGCTGGCCTGGAAGCTAATCTGGATATGGTCCAGCCCGGCCTCGCTGAAGGCGTCCAGTTTGCTCTCCGTCAGCCCTATCCCGGAGGTGATCAGGTTGGTATAGAACCCGAGGTCGCGCGCGGCGCGGATCAGCTCCGGCAGATCTTTACGGGTCAGCGGCTCGCCGCCGGAAAAGCCCAGCTGAACGCTGCCCATCGCCCGCGCCTGGCGAAAGACCTCGATCCATTGTTCGGTGGTCAGCTCCTTATCCTGCCGGGCGAAGTCCAGCGGATTGGAACAGTAGGGACACTGCAGCGGGCAGCGGTAGGTCAGCTCCGCCAGCAGCCACAGTGGCGGATTGACGGTGGGTTTACTCTGGCTCACGGCAGGTGATCCACTTCTGTTGACAGGCGATCTGCAGGAACTCGATGACGTCGTCATCGACGCCGCCGGCTTCCGGGAAACGTTCATTAAGCATGGCGATAATCGCCGCGACGTCGCGCCGGCCATCGACCAGCTCGAGGATCGCCGCGGCGGTCTCATTGAGTTTGGCCATACCCTCCGGATAGAGGATCACATGGCTCTCCTGGGCGGCTTCCCACTGCAGTCGGTAGCCGCGACGAAAGGCAACGATGGACGTTTTTTGCATGATTACACCAGTCGGGTCGTGTGCCAGGCCGCCTTGTCGGTGACCGTGTGATAGGGCGGGCGCTGCAGGGCATAGGCCATGGTCATGGCATCGAGCATCGACCACAGAATGTCGAGCTTAAACTGCAGGATCTCCAGCATCCGGTTCTGTTTTTCAGCGCTGTCACAGTAGGCCTTCGCCAGCGCCAGGCCATGCTCAACGTCGCGATTGGCCTGGCTCAGACGACTGCGGAAGTAAAAGTAGCCTTCCTCTTTGATCCATGGATAGTGCTGCGGCCAGCTGTCGAGGCGCGACTGATGGATCTGCGGGGCGAACAGCTCGGTCAGGGAGCTGCAGGCCGCCTCCTGCCAGCAGGCGCGACGAGCGAAATTAAGATAGGCATCCACTGCGAAGCGCACGCCGGGCAGCACGTGACGCTCGCTGAGCAGATCGTCGCGGCTCAAACCGACCGCTTCCCCCAGCCGCAGCCAGGCTTCAATCCCGCCGTCCTCGCCGTGGCTGCCGTCGTGGTCGAGGATCCGCTGCACCCATTTGCGCCGGGTTTGCGCATCCGGGCAGTTGGCCATAATCGCCGCGTCTTTCAGCGGAATAGTGGTCTGGTAATAAAACCGGTTCGCCACCCAACCCTGAATTTGCTCGCGGGTCGCGTCGCCGTTATGCATGGCGATGTGGTAAGGGTGGTGAATATGGTAGAAGGCGCCTTTAGCCCGCAGAGCCTCTTCAAAGGCCTGCGGCGACAGCGTGTCAGTGATCAGCATGCGGTATCCTGAAGGGTGATTGCCATCCCGTCCCAGCTCACTTCGATCCCCTGTTGCGTTAGCGCCTGGCGCTGGGGAGACTGCTCGTTAAGGATCGGGTTGGTGTTATTAATATGAATGAGAATTTTGCGTTTTGCCGGCAGAGAGGCCAGCAGGGCCATCATCCCGTGCTCGTCGCCGAGCGCCAGGTGGCCCATATCGCGCCCGGTATTGCGCCCGACGCCGGCGGCCTGCAGCTCGTCATCCTGCCAGACGGTGCCATCGATCAGCAGACAGTCCGCTTTTTGCAGCCACGGCAGAAGGGTTTCAGCCGGCTCACCCAGCCCCGGGGCATAGAACAGCGTCTGCCCGTTGCGGCGGTTTTCGATAAACAGCGCCACGTTATGACCCGGCAGCGGCCGGTCGCGATACGGCGAATAGGGCGGCGCGTTGCTGGCGATAGGCACCGCGGTAAACTGCAAATCAGGACAGGCGTCAACGGTAAAAGGCTGCTGCGGAGCGATGGGATGATGCACCAGGCCGCCGTTCCAGTGCCGCAGCATGGTAAACACCGGGAAGCCGGTGGAGAGATCCTCATGAACCTCCGGGGTGCACCAGACCTGATGTGGGCAGCCTTCCCGCAGGCTCAGCAACCCGGTGGTGTGGTCGATCTGGCTGTCGGTGAGAATAATGCCGCCGATATGCGTTCCGCGCAGTACGCCGGCTTTATTTAACTCGGGGGTATGGGCAATCTGCTGGCTGATATCCGGCGAGGCGTTGCACAGCACCCACTCTTTACCGTTGTCGCTGACGATAATTGACGACTGGGTGCGGGGGGCAGCCTGAATGGTGCCATCGCGCAGACCCTGACAGTTGGCGCAGTTGCAGTTCCATTGCGGGAAACCGCCGCCGGCGGCGGAACCGAGGACTTTAATGAACATGAAGACGGACCGGGTAATGAATGAAGGTGCCCGCGCGAACGGCGGGCGGGGCGATTAACGGTTAGAAATGTACAGCGTCACTTCCAGACCGAGACGTAAATCGATAAAAGCAGGTTTCTTCCACATGTTTTGTTCCTCTTAAAAATGACTACAGGCCTCACGGATAATGGTGGATCTGTGACGGCTGCCGCATATTGCGCTTCACCGGGAGAGAGATCAACCCGGAATCTGTAAGGAATTAACTTTATGTTTACAATATAACCTATTGTTGCCAAACATTTTTTAATACCCGTAGCCAGTTACGCCACAGCAGCTTATCCAGCACCAATTGATCATAGCCGCTAGCGCGCAACGTATTGATAAGCCGCGGTAAGCCGGCCACATCGCCCAGCTCGTCCGGCAGGGTGATGCCGTCAAAATCCGAGCCAAGGGCCACATGATCCTCACCCATTATGTTAATAAGATAGTCGATATGCCGGACAATGGTGGTTAAGGGCGTGTCGCTATCGCGCCGGCCGTCGGCGCGCAGGAAAGCATTGCCGAAATTGACGCCCACCACGCCGCCGCTGTCGCGGATCGCCCGCAGTTGCTGGTCGGTCAGATTGCGCGGCTGCGGGCACAGGGCATGGGCATTGGAGTGGGTGGCCACCAGCGGTGACGTTGCGTGATGGGCGGTATCCCAGAACGCTTTTTCATTCATATGAGACACGTCAATCTGCATCTTCAAAGCATTGACCTGCTTAATCAGATCGATACCTGCCGCTGTCAGTCCAGGCCCAGTGTCCGGGCTACCGGGAAACGAACCGTTAACGCCGCTGCCGAAGCGGTTCGCAATATTCCAGAACGGACCAATGCTGCGGACCCCGGCGGCATAAAAGGCCTGCAGGTCGCGGCCCTCGCCATCAAAACCTCCGGCACCCTCAATATGCGCCACCATCGCCAGTACCTTATCCTCGCGGCAGCGCTCGATATCCGCCGCGCTCAGACACAATCTCAAGCGTCCAGCGGAGTGGGCGATAAGTTGCTTCAGGATGGCCAGTTGCTGCCAGAGGATATCGATCGGATCCCATCGTTGGCTGGCGTATTGCGGCGTCATACGGGCAATATATTCCTGCGGTGGCACGAATAGCGCGAATAGCCCGCCGGCAAATCCGCCTTGCAGCATGCGCGGATAGTCGAGATGGCCGTTCTCTATCCCGGCAAAGAAGGCGCTCACCGGATCCGCGCGATGGTGAAGCCAGAGATTCAGCAGCAGGTCATTGTGACCATCAAAAATCGCCATAGCGGGTTCCTGCGTTCTTAAGTGGTGAAAAATGCCTGCCACGGTAACGGATTTTTCTCCCGGGGCAAGCATAAATTCACATGCCCGCAACAATTGCCAACCTCGACTTTGTATCACACTGTATCTCGCGGCGCAGCGCTGACATTAAGAGATAAAAATGGCCCCGGTCGGGCACATGGCGGATACAAATTTCCGCTTTACTGGTCACGTACTCTCTTGATGACGATAAAAGGTGAGAAAACGATGAACAGATTATCCCTGATCCGCTATACCAGCGCCGTGGCGCTGGGGTTATCCACCCTGTGGTCCGCCGCCGTTTGCGCCGCTGAAGACGCGGGGGCGTTCGACAAGATCCAGCAGATCCGCGCCGGCGACCTGAATATTGGCTACGTGGATATCGGCCCGCGCGACGGCCAGCCGGTGATCCTGCTGCACGGCTGGCCCTACGATATTCAGAGCTATGCCCAGGTGGCGCCGGCTCTAGCGCAGAAGGGTTACCGGGTGATCGTGCCGTATCTGCGTGGCTACGGCACGACCCGTTTCCTCTCCGCCAGCACGCCGCGTAACGGTCAGCCGTCGGCGATGGCGGCCGATATTGTCCATCTGATGGACGCCCTTAACATCAGGCAGGCGGATCTGGCCGGTTTTGACTGGGGCGCGCGCACGGCGGATATCGTCGCCGCGCTGTGGCCGCAGCGGGTGAAATCCCTGGTCTCGGTGAGCGGGTATCTGATCAGCAGTCAGCAGATTGGCGAAAAACCGCTGCCGCCGCAGGCTGAGCTGTCGTGGTGGTATCAATTCTATTTTGCCACTCCGCGTGGGGAGGCCGGTTACCGGCAAAACACCCACGACTTTGCGAAATTTATCTGGCATCAGGCGTCGCCGCAGTGGCAATTCAGCGACGCGACCTTTGCCAAAACCGCCCGGGCTCTGGATAACCCGGACCATGTGGCGATCACCATCAGCAACTACCGCTGGCGCCTGGGGCTGGAGAAAGGGGAAGCGAAGTATGCCGGCTATGAACAACGGCTGGCGGCGCTACCGCCGATAACCGTGCCCACCATCACCCTGGAAGGGGCGAATAACGGCGCGCCGCATCCGGCTCCCGCCAGCTACCGTGCCAAATTTACCGGTAAATATGAGCACCGGGATCTGCCGGGAGTGGTGGGCCATAACCCGCCGCAGGAGGATCCGACGGCGTTTGTGCAGGCGGTGGTGGACGCCGATCGTTTGTAACCCGCGCCTTGCCGGCGGCGCGACGTTGCGCTTCCGGCAACACGGCTTATGCTTGTGAAGAGTTTATTTTGCCCCAGGAGCAGCCTTTGGAGCGTATTGACCACATCCTGGTCGTCGACGACGACCGCGACATCCGGGAACTGATTGTCGACTATCTGGAAAAATCGGGATATCGCGCCAGCGGCGCGGCGAACGGCAAAGCCATGTGGTCGGTACTCAAAAACCATCAAATTGACCTGATTGTGCTGGATATTATGATGCCGGGACCAAATGGCTATCAGACATGCCGGAAAATCCGGGAACTGAGCAATGCGCCAATTCTATTTTTAAGTGCCCGCACAAAGGAAAGCGATAAGACACTTGGCTTTTCCAGCGGCGGTGATGATTATCTGGCAAAACCATTTTCCTACAACGAACTGATCAGCCGGAGCAAGGCATTGATTCGGCGTTACCAGGTATACAAAGGGAAAAATGAAAGCGGCAATCAAAGTATCAATAGTGCTTCTGTTAATCCGACTGCTGATCCAATAGCTAGTACATCGAATGCTTCTGACTCCAGGCATCGTATCCTGCTCTTTCACGATCTGGAAATAAACCAGACTGTCCGGGAGGTTCATAAAAATGGGCAGCTTTTAGACCTTACAGAAACGGAATACTCCATGTTGGAACTACTGGTCGCGAACCGCCACCAGACATTTTCTGCCCAGCGTCTTTTTGAGTCTGTCTGGCAGGAGCCTTATTACTACGGTGCAAATAATACTGTCACCGTACATATTCGAAACTTACGCTCCAAAGTGGAAGATAATCCCGGTAATCCTGAACTAATTAAAACAGTCTGGGGAAAAGGGTATCGTTGCGACTAATAATTTTCATTAAGTAACAATGAGGTAACAACATGAAAAAAAAATTCAGTACCATGAAATTACAGAACCGTTTTCTTTTGATCTTGCTTCTGGCTCTGACGATTTCTGCAACATTATTCGAACTGCTTTGGCTAAATAAATGGACTCTGGTAAACTGGACAGGCAATTTTGAAATTTTACAGTCCCAGATTGATGACGAAGATTTCTGGACGAAATTGGACGAAACTGCACAAAATTTATCACTTCCAGAATCCTCAGACGATGAAGCTGCCGCAAAAGCAATAAAACCCCTTCTAGATCTGGCAGATAAATACACAAGCATTTATCTTTACGAACAGGAGGATGGCCTTTATATTACAGGACAATATGCAAAAATTATGGACGAAAAGCATTCCGGTTTCCGGACTTTTTTCGATCTTGGATACAGGTTAACTGATGGGGAAGGGGAAGATTTTCGTCAAGGGTATCTCCAATTTCAAAACGGAAAAGCTCAAGTCGTTGTTGTCAATTACCAGCGTGCCCTTTTCATTTACCCTTATATGTTTCTTTCGCTACTTTTAAGTGTCCTGGTCTTTCTTGGAATCGTCCTGTTCTTCATGAACCGGAAGATGCGTGAAGTACTGGCTCTGGAGCAGGAAATTTTGCTAATGTCCACAGGGGATCTGACCCACCCGGTTCCGCAATATAGTAAAGATGAAATTGGCATTTTGGCAAATGAGTTGAATCATCTTCGCATCTCTTTAAATGAAAATATTGTCCGTGAGCAAGAAAGCCGAAAAGCAAATCAGGATCTGATCACAGCACTCTCCCATGATTTACGGACACCACTTACAATTCTGACCGGATATCTGGAAGTATTAAAGCTTGGAAGAACTCCTGAAAAGCAGGCGGATTATCTGGACCGGTGTCTGAAAAAAGCTTCCGATATTAAAGAACTGACGGATCAAATGTTCAGCTACGCCCTTGTTTCCGAAGAGCAGGAAACTCCTGACATGTCCTGGCTGTCTACCGATTACATTTTTCAATGTATTCAGGAAAATTGCGATTTCATTAGTCTGGCCGGATTTACGACAAATGTTAAAATTCCAGAAGTGACTGGTATTCTGCTCAGCGACAAAACAATGATCAATCGCATTTTTACCAATCTGTTCTCTAATATTTTAAAATATGGAGACAAAGGAACTCCGGTCATCGTCCGCAGTTCCGTCCGTAAACAGCGCTTTACTGTAACTGTTTCCAATGCAATCAAGCAAGAACATTCTGATGTCGGAAGCAGCAATATCGGACTTCGTAATGTCCAGCGGATGATGCAGATGATGGACGGCGAAATGCTTCTGACAAAGAAAACATCATCAGACAGCCCGGGAAACCATAACATTTCTCAGAATACAAGTTCAGCCTTTGCCTCTGAAAATGTATCCGGAGTCTTTGAAGTTACACTTTGGTTCCCACTCCGATGACATGCTCTGACCTGCTGTTTTTCTAACAAGCGGAATATCAACTATCGATTGTTAAGAAATATGTTCCATTAGATAAGCTGCGTTTATAAATGCTTACAATATTGTTTTATAATCCTTATAAAACAGCATGAATTTTCATATTTTGAAGCAATTAGCTATTGTTTTTTGTAATAAAATCTGCTTAACTTATAAGTAGGCGATATAAACCACGCCAGGATAACCCGAATAAAATTATTGATAATAGTGAGGTATTAAGATGAAACCAATCAAAGAAGGAAAAGTACGTGAAATCTATGATAACGGTGACAGCCTGATTATGGTTGCTACGGACCGCATCAGCTGTTTTGATGTGATTCTTAATAACGTCGTTACAAAAAAAGGAACTGTTCTGACTCAGATGTCCAAGTTCTGGTTCAATCTGACAAAAGACATTATTCCGAACCATATGATCTCTACTGATGTAAAAGATATGCCTGAGTTCTTCCAGAAACCAGAGTTCGACGGCAACAGTATGATGTGCCGCAAGCTTGAAATGCTTCCAATCGAGTGCATTGTCCGCGGATACATTACAGGAAGCGGATGGGCAAGCTATAAAGAAAATGGAACAGTCTGCGGAATCACTCTTCCGGAAGGATTAAAAGAGTCCGACAAACTTCCAGAACCAATCTACACACCATCTACAAAAGCAGAGATCGGTGATCATGATGAGAATATTTCTTTTGAACAGAGTATCGATCATCTGGAAAAATATTTCCCGGGAAGAGGAAAAGAATTAGCAGAAAAGCTTCGTGACAACACGATTGCTCTCTATAAAAAATGTGCGGACTACGCACTGACACGCGGTATCATCATTGCTGATACAAAATTTGAATTCGGTCTTGATGAGAACGGTAACATGGTACTTGGTGACGAGATGCTCACACCGGACAGCTCCCGTTTCTGGCCAGCAGATGGTTATGAGCCGGGTCATGGACAGCCGTCCTTCGACAAGCAGTTCGCCCGTGACTGGCTGAAAGCAAATCCGGATAATGACTGGACCCTTCCGGATGAAATCGTCGAGAAAACAATCGACAAATACTTACAGAGCTATGAGATGTTAACTGGAGAAAAATTAGCTTAATGCAAAAGAATTACATTTACCGTGGGGGCTTTTACTTAGTAGGATTACTGGTACTGGCCCTCGGTATCTCTCTGAATACGAAGACATATTCCTACAGCGGAAGTTCATCTTCTTCACCAAATTCTTGGAAAAATTTGCGTTCTTCCTCTCGTTTAGCCTCTTGAGCTTTGCGTTCAGCCTCCCAGTCACTCCGGCTTTTTCTCCCTATCTTTTTGGATCTCGGTTTGATCATTTCTAAGGTTTCAGGTTCAGGTTTCTTGTACTTCTCTATCAAGTCTTTCAGATTCTGTGCATCCCTAAAATAATTCTTTAAATCAACAACCAAACCTTTTATATAATACCATTCTATAAGCTGCGAAAAAAACTTTGCTGCGTCTGCAATCCAACTGATTTCTATATGTTTCTTCATCAGTTCTTCATGCGTCATAGCTTCATATTTTTCGTGCATTTCATCATAGCGCATAGACTCCTCTTCATATTCCAATTGCGATTCAAGTTCACTTCTATCACTACGGTTTGCATTACAAGAATAAACAACAAATTGGTCCAAATAATCAAGCAGTGTATCTAGATTCTGTTCTGCATCCCTCAAAGCACTCTTTGCATGCTTTGCATCCTGACTTAATTTTATACATTCCTCTATCAGTTCATCACAAGTCTTATCTTCAAGTTCATGATACGGGTCATCCGGATTTCCCTCTAACACATGTGTTAGACCGCGATAACACCAGGAAGCTACAGCTTGGTTAAAGTGCCACATTATGCTATAAATATATGCCCCAACAGTATCCCCTGATTCTGAATAATGATTTTCTACTACTAGTCCATAATACTTAGAATCCTCTTCCGGTATATTCTCATTGTAAACCTCTGCCATATCTGCGCCTTCTACATCTAATATTTCTTCCCAGTCAATTCCCATAGTAAAGTTCTCCTTTTCTTACGTACTTTCTTGATTTGTTAAGCTTATTTTATCATACCATAATACTGGTCTGTAATTTATGTGGATTTAACCTGCCAAGCATTTCTTTTATGTGAAAATAGAATTCTCCTCAAAATAAAATAATCCCATAGCAGGTACTATCACGCGTGTACCTGCCAGGGATTATTTTATGGTATATAAATTACATATTTACATGGAAATCCAGCCAAATGCGTTTGCCACGGAACTTGCCAGAATAATCATAGCAAAAATCGGGCAAAGATATTTAATCATGACTACAAATATCTTCTTTCTGCGGAACGCAGCTTCCCCCTGTCTGATTTCCTCTTCTATGCGGTCTATGCCAACTACTTTTGATACAAATATACTTGTCATCATAGCTGCGATTGGCATCATCACTGAATTTGTCAGGAAATCAAAGAAATCCAGGAACTGCATACCGATGATCGTCACCCCTGCCA
>OGEQ01002930.1_pt1 | contig 10577 bp, 9 predicted proteins | sample 1570731 | NCBI WGS metagenome assembly OGEQ01 (sample SAMEA2582132, study PRJEB24529) | metagenome | biome: Human gut stool | place: China | collected 2011 | reverse complement strand
ACACCGTAGGCCCGCGCAAGCGCAGCGCCGCCGGGCAAGCTGTACCAGACTCCGTTCCCGTCGTTATGCCGGATGGCGGCTAACGCCTTATCCGGCCTACCTTCACCCCAGCTCTAAGGCTTGCGCCAGCAGGGGGATTCCCGTTGCATCGCCTGAGTCCCCTCATCCGCACAACGATGCGTTTGTTTATAGCCTGACTTATCAAGCTGAATCGTTAAATCTGAAAACAATATAGATCACATATCCTGGTGATAAATACGTATTACTTAGCAAAATAATACAACTTCCATCCCATTTAGCCTTAGCAAATCGGCCATTTTCTCACCAGGTGAGGCGCTTCACATTTTAATCACCCCCATGCCGGTAGATTTCACACGTCAATGACACAATCGATTCAGCAAAAAGGGAATAAAAATGAAAAAGACATTGGTTCTGACGACGATCGCCCTGCTGGTTTCCGGCTCGGCCGTGGCAAAAACATGGGTGCTGACGAACGCTGAAGAGGGGATAGATAAAGGAAACTGGCAGATCAACAGCGATCAGCTGAAGGTGAAAGATCATGCGTTCAGCATTGAGCAAAAAGTCCTGCACGGCGGTAAGCAGGAAGGCAGCAAAATCCTCACCATTCATAGTAAAGACGGCCTGACCATCACCCTGAGCCCGACACGCGGCATGAACTTGCTGCGTATTGAGGGTTTCGGCAGCCGGATGGGCTGGGATTCGCCGGTTAAAGAGGTCGTCAACCCGGCGTTTATCAATCTGGAAAGCCGCAATGGCCTCGGCTGGCTGGAAGGATTCAACGAGATGATGGTCCGCTGCGGCTATGAATGGACCGGCCATCCGGTGACCGCGGACGGGCAAATTTATACCCTACACGGCAAGGCGGGCAACACGCCGGCCTCTCTGGTGGAGGTGGAGGTGGCCGACAGCGCGCCGTATGAAATCCGCATCCGCGGGCTGGTGAAAGAGAGCACCTTTAAAAAAGCCGATCTGCAGACCCTGACCGAACTGCGCTACGTCCCGGGCAGCAACAGCTTCAGCCTGCATGATGTCTTAACCAACCATGCCGACTATCCGCATGATTATCAGATCATCTACCACAGCAACTTCGGCACCCCGATCCTCGAAGAAGGCGCGCGTTTCCTCGCCCCGATCTCCAGCATCAGCCCGTTCAATGATTACGCGAAGAGCGGGTTAAAAACCTGGCAAACTTATCAGGGACCGACCAAAGATTTTGACGAGATGGTATTTAATATTCAGCCCCTGGCCGATGAAAATCACCAGACCCTGGCCGCGGTGGTCAACAAAGCGGGCGATAAAGGGGCCTCTATTCAATTTGATACCCGTCAGCTGCCGGTCCTGACACTGTGGAAAAACACCGATACCGTCAAGCAGGGCTATGTCACCGGTATCGAGCCGGGGACCAGCTACGCCTATCCGGTGACCATTGAACGCGAGCAAAAACGCGTGAAGCAGCTGCAGCCGGGCGCCAGCGCGCAGTTTGATCTAACCTACACCCTGCTGCACGATAGCGCCCAGGTAGCCGCCGTTGAGCAGAAAATCGCGCAGATTCAGGGCGATAACAAAGTCGCGGAGAACGAGACGCCGATCGCCAAAGAGTAACAGCGCCGCCAGTCGAATGCCCGGAGCGGTACGCCGAGCCGGGCTACTCCCGCCCCATCACCTCGTGCCCGAGATCCCGGGCAAACTGCTGATACTGCCGCTCATCGATCGGCTGCGGGTAGCTCAGCACCAGCAGCTCATGATCCGCAATGCCCTGATGATAGGTCGGATGACGATGCACCCAGGGATTAGCATGGAACCCCATCGACTGATAAAAGCGCAGCCGTTTATGGGCGATGGCCGTGGTTAGCGGATCGATTTCCAGAATGGTCAGCGGGGCGCGCGTCAGGATCTGCGCCAGCAGCTGTTTACCATAGCCGCGGGAGCGCAGCGTGTCGTCGATCGCCAGATGTTCGATATAACCGTAGCCGGCAAACTGCCAGCAGCCGCTGAGGCCGACAAAGACGCCTTCATCGAACCATGCTTCCAGCGCGTAGCGCGGGTGGCTCAGCGCCTGACGTTTGGCCTCGCTTTCGCGCTGCTCGTGCCACGGAAAGGCGCGCGCGTAAAGCGCGTCCAGCATGGCGAAATGGGGCGAGTCGGTAGAACGTACACTTTCGCAGGTCAGCATCACACAATTCCTGGTAGCTAAAATAAAACTGCCCTCACGCGGAGGGCAGTGACCGGAGGCGTACGCGCTTATTCAGCCGCGGCCGCTTTTTGCGCCAGCTTATCCAGCAGCTTCTGATGAATGCCGCCGAAGCCGCCGTTGCTCATCACCAGGATATGGTCGCCCGGGTGGGCGGTTTTGACCACCATCTCCGCCAGGGTATCGACGTCGGCGCTCCAGTGGGCCGGCTGGACGCAGGCTTCCGCCACTTCCGCCACCTGCCACGGAATATGCTGCGGCTGCAGGAGGAACACTTCATCGGCGCGGCCGAGAGACGGCGCCAGATCGTCCTTGCAGACGCCCATTTTCATGGTGTTAGAGCGCGGCTCCAGCACGGCGAGAATGCGCGCGGTACCGCCTACTTTACCGCGCAGCGCCTGCAGCGTGGCGAGGATTGCCGTCGGATGATGGGCGAAATCGTCATACACGGTGACGCCGTTGGCTTCGCCGCGCAGCTCCAGGCGACGGCGGGCGTTGATAAAGCTGCCCAGCGCGTTCGCGGCATCCGCCGGCAGCACGCCGACGTGACGCGCCGCGGCAATCGCCATCAGGCCGTTATGCATATTATGCTCGCCGACCAGCGCCCACTTCACTTCGCCGACCTTTTCACCGTCGAGTAAGACTTCCCACTGCGAGGCGTCGGCGTTCAGTTTTTTCGCCTGCCAGTGGCCCTGCTCGCCCACCAGCTCCTGCTCGCTCCAGCAGCCCATCGCCATCACCTGCTTCAGGTTGATGTCGTTCTCCGGCAGGATAATTTTGCCTTTGCCCGGCACGATGCGCACCAGATGGTGGAATTGTTTCTGAATCGCCTTCAGGTCATCAAAGATGTCCGCGTGGTCGAACTCAAGGTTGTTGAGGATCAGCGTCCGCGGGCAGTAGTGAACAAACTTGGAGCGCTTGTCGAAGAAGGCGCAGTCATATTCGTCGGCTTCAATGACGAAGAACGGGCTGTCGCCCAGGCGCGCGGAGACGTCGAAATTGCCCGGAACGCCGCCAATCACGAACCCCGGTTTATAGCCGCAGGCTTCAAGGATCCAGGTCGCCATGCCGGCAGTGGTGGTTTTGCCGTGGGTCCCGGCGACGGCCAGCACCCAGCGATCGCGCAGCACGAAGTCGTGCAGCCACTGCGGGCCGGACATATAGGGAATATTATTTTCCAGCACCGCTTCAACGCACGGGTTGCCGCGAGTCATGGCGTTACCGATGATCACCAGGTCCGGCCGGGGCTCCAGCTGGCTGGGGTCATAGCCCTGAATTAAATCAATCCCCTGGTTTTCCAGCAGGGTGCTCATCGGCGGATAGACGTTAGCATCCGACCCCGTTACCTCATGACCGAGGGAGCGCGCCAGCATGGCCAGCCCCCCCATAAACGTGCCACAGATTCCTAAAATATGAATGCGCATTCGTCATTTCCTTTTCTTATCCGGGGCACATTTTACCCATATCCCGGGCCCTGGCGAAATGCATTTCAGGCGAATCTGTATTTTGCTGGCGCGATTCACCTGTGCGCACTTTTTTGATTCTTTGTTAAGATTGTTGCGTTCGTTTTACTCAACATAAAAATGCAGGGAACGAGTTATGAAAACGTTAGGTGAGTTTATTGTTGAAAAGCAGCACGAGTTCTCCCACGCCACCGGTGAGCTGACTGCTTTGTTGTCAGCAATAAAGTTGGGCGCCAAGATCATCCACCGCGATATCAACAAGGCCGGTCTGGTCGATATCCTGGGTGCCAGCGGTGCTGAAAACGTTCAGGGCGAGGTTCAGCAAAAACTCGATCTGTTCGCTAATGAAAAATTAAAAGCCGCACTACGAGCACGCGATATTGTTGCCGGGATCGCCTCTGAAGAAGAAGATGAGATTGTCGTCTTCGAAGGGTGTGAACACGCCAAATACGTGGTGCTGATGGACCCTCTGGATGGCTCCTCTAACATCGACGTTAACGTCTCTGTCGGTACGATCTTCTCTATCTACCGCCGCGTGACGCCTGTCGGCACGCCGGTGACAGAAGAAGACTTCCTGCAGCCGGGCAACAAGCAGGTGGCCGCGGGCTATGTGGTCTACGGATCGTCGACGATGCTGGTGTATACCACCGGCTGCGGCGTTCACGCCTTCACCTACGACCCGTCCCTTGGCGTCTTCTGTCTATGCCAGGAGCGCATGCGCTTCCCGGAGAAGGGCAATACCTACTCCATCAACGAAGGCAACTACATCAAATTCCCGCAGGGCGTGAAGAAGTACATTAAGTACTGTCAGGAAGAGGACAAAGCGACTCAGCGTCCTTATACCTCACGCTATATCGGCTCGCTGGTGGCGGACTTCCACCGCAACCTGCTGAAAGGCGGCATCTATCTCTATCCGAGCACCGCCAGCCACCCGGAAGGCAAGCTGCGCCTACTGTATGAATGCAACCCGATGGCCTTCCTCGCCGAACAGGCGGGCGGTAAGGCCAGCGACGGTAAAGAGCGTATTCTGGATATTATCCCGGAAAGCCTGCATCAGCGTCGCTCCTTCTTCGTCGGCAACAACCACATGGTAGAAGACGTCGAGAACTTTATTAAAGCGTTCCCGGACGCCTAAGCGCCCTGCCCGCTCCTCCCGCGCCTGCGGGAGGAGCATTTCTTAGCGACTCCCCGCCCCGCTCACCCGCGTCACCGCCGCATTCTGCCGATTTTCCCACAGCACGGTCAGCCCACGCTGCAGCGCGATAAAGATAAACAGCAAAATGCCGATGGCGATTTTCGTCCACCATGAGCTGAGGGTGCCGTCGAAGTTGATGTAGGTCTGAATCAGCCCCTGGATCGCCACCCCGAACAGCGTTCCCAGCACGGTACCGACGCCAACGCCCGCCAGCGCATAGCCCGCCTGGGTATAAATGGAAAAGACGATCCCGGCCAGCGTCGCCAGTCCGGTGGAGAGCATATAGATACGGATCGTGGCGCTGCGAGTCGAAATCCCCATCAGATTCGCCGACGTGGCGTTGCCGCCGATGGCATACACCTGGTTGCCAAAGCGGGTGCGATGGGCGACAAAAATACCGGCCACCACCACCAGCAGCATCAGCAGTCCCATGGCGCTGAGACGACCGCCGCCGGGAATGGTCCATGCCAGCCCGGACAGGGTGTCGTACACTGGGTGGTTAATCGGAATCGACTCCTCTGACACCAGATAGCTCACGCCGCGCAGGAAGAACATGCCGGCGAGGGTGATGATAAAGGCCGGGATCTTCAGGGCGTCAATCAGCAGCCCCATAAACGCGCCGAAGGCGCAGCCCATCACCAGCACCAGCGGAAAGGCCACCAGCGGCGAGATTCCCCAAAAGCCAATTGCTTTGGCGAGGAAGACGCCGGTAAAGGCGATCACCGACCCCACCGACAGATCGATCCCGCCGGAGAGGATCACGAAGGTCATGCCCACGGCGATGATCCCGAGGAAGGCATTATCCGTCAGGATATTGCAGATCACCCGCGTTGAGGCAAAACCGGGGAACTGGGTCAGGCAGTAGAGGTAGCCCAGCACAAACACCGCAAGGGTGATCATCAATGGTAAATTACGTTTTATCATGGCCGCGTCCCCCTTTCAGTAAACCGATAAAGCGCGGCGACTGGACAATCAGTACGCACAGCACCACCACCGCTTTCACCACCTGGTTGAGCTCCGGCGGGAAGCCGGAGAGCAAAATCCCGGTGTTCATTCCCTGGATAATCAGCGCCCCCACCACCGAGAGCAGCAGGTTAAAGCGCCCGCCCATCAGCGAGGCGCCGCCGATGACCACCGCCAGAATGGCGTCCAGCTCAAGCCATAGCCCGGCGTTATTGGCATCCGCGCCGCGAATGTCCGCCGCCACGATGATCCCGGCGATCGCCGCGCAGACGCCGCTCAGGACATATGCCAGCATCACCACGATGCGGGTATTGACGCCGGCGTTTTTCGCCGCGCGGATGTTGATCCCTACCGCCTCAATAAACATGCCCAGCGCCGTTTTACGGGTAAACAGCCAGAATAGCAGCAGCGTAGCGGCGGCGACGATCACCGGCGTCGGAAACAGCAGAAACGATCCGCTGCCGAGCCACGCCAGGGCCGGGGAATCAAAGGTGACGATCTGCCCGGCGGTGATCAACTGCGCCACCCCGCGCCCGGCCACCATCAGGATCAGCGTCGCCACAAAGGGCTGGATCTTAAGGACCGCCACGAGGATGCCGTTCCACAATCCGGCCAGCGCGCCCGCGGCCAGCGCGGCCAACAGCACCACCGGCAGGCTGTGCCCGGCGACGGTCATCGAGGCGGCCGTCGCGCCGGCAATCGCCATCACCGCCCCTACCGACAGGTCGATGCCGCCGGTGGCGATCACCAGCGTCATGCCAATCGCCAGCAGCGCCACCGGCGCGGCGCGGTTGAGAATATCGATCGGGCTGCCAAACAGGCGGCCATCCTGGAGCACCACCTGATAAAAATGGGGCGCCACCAGGCTGTCTACCAGCAGAACCAGCAGCAAGGCAATAATCTGCGGGGTGCCCTTCGGCCAGGTGAAGCGTCGCTTCTCCGGGCCGGTTTGCGAAAGAGATCGAGGCATCATGGGTTACTCCTTATGCCGCAATAGCGTTCATGATCGCCGGAACAGAGAGCTCGGCGAGCGGGATCTCCGCCACCTGTCGGCGATCGCGCAGGATAATGACCCGATCGGCGTAACCCACCAGCTCCTCCAGTTCAGAAGAGATAACCAGCAGCGCCAGGCCATCGGCGCAGAGGGTTTCAATCAGGCGAATAATTTCCGCATGGGCGCCGACGTCGATGCCGCGGGTCGGCTCATCGAGGATCAGGAACTGCGGTTTGGTCAGCAGCCAGCGGGAGAGCAGCACCTTCTGCTGGTTGCCGCCGGAGAGAAACTCGATCGGCTGCTCGGCGCTCGGGGTACGGATCCCCAGCTGGCGAATAAAGCGCTCGGCGATCTCATTCTGCTCCCGGCGGGGGATCGGCCGCAGCCAGCCGCGCTGCGCCTGCAGGGCGAGAACGATATTTTCCCGCACCGAGGCAGCGGCGATAATGCCGTCGGTTTTACGATCCTCCGGACAGAAGCCGATCCCGAGGCAGGACGCCTGATGCGGGGAGCGCAAGGTCTGCGGTTTGCCTTTGATCCACGCCTTCCCGCTGTCCGCCGTTTTAATGCCGAAGATCACCTCGGCGGTTTCCGTGCGTCCGGAACCCAGCAGGCCGGCGAGGCCTACAATTTCTCCCGGGCGGACCTGCAGGTCGAACGGGGCGATGGTTCCTTTTTTACCGTAGCCTTCAAACGCCGCTACCGGTTTATCGCTCAGCAGGGTACGGCCCGCCCGCTGCAGAGCATTGTGGTCCAGTTCGCGACCCAGCATCATTTTCACCAGCTCAATCTGCGGCAGCTCGCGGGTCTCGCGGCAGCCGACGAAGCTGCCGTTGCGCAGCACGGTGATGCGGTCGCTGACCGCATAGACCTGGTCGAGAAAATGGGTGACGAAGATCAGGCTGACGCCGTTATCCCTGAGCTGGCGCATCAGGGTGAACAGCATCTCCACCTCCTGGGTATCGAGGCTGGCGGTGGGCTCGTCGAGGATCAGCACTTTGGCCGACAGGTCGATGGCCCGACAGATAGCGACGATCTGCTGCATCGCCACCGAAAAGCGGTTCAGCGGCTCGCGCACGTCGAGGGAAAAGCCGTAGGAGGCCATCAGCGCCGTCGCCCTGGCCTCCATCTCTTTACGTCGCAGCAGACCAAACCGCCGCGGCTCACGGCCGATGAACAGGTTATCCGCCACCGACATATTGGGCAGCAGGTTCACTTCCTGGTAGACGGTGCCGATCCCCAGCTGCTGGGCATGGGCGGTATTTTTGGGCGAAATAGCCTGGCCTTCCAGCCAGATAGTGCCGCGATCGGCATGATAAACGCCGGTCAGCGCTTTGATCAGCGTCGATTTTCCGGCGCCGTTTTCGCCCAACAGGGCCATGATTTCGCCGCGCCGCAGGCTAAAGTTGACGTTATCCAGCGCCTTAACGCCGGGGAAGAATTTACTAAGTCCTTCGGTGCGAAGGATCTCCTGGTGTGCCTCGGCGCTCATAATCGATGTCACCTTCAAATGATGTCAGGTTACCCCGGGTCGCGCTGGGCTTCCCGGGGTTTCTGGAACGCTGCTTTTTACCCTCTCCCACCGGGGAGAGGGATGGAATGAGGGGCTCCCCACTCAGTAGCCCATATTTTTCTTCTTCTCTAACTCTTCTTTCGCCGTATCCGGCAGATACAGTGTCGATTTGGTAATGGTCAGCTTCTCCGGCAGGGTGCCGTCTTTTTTGTATTTCTCCAGCGCATCGAACGCCGGGCCGGCCATATTTGGCGTCAGCTCGACGCTGGCGTTGGCTTCACCAGCGATCATCGCTTTATAGATATCCGGCACGCCGTCGATGGAGCCGGTCAGAATATCTTTGCCCGGCTTCAGGCCAGCTTCTTTAATGGCCTGGATGGCGCCGATGGCCATATCGTCGTTATGAGCGAACACCATGCAGATGTTTTTGCCGTTATTCTCAGCTTTGATAAAGCTCTCCATGACCTCTTTCCCTTTACTGCGGGTGAAGTCGCCGGACTGAGAGCGGATAATTTTGATATTCGCCGCTTTGGCAATCGCGTCGGCGAAGCCTTTCTTACGATCGATGGCCACGCTGGCCCCAACGGTGCCCTGCAGTTCAACGACGTTACACGGCTTACCGTCGACGGTTTTCACCAGCCAGTCGCCAATCAGCTGGCCTTCCAGCACGTTGTTGGCGGTCACGGTGGTCATGTAGAGATCTTTATCTTTAACATCAATGGAACGGTCGAGGAGGAAAACCGGGATCTTGGCCTCTTTCGCCTCTTTCAGCACCGGTTCCCAGCCGGTGGCCACCACCGGCGCAATGAAGATCGCGTCGACCCCTTGAGCAATAAAGGAACGCACTGCTTTGATCTGGTTTTCCTGTTTTTGCTGACCATCAGCGATCTTCAGGGTGATACCGCGCTTGGCGGCCTCCTCTTTCGCGACGCTGGTTTCCGCCGCACGCCAGCCGGATTCAGAACCGACCTGCGAAAAACCTACGGTTAGCGGGGCAGCTATCGCCATAGACGACATAGCTGCGGAAACTGCTGTGACAAGAAGTAAGCGCTTCCACATAAGGGTATCCTCGTAGGGTTATTGTTGGTTAAAGTCTCACCTGCGGACAAACTATAGACAATCGGTGATGTAACTGAATGCGTTACATCACACTTCAAAAAAGTAAATGAGATGTTAATGATGGCCCTACTGCCCAGCGGAGAGCCGATAAGGCTTCGCAGGGAGCGCGGCTGTTGCGGTTTATGACGTTTTTTTAAGCAGTATGATAAATCAATCACATGCAATGAAAACGGTTACATAAATTTATTCATGATGTGGCTATGTTTATGGATTTTCATGTCATTATTACGCGAAAAATTCGGAGCACTCTGCGGCGATATCGGGAAAAAGAAGCGAAGACTTTCGATGTGAGTTGGCTATAATACCGAGCACTTGTTTGCCATACATTTTAAAGGAAACAGACATGAGCTTACTCAACGTACCTGCGGGCAAAGATCTGCCGGAAGACATCTACGTCGTGATCGAAATCCCGGCGAACGCAGATCCTATCAAATATGAAGTCGACAAAGAGAGCGGTGCACTGTTCGTTGACCGTTTCATGTCCACGGCAATGTTCTATCCATGCAACTACGGCTACATCAACCACACCCTGTCCCTGGACGGCGACCCGGTTGACGTGCTGGTCCCGACTCCGTACCCGCTGCAGCCGGGCTCCGTGATCCGCTGCCGTCCGGTTGGCGTCCTGAAGATGACCGACGAATCTGGTGAAGATGCGAAACTGGTTGCCGTACCGCACACCAAGCTGAGCAAAGAATACGATCACATCAACGATGTGAACGATCTGCCGGAACTGCTGAAAGCCCAGATCACTCATTTCTTTGAGCACTACAAAGATCTGGAAAAAGGCAAGTGGGTTAAAGTCGACGGTTGGGACAACGCGGAAGCGGCGAAAGCCGAAATCGTTGCCTCTTTCGAGCGCGCTAAGCAGAAGTAATTCTGTCTCAGGCAGGGTCATCCCCTGCCTGATTGCGGCACGGATAGCCGCGATAACACCATGGAGGGTGTCCCGTGAAAAGCGTTCGCTATTTCACCCTTAACTTTTCTGGCTTCACGACCGCCGCCTGTGAAAAACAGGGGTATCTGCGTCTTATCGCCGGCGACCATGTCTTTTATACCGATAAACGCTATTTTAACGACCCCTCGCTTTTTGACCGCCTGACGATCAATCAGCCTCTGCA
>OGEQ01002924.1_pt1 | contig 10606 bp, 9 predicted proteins | sample 1570731 | NCBI WGS metagenome assembly OGEQ01 (sample SAMEA2582132, study PRJEB24529) | metagenome | biome: Human gut stool | place: China | collected 2011 | reverse complement strand
ATTAAGACTCGATGAGAAACAAGTCTTTAAAACATTAGTTGGTAAAGGTGACAAAACTGGATATGTAGTATTCTGTATTCCTGTAGCTGAAGAGTTAGATATGAAACAGGCAGCACGTGTTAGTCATAATAAGTCTGTAGAGCTTGTTCATGTTAAGGATTTGTTAGGTATTACAGGTTATTTGCGCGGTGGATGTTCTCCAGTAGGCATGAAAAAAGCATTTCCTACCTATCTTGATGTTACTATGGAACCCCAAAAATTTGTATATGTAAGTGCAGGTTTACGCGGTATGCAAATGAAGGTAAATCCAAAGAACTTGGCCTCTGTTGTAAATGCTGAATTTGTTGAACTGACAATGGACCATTAAGGGGGACGTATGGCAAAAAAGTTTTATGCTGTTCGTCAGGGCCGTGTACCAGGGGTTTACACTACATGGTCTGACTGTGAGAAACAAGTAAAAGAATATGGTGGTGCTATTTACAAGTCATTTTCCACAGAAGCAGAAGCACATGCCTTTGTAGAGGATTCAGGTTTGTCTTTAAGTGATTTTATGAGCGCTAAAAAGAGTGAACTTAAATTGCCACAAGAAGTGAAGTTTAAATCTATAAATTCTAGGCCTATAGGTTCTAGTTCTAGTATTCAAAGTAAAGTATCAGCAAGTGTTGTGAAACCAGATTTTACTATTCCAAACTATATGGTTGCGTATATCGATGGTAGTTATAATAAAGAGACCAATACTGTTGGTGCAGGTGGGGTTATCTTTTTGAATGGCAATAGGGAGACTTTTTCTTTTTCCTCTATTGATGAACGATATACATTGTTTTGGAATGTCGCTGGTGAGCTGTTGGCTGCTATGCATGTTATGAAATATGCTGTTGATAATAGGATTTCTGAATGCTCACTTTACTATGATTATATGGGCATAGAAATGTGGGCTACTAAGGGCTGGAAACGTAATAATGAGCTAACCCAAGAGTACTCAGCATTTTATGATTCTATAAAAAATCATGTGCGAGTATACTTTCACAAGGTGGCTGCTCATACAGGCGATACATATAATGAAATGGCTGATGCACTAGCAAAACAAGGTGCAGGTATTTAAAGATATTAGAAGGGAGGGCGCTATGAATATATGTGTTACTGGTGGGGCCGGATTTATTGGGTCCCATTTAGTTGATAGATTAATTGAATTAGGGCACGATGTACTCGTTATAGATAATTTATCTACAGGTATGCGCTCCTTTGTACATGAAGATGCTCGATTTATTGAGATGGATGTACGAGATCCAAAATTACTATCTGTATTTGAAGAGTTTAAGCCGTCTATCGTATTTCATGAAGCGGCGCAAACAATGGTTCAATCCTCCATGGAGAACCCAAGTTATGACTGTGATGTAAATCTAATAGGGCTTATTAATGTTCTCGATGCTTGTCGTAAAGTGAAAGTTGAACAATTTTTAATGCCTTCATCAGCTGCTGTATATGGTGACTTGGCAGTATTGCCATTGACTGAAGACTTGAGTGGTATGCCTTCGTCTTTTTACGGCTTGACAAAGCTTACTGCAGAAGGTTATTTGCGTATTTATCATGAAGCTTTTGGATTAAATACAGTATGCTTTAGATATGCTAATGTATATGGACCACGTCAAGGTGATGGCGGTGAAGGTGGCGTTATCAGTATTTTCAACCGCTTGATTGTCGAAGGGCAACCATTAACTGTATTTGGTGATGGTGAGCAAACTAGAGATTTCATTTATGTAGATGATGTGGTAGATGCTAATATTAAGGCTATGGGGAATGGTCAATGCACAGGTATTTATAATGTATCTACCAATATGGGAACATCTGTGAATGAGTTGATTATGCGATTCCGGGCTATTAGTGGGACAGATTTTATGGTTTATTATGAAAATGAACGTATAGGGGATATTAAACATTCGCGCTTAAGTAATGTGAAAGCTGAACGTGATTTTGGTTTTATTGCCACTACAACATTAGAAGCTGGTTTACAAAAGACATTGGAATATTTTAAAGCTCATCATAAGTAAGAGAAATAAGGTTTGGGGATATGAGTGATACGCAATTTTGGGTGACCGTAGGTATTTGGAATCTTATCGTATTTAGTCTGTATGGATATGATAAATTATGTGCCATTAATGGATATGATCGAATTTCAGAGTTTACATTATTATTTTTAGCGTTTGCCTTTGGGGGTGTTGGTGCTTTATTAGGCATGGTCCTATGGCGTCATAAGACATTAAAAATTAAATTTAAATTAGCCATTCCTTTTGCATTACTTTGGTCTGTATATGCAGTTGGATTCGGTTATGGTTTGTGGGTAAAATGATTGTATAAACTAATATTTTATTCATTCTTTTATGGTATAATAAAAGAATATTGTACATAAAATGTCAGTGAAGGAGATATTTGATGTTGCGATTACAATCAGGTTTTGAGTTAGATTATGCTAATATATATAATGAAAGTTGCATACAAGAACGTGATGTGAATAATTTTGAACGGGCTATACAAAATGTATGGCGTCATACAAATATTTTGCGTTCTACAGGCTTCGAAGAAGGTCATGTTTCTAAAGATGGTTTACCTGAACCTGTTTTGTTTTACCAACTTCCATATATTTCAGAAGATGGTATCAATACACCAGATATGTTAGAGCGGCTTTACGAATTACGTGACTATGCACGCCATAATATTGATACAGTTGTATCCGTAGGTATTGGGGGCTCCTATTTGGGGAGCAAAGTTATTTTTGATGTGCAGTGTGGAGCGTTTTGGAATAACTACAGTGCAGAGGAACGCGACGGCTATCCTAGAATGTACTTTGCAGGCTTTAATGTGGATGGTGATTACTTAGTAGGGCTAATTCGTACGTTAGAGTGTCAAGCTCAGAAAAAAGGTCCTGATTATAAGGTGATGCTCGTTATTAATTCTAAGTCTGGATCTACCATTGAACCAATGGCTAACTTCATGATTTTGGAGAAGGCTTTACAAGATCGTAATATTAACTACGAAGTGATAGCTGTTACAGATGTATCTGATGATGAACATCCTACAATTTTACGATCTATGGCGATAGAAAATAATTGGAAGACCTATAGCATTCCTTATGGTGTAGGTGGTCGTTTCTCTGTATTTACAGAAGTTGGTTTTGTAACAGCCGCTCTTGTAGGATTTGATATTGAAGGATTCTTAGCTGGTGCTGCATCTATGGATGCAGCATGTCAAGAAGAAGACATTTTTAAAAATCCAGGCCTTTTAAGTGCATTATTGAAATATATTGCATCTGAACGATATGGTCGTATTATAGAGGTGTTTATGCCTTATAGTGAAGCACTCCACTCATTATCTGATTGGTATGTGCAGCTCCTATCCGAGTCTCTTGGAAAAATGAGTAATACTTGTCTACCATATGGCCGTACGCCAGTTGCTGCAGTAGGTACTATGGATATGCATGCTCAAGTTCAAGAGCATCAAGAGGGGCGCCTAAATAAGGTAGTTCAATTTATTAAGGTTAAGGATTGGAAACATAATCTCATCGTTCCAGATTCTTATAGTCAATATGAACGTTTACACTCTTTATCTGATGTAGGTATTTGTGATATTTTAAATATTGCTTTAGATGCTAATAGAGAAGCGTTGTCTAGCGACAATCGCTTTAATATGACTATAACAGTGCCAACATTAAATGCATTCCATTTAGGGGAAATTATGTTTATGCATTGTTGGGCTGTTTATTTTGAATCCATTTTTGCGGGCGTTGATGCTTTTGATCAACCAGGTGTAGAGGTTTATAAGCGTCTCATCGGCCCTAAATTGGCTCGAGCAAAGGATGTACATGATTCATAAGGGGGAGGACTATGAATATTTTAGTTACAGGTGGTGCTGGTTATATTGGAAGTCATACTGTAAGAGCTTTACAACAAGCAGGTTATACGCCAATCATTGTAGATAACCTATCTCGGGGGCATGTAGAATCCATTCCTGAGGGGGTAAAGTTCTACAATATGGATATTGCTGATCCTAAACTAGTAGGTATTATGAAAGAACATAACATCCTAGGTGTAATGCATTTTGCTGCTCACTCACAAGTTGGTGAATCCATGCAAAATCCAGCTATTTATTATGAAAATAATGTAGTTGGTTCTTATCACCTTATTGAGTCTGCTCGTACCGCAGGTATAAAGCATTTTGTATTTTCTAGTACGGCTGCTGTGTATGGTGAGCCTAAGGTAGTTCCTATTTGTGAGGATGCTCAGCTACAACCAACAAATGTATATGGTCGTACTAAATTGATGATTGAAAAAATGTTATCTGATTATAGTTCTATCTATGGTTCTACATATGTTGCGTTGCGTTATTTTAATGCGGCTGGTGCAGATCCATCTGGTACGATTGGAGAGGACCACCATCCGGAAACACATTTGATTCCACTTGTGTTAGATGCGGCTCGCGGTAAAAGAGAGCATATAACTGTATTTGGGACTGATTATGATACAGCTGATGGCACATGTGTACGCGACTATATTCATGTCAATGATTTAGCAGCTGCTCACGTATTGGCTATGGACTACTTGCGTAAAGGCGGAGAATCTCAAGTATTTAATCTTGGTAGTGGTAATGGATTCTCTGTAAAGGAAATCATCGAGACTGCAAAAGAGGTTACGGGTATCGATATTCCTGTTCAATATGGTGATCGCCGTGCTGGTGATCCAGGAACATTAATTGCTTCCTCTGAAAAAATCAAAAATTTACTTGGTTGGGATCCTAAATTTAGTAATGTTGCTGATGTTATCAAAGATGCATGGCATTGGCATACATCTCATCCAGATGGATTTAATAGCAAATAAAGAACAAATTGTTTTGATTTGTCAATATAATGAATGACTCTATTAGTCACCGTGGTGACTGGTAGAGTCATTTTTTTGTAGGATTTTAAAAGGGCTTTCTAGAATATGTCAGCAGGAGGTGGATTATGAACTTACAAGACTATATAGACCGTATGAAAATGTGGATTGATAAGCAGCATTTTATTATGCGTCACTATAAGTTTGCACTTGGTATTTTTTTTATCATTACGGTTGCCCTTTTAGGCATTGGTATTTTTTATCCACATGAGGAGGAAAATGTTCATATTAGTTTAGATCAATCTAATGGTAGAGATGCTAATCAAATTGAACGAGGCTCAGAAAAATTATCAAAAGAAACAACACATGATAATAGAAATGGGAAAGGAAAGAACTATTTTAAAGATGAAAGTGATATAAAAAATGTAAAGGATAGAGAGGTAAAAAGCGATGTTCATGGACGATTATTATATGATATTACCGGTGTTGAGCGAGCAAATCCTTGGCGAGAGGTTTTTAAAGATATTCCTATAGATGAATTACTTGGTCAGAATAAGATAACTAAAGATAGTAATGGCAATTTCGTTGATATAAATAATGATTTACATGAGTCAGATGATTCAATGAACACTTTTGAGAAAAAGGTAGATGAAAGTCGTAGAAATGAAAAATATCAACAAATAAGAAATAATAAAAAGCATAGTGGTAATTATATTGAATTAAAAGATAAAGATATTAGTGCTAGACGAGTTGAATCCAGTATACAACCTTCTATAAGTAATTCTACCAAACAACATCCCATAGAGCTTATAGGTATTATTGAGGGACAGCAGAATATTGCTATTTTACGAAAAGGTACAGAGGAACAAATGGTTAGTATAGGAAGTGTGTGGAAAGAAATATCAGTATCTAAGATAACTGCAAGTGGTGTAGAAATTATTGAAGGAGGTTCATCACGGTGGCTAAGAATCGAGTAAGCTTTATAGGTCTAAAATGTATAGATAAGATTATAGTGACAGTTATATTGCAAATAGGCTTATGGATGGTCGTAATGCTTGTAACTCCCTTCATGGTATTTGCTAATGGTACTGATAGGATAACTACTAGTAGTTCTGAAAACATCGTAAATAGTGGTGAAGTAGCTAAAAATGAAAAAAATATTGAGAACAAACTCATAACGATTTCTGTACGCAATGCATCCTTAAAGGAAACCGTTTTAGGAATTTGTCGTAGTTACGGTATATCCGTAATTGGTGTAGAATCGTTAAAAGGGACTGTTACGGCCACTGTAACGGGAGAATCCCCAGAAGCGATTATTAATGAACTAGGTAAGTTATATCATTTCTCCGTATTGAAGGAGCATAACACACTTCTTATTGATTCTGATGATGAAACACTTGAAAAAAGAGAACTATATGTCATATCACCTGAACATTTACCGGCTGAGTCTTTGAAAAATGTGGTAGGCACAGTGGTAAAAAACGATAAAATGGCAGTGCTTTCAGAACAAAATGAAGTAATTATGCATTTGACGAGCGGAGAAAAACGACGCGTAGAAACCTTAGTACGCGCTATCGACAAGGAACCAAAACAAGTGCAATTGGAAGCTACCATCATTGCTATGGAACAATCTTATGCTAAGGAACAAGGTTTTAGATGGTCTTGGCTTAGCTTGACCGGTCATGGAGAAGATAAAACACATTCCTATGGTGCCGTTACCTTTGGCAAAACACCGACTGGAGAGGCCTATAAGTTTTTTGTAAAACCAGAGCTAAGTCTTATGGAAAGCTCAGGTAAAGCCGTTCTAATTGCAAAGCCATCTATTATGGCTCTTAATGGAGAGACTGCACATATCTTGATAGGTGAAAGAATACCAGTTATAGAAGAATCGGAAGTGAATGGAGAACGAAAACGTTCTACTCGTTATGAAGAGGTGGGTATTAAGTTGAACTACACTCCTATCATTACCGTTGATGGTGGTGTAGATGCAAAAATACATGCAGAAGTGAGTACACCTATTATGGTATCTGAAATGAAAGCCTACAAAATAAGCACACGTCAAGCACATACAAGAGTACGATTACAACCAAAAGAAGTGCTTGTTATTGGTGGACTCATGGACAATCGAGATCAACATCAAATACAAAAAATACCTATTTTGGGAGATATCCCTTTGTTAGGAAAATTATTCCGTCATAGTCGAAAAACAAAAGATTCTATAGAAATGCTAATGTTAGTGAGGGCAACTGTGGTATAATGAAGAGTAAATGATTAGGAGGTTGTGAATGGAACGCATTCGAATGATAGGCCTTGGAAAATCATTTGGGGTGCGCCAAGTATTTTCCAATGTGTCTTTTGAGATAAAAGAAGGGGATCGACTCGCCTTGGTAGGTCCCAATGGGGCTGGGAAATCTACCTTGTTAAAGTGCATATTAGGGTATGAAGAACTCGATGAAGGCAATGTAGTTAAGTCGCCTGTTGCTAGTATTGGCTATTTACAACAAGATGTAAATCTTGGAGATGATAGCCTTGCTACGGAAATAGAAAAGGCTTGGGCTGATGTTCATGCATTGGAGAAACAATTAAAAGAGCTCACTAGTCGCTTGGAAACTGAAGAGGCTAGCGAATCGGATTTACAACGCTTAGATTATTTACAGAATCGTCTAGAATGGCTAGGTGGTTATGACCACGAGCAAAAGACAAAGCGCATAGTCTATGGTCTTGGTTTTACTGATGATGACTTAGATAAGCCGGCTAATGCTTTTTCAGGTGGTCAAAAAACGCGTATTAATTTAGCTAAAGCGTTAGTACGTAGCCCAGATTTTTTATTTTTAGACGAACCGACTAACCATTTAGATATGGATATGCTGGAGTGGCTAGAGGGGTACTTATCTGCCTATCAAGGTGGTATTCTCATTGTCAGCCATGATAGATATTTTCTGGATCGTATCGTCACAGGTGTTGTGGAGTTAGATAATCACAAGGCTACAACCTATCGTGGTAACTATAGTCGTTATATTCAACAACGTGATGAACGTTTAAAGGCTGATATGGTGGCGTATGAAAAGCAGCAGGAGTATATTAAGAAAACAGAGGCTTATATAGATAAATACCGTGCTGGTATCAAGTCTAAAATGGCTCGTGGTCGTCAGTCTCAACTAAATCGATTAGAGCGGCTAGAGGCACCTGTTACTTCACATCATTTACAATTTTCTTTTCCTCCTGCTGCGATGAGTGCTGATAAAGTTTTAGTCTTAGATCACTTATCTGCCGGATATGGTGAAAGTCGCATTATTGATGATATCTCTCTCGTTGTTCGACGAGGTGAATCAGTAGCACTTATTGGACCTAATGGCGCGGGTAAGTCTACACTGGTGAAAACCATCGTAGGAGAACTATTCCCTGAAGTTGGTCATGTGGATATTGGCAATCGCGTACAAGTGGGTTACTTCTCACAAGAGCACGAAGAACTGCATGATTCTTGGCAGGTAGTGGAAGAGATCATTAATCACTTTAATTACAGCGAGGATAAGGCTCGTAATGTGCTTGGGGCTTTCCTGTTTAAAGGGGACGATGTATTTAAGCTAGTAGGTGAATTATCTGGTGGTGAGCGCGCTCGTTTAGCTTTGCTTAAATTATTTCTTCAAGGAGATAATTTCCTAATTTTAGACGAACCGACAAACCATTTAGATATTCCTACGCGAGAAATTGTAGAGGAAGCATTACAACAATTTGAAGGGACTTGCTTTATTATTTCTCATGATAGATATTTCTTGGATCAAGTTTCTACGAAAACAGTAGTTCTTGATGAAGGTAAAATTACGGAGTATCTCGGTAATTACTCATACTACAAGGAAAAGTTGAAAGAGCAAGAAGCTTTATTAGCATTAGCTAATGAGCAAAACTCTGAGAGCGGTAAAGTTGATAGCAAAGCTGTTTCCACTAATGAGCTACTGCTTTCAGCATCAGAATCTACGGAGGAAAATCAGAAGAAGCCGAATGCTTATATGGTTGAAAAACAATTGGCTGAGGTAGAATCTGAAATTGCTCGTTTAGAGGCGACGATGAAGATGTATGAGGTGCAATTAGCTAATCCTGTAGTACAACAAGATTTAGATGAAATGTCTAAAATTTCCACACAAATTGAAGAGACTCAAACTGAGTTGAATTTATTGTATGAGAAGTGGGAACGGCTATGTGAATAGCTTTTTAATTTATATATTATTAAGGAATTAAAATCATTTTCTTTTAATTGACAAAAGATTGAAATTTCTCATAATATAGGTATAGAATCAAAGTTTTATGTTTTAAAGGAAGGGTGTAATATGAATAAATCCATGTTAAAAAAAGCAGCCATTTTTGGCCTTGCCGGTGTAATGGCAGTTGCTGCTGGCTGTGGTGGAAATAAAGATGCAGGTAGTGCGAATAGTAATGAAGCTAAAATTGCATTGTTAACAACAACAACTGGTGGGGCAGCAGCATATGGTGAATCTATTAAAGCTGGTGCAGAATTGGCTGTAAGCGAAATTAATGCTGATGCAAACTCTGTAAAAATTAACTTGTTAGTAGAAGATACTAAAGGTGATAAAAACGAAGCTATCAATGCGATGAACAAAGTAATTGCAAAAGATAAAGTTGTAGCAGTAATCGGTCCTATGTTATCTGGTGAAATGATGGCAGCTGGTCCTGTAGCAAACAAAAGCAAAGTAGTTGCTCTTGGTACATCTACAACTGCTGAAGGGATTACAGATATTGGGGATTACATCTTCCGTAACGCAGTACCTGAATCCTTGGCAGTCGATACAGCGATTAAAGAAGCTCATAAAATATTAGGCTTTAAAACTGCTGCTATCATGTACTCTAACAATAATGATCAAATGGTATCTGTAAATAATACAGCTCGTAAAGCATTGGAATCTGTAGGTGTACAAATCGTTGATACTGAAACATTTGCAGATAAAGATACTGACTTCTCTGCACAATTGACTAAGATTCAACAAGCTAAACCAGATGTAATCGTGGTGGCAGCCCTCTATCAAGAAGGTTCCCTCATCATGAAAAAGATGCGCGAAATGGGTATGAATCAACCTGTTATCGGTTCTAATGGTTTTAATAGTCCACAATTCATCAAGACTGCTGGCTCTGCAGCTGATGGCGCTATCGTTGGCACACCTTGGTTCCCTAATAAGGACGACCAAAAGGTTAAAGACTTCAAAAAGGCTTACCATGACAAATATGGTAAAGATCCAGATCAATTTGCAGCACAATCCTACGATGCAGTATACCTCTTCGAAGCAGCTATTAAACAAGCTGGTATTAAACCAGGCGACGATGTAACTAAGGCTCGCGAACTCTTCCGTAATACATTGGCTAACATCAAAGACTTTGTTGGTGTAACTGGTAAGTTCGCATTCACTGAACATCGCGACCCTAAGATGGACTTGCAAGTTCTTCAAATTAAGGGTGGGGAATACCAACCATTGACTAAATAATCTTAGCCAATCAATTTAATAAGGAGTGACAATCTCGTGTTTTTACAGCAATTAGTTAACGGGCTTACGCTCGGTTCTTTATACGCTGTCATTGCAATCGGGTTGACACTGGTGTTCGGTGTTTTGGACATCATCAATATGGCTCACGGAGGCATCTTTATGATAGGTGCCTTCGTTGGTCTTTTTATGGTGGTAAATTTCCAAATGAACATCTTTGTTGCCATCATCGTTGCCATGATAGTAGGGGCC
>OGEQ01002923.1_pt1 | contig 10606 bp, 10 predicted proteins | sample 1570731 | NCBI WGS metagenome assembly OGEQ01 (sample SAMEA2582132, study PRJEB24529) | metagenome | biome: Human gut stool | place: China | collected 2011 | reverse complement strand
GGCACGCTGGCGCTGGAATCGCATGTGATGGACGCATTCCACGATAAACTTTCCCACACTATCATAGAACACCTTGCTCTTGATTTTGCTGTTCACCACCTGTCGCACGAATTTCTGCACCTCTTCGCCAGTTTCTTCTATGGTTACTTTCAGGGTAAAGAGATGAATGAGATAATCCTTCAGCGGGTCTTCCTTCAAATTCCAAGGCATGGCGGTGCCTGTCGGATCAGGAATCTTCACCTGTCCCGACTTGCAGAAGTCATCCAGCATCTTCAAGTAATACTGTGCCTCCGCCAAATCCTTGTTATTCTGGTATTTCATAGGAGTAAATCCTTATTTTTTCTCCATCAGATATTCTGCGAAGATTCTTGCAGCACTCTCTACTTTGGCTGCGCAAGGGCGAGACTTGTAATATTCTGCCGTTCTTGCCGAAGCCACATAGCTGGACTGCGCTTTCTCGTGGCCCTTCAAGCCGAGAATCTCGGCACAGATGATACTGCCGTTCTGCTCCTTCGATTTGGCGAGCAAATCCTGCACCACCTTATAGCAGGCCGACTTGCCCTCGCGGTCATCCCCCTCGGTCTGTCCGCAATCCAAGCCAACGAGCACCACGATTCCCGAAACAGCACCGCACATCATTCTCATTCTGCCTACTCCACCACCGAAGCCGGCACCAATGCGCTTCGCCATCTCATCATCAAGACCATATAAATCGGCAAAGGCAGCCACTACCGACTGGCAGCAGCCATAGCCCTGCATAAAGTTATCCACCGCCTGGTGAACACGCGCCTCCAACTCTGGAGTCAATATTTTCTGTTCATTCATCATGTTTAGATTCTTCTATATATAATAATGTAATAGGAGGCGATTAAACCTCATAAAGTTTCATCGTATCCTGACGGGTAAACGCCAGTTCCTTATAGAAATCGCGGAGATAAGCCGATATTTTCGCCTTATCATCAGCAGATGCGAAGAGATTCTCGCCCAACTGCCTTTCCAGCGAGCTCAAGCCCTCCGAAAGGTTTTCTATCTCTCCCTCGTAATCCCTTCCATCCTCCGGATTCCTGCGTACACGATGATATTTGATGTCCTCAGCAAGCGCATTCTTCATCTCCACGAGTTTATCTGCAAAAGGAGAAAAGAGGGCACGGATCACGATGTTTCGGATAGCATCCCGCTCTTCCGGTTCCTGCCACAGACAATGGTAGATAGGCAGCAAATCGCAGATATCCACCTCTTCCCTATCCTGCATAAAGGCTGAAGTGCGAAGCAGGCGGACGATATTCTTCCATCTTCGGTCACTCACATAGATATTTCTGCGCTCGGCAGCCTCATCCACATTCACGGCTCTCAGAGATTTACGGATAGCAGAAATTGCATCGAGTACCTCGATTTTCACGCCAATCTTATCGATACGCTCCGTCCATCCTGCATACTCCTCAGCAGTAATAGCATTTGAATTCGCTTTTCCTTCGGCCGCCGAACTTTGTTTTTTCACTCCTCGTTCTTCACTCTTCACTTCAGAAGCTCTTTGTTCTTCACTCTTCACTTCCAAGAGCATCGCCCGGAAATTCTTCTCCAGCTTAATCGGTCGGCTTTCTATTCTGATGACGAATCGGTCCCAGAGCGCCTCCAGTCCTTCTCCCTTAGCCGGCAACTCATTGCTTGCAGCCACGAGAAGCTTCAGAGGAAGATGCATTTCTCGATTGCCGTTTCTGAAGATTTTCTCATTAATCACCGTGAGGAGCGTGTTCTGGATCGCAGGTCCCGCCTTCCAGATTTCATCCAGGAAAACCACATCGGCTGTAGGCAGATACCCCTCCACCGCACGCTCGTAAGTATCCGAAGTCTTCAGTTTCTGAATGCTCACCGGACCGAAGATTTCATCGGGTGTAGAGAATCGCGACATCAGATACTCAAAGCTCTGAGCCTCTCTGAATGCCGTTTTCAACTGTCTGGCCACCATACTCTTTGCCACACCCGGAGGTCCCAGCAGGATGATACTCTCACCTGCCAGAGCTGCCAGGAGCGAGAGCGATATCTCCGTCTCCTTCTCATAAATGCCCCGGTTCATCTCACCGAGTAATTGTTTGAATCTTTCAAGCATATTCTTACTTTTCTATTCAGAATCATATAAAGACAAAAAGAAGTTAAGAGATAAAATTCATTATCCCTTAACTTCCTCATATTCTTTTATATAAATAAGGTATGGCTTACTTTACGTTGCCCACCTTAATCAAGTACTCAGCAATCTGAACAGCGTTTAGGGCAGCACCCTTACGAATCTGGTCGCCAGTCAACCACAATGTGTTACCATTGTCATCAGCCAGATCCTTGCGGATACGACCTACATATACATCGTCCTTGCCGGCGCTCTCCAATGGCATTGGATAAACGTAGTTCTGGGCATCATCCTTTACAGTTACGCCTGGAGCAGCCTCCAAAGCCTTGCGGATGTCCTCTACTGCCAATGGCTTCTCTGTCTCGAACCAAACACTCTCTGAGTGAGAACGGAGTGAAGAAACGCGAACGCAAGTAGCACTGGTGCGAACATCAGAGTGCATAATCTTGCGGGTCTCGTTATACATCTTCATCTCCTCCTTGGTGTAATCGTTAGGAGTCATCTTGTCAATCTGTGGAATGACATTGTATGCCAACTGATGAGGGAACTTATTGATATGCTCAGTCTTACCTGTCTCGATGATATCCTTATACTGCTGCTCAAGTTCAGCCATGGCAGCAGCACCAGCACCTGAAGCACTCTGGTAAGAAGAGATATGAATCTTCTTGATATGGCTCAAGTCATCGATAGGCTTCAACACTACTACCATCATGATGGTGGTACAGTTAGGGTTGGCGATGATGTTGCGAGGGCGGTTCAGGGCATCCTCAGCATTTACCTCAGGCACAACCAGAGGCACATCGTCACACATACGGAATGCGCTAGAGTTATCAATCATCACGGCACCATACTTGGTGATAGTCTCGGCAAACTCCTCAGAAGTGCCGCCACCAGCAGATGTGAAAGCAATATCGACATCTTTAAAGTCATCGTTATGCTGCAAAAGTTTGACCTCATAGTCCTTTCCCTTGAAGTTGTATTTTCGTCCGGCAGAACGCTCAGAACCAAACAACACCAAATCATCCATAGGGAAATTTCTCTCAGCAAGGATACGCAGGAATTCCTGTCCTACTGCGCCACTTGCACCAACAATTGCTACTTTCATAATCGAATCTTTTAATTTATAAAGTTGTTATAAGTGAATCTTATGGAAAAGAAGGGATGCTCCTTTCCAGCCCGATGAACTTTCACCGTTTTGTCAGCCAAAAACCGCTTATCCTCTCAAATCCGCTGCAAAGTTAAGACTTTTTCTACAATATCAAGCATAAAATCCCAAAAATTATTGCTTTTTGCTGCAATTTTATCTTTTTTGCTTACTTTTCTGCAAGAATTCGCAAGAAAACGGAGAAAAATAGTTGCAATTACGTTTGGTAGTTCTAAAGAAGAATGCAAGCATCCTCATAAAAAATATCAGGAAATCTCTCCTTGGATTATATTCAAGGCACGATAGAGTGCTGGAAAATTGAATTATCTTTCTTGATGAGTCATAATCATCCTCAAAGAGTTCTTGCAATCCTTGCACAACCCATGTTTCATGTAGAAGGTATTCTTGCCATGGGCATCCTGCATCAGGCACTTCGGGGCATTCTTTTTGCAATGCGGCAAACCGCGAGAATGCAGGAATTCATGAATTGTTACTTTCCATAAGTCATCCTTCCGTTTCAATCGGAAGGTTGAAACCACACAGGCGTCACCTGGTCGGAAACTCAATCCCATGATTCCATAGTTGTATTGTCCATGAATAGAAGTAGAGATGTCTCGATGCGTCAAACCTATCGTTACGATTTCATCATTACCTCCATGCTCTTCATGCAACATTTTCAGGATCCCCCAGCCCAATACCTGTTTCTTGGTTTGTAGAGACATGAGGCAGGTATTTCTTTCTTGTCTCCAACAAATACAGATGCCTCTACCCAAGCCTTTGGTTTCGTATAGAGAATGATACCCAACTGCTTCACGAGTTCTTCTCTCAACTGTTCTGCCTCCTGATGTGAGAAATTTCCCAAAGGCTTTAACTCTATGACATAACCCAATGGAGGATCAGCAGGGAGGCTGTCTCCCATGATTTCATTGCCATGGCTCTGATTTCCATTGTAACAACCTGCTAAAAACAGGATTGAGATTCCAGCTATAAACAGCAATAACTTCTTCATAGAATATTCTTTTTATTTGTATTTTGCATAAATCAATACCGGTCTTCTCCTGGAAGATTCCTTGTATATCTGCATCACTTCCTCCACGCAGCTCCTTGATACAGTAAAGCAGCCACGGCTCTCTGTTCCCAGCGGAATATACTCCTTCTCACCGGAGAATCTTGTCACCTTGCCAGCAGAATGGATCAGGATACCACGGGCTTCTGCCAGATAATTGCTCTTGTCGAGCCCTCGAAGGCGAACGCAGTTCTTGAACTTCATTCCACCTTTTCCTATCATGACATATCTTCCAAGACTCGTGCATCCGCTTCCAGGGTTATTACTGAACTTTGGTTGGACTGCTGTATTACCCTTACCACTTCCATGCATGCAATAGCTGCTCATTACTCTTTTGCCACGCTGCAAATCATAGATAAAGAATCTCTTCTTGCCAGATGGTTTGGAGAAATCCACGAGGATATAGTAATCCGTACTGTATCCCCATCTGTCGCAATAATCCCTTACTTGCGTCAGATTCTCACAATCCACCTGATGATACCACTCTTTAGCATCCACCGTATTCTTAAAAAACGGTTTTGTGAACCTATTATAAATAGGTGGAACGAAAAGAACACCGATGACAAGCAGAACCAGTATTCCTAATATAATCAATAACTTCTTCATAATAATGCAAAAGTAGAAAAAATAAGCAAGTAATGATGCTATCCATATGTGGATTGTATCAAATACTCGCTTATGTGTATGAAATCATCAATGCCTACAGCATCAAATCCTTGATGGTTGTACCATTCATGAATCTGCTTAAATCGACCCTTTCTCCAATACCATGCAAATGTCCGGTTTCAGAATACTGCCAGATATTGCACTTTCCTCTGCCGTCGATAGAGGGTTGTCTGGAGTTATAATTGGCGATGAAGAGATAATAGCGATTGAACTTCGCCCCCATCTCCTTATTATAGAAGCTCTCGTTGCTATAGATGACAGGATACTTGCCATAGTGTTTCTTCACTAAATCAGCAAACACCTGTATGCTATCCTGCAGCTGTCGTCCCTTCCATCTTCCCTGGATGCCTTTCTCCTCCACATCCAATACAGGAATCAAGTCCTGCTCGCCCTTCTTCACCATCTTTTGGAAATCTCGGAACTGAGCAGTTACTGAAGAGCCGGCAGATATCAGATGATAAGATCCTACCTTCAACCCATATTTACGAGCCAGTCTGATATTTCGGCGATAATGTCGATCCACATATCCCTTACCATGTGTAGCTCTGATATAAACGAACTTGATTCGCTTATTCTTCGCTATTTCCTTCCACTTGATAACTCCATTGTGTTTCGAAACATCAATGCCGTCATATCCGCCACGAGTATAAGGTTGCCCTTTCAATCTATCAACGAACACATCAGAATAAGATGAAGCGATGCCCACCCATCGCTTCACCTTATATGGCGACACCACATACATGATTCCCAGACCAATACCAGCCAAAACGACCAGGCTGCCTAAGGAAACCAAAGTATATTTTAATCCTTTCTTCATTACATTTTATCTTTTAGTTGTTTTCAGGGGGACAAAGATAGTGAATTTATCCGAAACGGCATAGAAAACAAGGGGATAAATGTATGAAATAGGAGTCTGGAAGTACGAAATGATAAAACGGATGCTTGACAACACCATTGTTCCAAGATTCCCACTTGGATTTCTTTTTGAATCAATCAAAGGATATTCACCATTTTATTACTGGCATATTCCCATCAAACTTACCCCACATTACGGGATGTTGACGATTCCCTGATGCTTCGACTACTCCCTGATGTACGAAGTTATAAATTTCCTTAGCCGTGATAACTCTATCCTTGTTTGTATCAGCACCACCTCGCAAGCCACGTTCCAAGAACACAGTAAACAGGCTGTTATTGAAACCTGTCTGTCTTGGAGTTTCTAAGGATTTCTCCGTTGAACGGGAAGAGAGGAAGAACATCACATTCTCTTTGGAATAGTTAGTATTCCTCTTATTCGTATTTCTCATTTTCCCTGCAAAGCAAGCATCCACGAAAATCATTTTCTGCTGAGCTTTACACTGTCTCATGATGCTCAATACGGAAGAGTAATACAAAACTCCATCGTAACACACCAATCCACCAGGCACACCATGACCGCTAAAGTATAGGATAATAGCATCTGATGGCGAAGCCTTGGCAAATGTATTACGCATTGCCGTACATACCTTTTTGATTGTAACGTCTGAATTGACAAAACAATCAACCGTAGCATTACCATTCTTGGTAAAGATACCCGATATGGTCTTGGCATCATTCGCACTTACCCGAAGGTCGTTCTGACGACCGGGATAATCGGCAATACCAACACACACGATATAGGTTCTTGCTTGCAAAAACAAAATGCCAAACAAAAACATGGCTATTATGGATAAAATTCGTTTCATAACAAACTCATTATTATTAGCGAGCAGAATGATAATAAACATTTCTGCCCGCTATTCTTGCTAATCACAAACAGGTCTTATTGAACGCAGAGTCTGAATTGGCTCATACGTTAAATCAGAATCTTCTTCATTAAAATAAAGATAATAGGCATTCACGTAATGAGCTCTGCTAGAACTCCTATAATATTCAAATGTTTTTTTTCTATTCTAATCTAAAAACTACAGGTACACTATATCTTACTCGCACGCACTCTCCATTTTGCTTACCCGGAATCCACTTAGGCATAGTTTCTACTACACGCATAGCTTCTCTGTCTAAAGCTGGATCTGCAGATTTAGCAACTTTCACATGAGAAATGCCTCCATCATTTTCAACCACAAAGCTGATAATCACCCTACCTTGAACTCCATTTTCCTGTGCTTCAACCGGATATTGAATATTATTGCCAAGATACTGCATCAAGGCGCTTTGTCCTCCAGGAAATGAAGGCATCACTTCAACGACATCATATACTTTTTCCTGCGATTCTTGGGATGTATTATAGTTCTGCTGTTCGTTATTTACATCTTGTTCAGCACCTTGGTTTTGAACATTTTCTTCTACAGTTGTTTCAATATTTGGTGCAGTCTTTACTATTGCTTCATTATTTTCTTGACATTTCATGAAAGCATAAACACAGCCAATTACGAGAATAGCCAGTATCACAAGAATGATTTTTCTAGAATTTGATGTATTGTCTTCTTCATCGATATATTCCACATTTTCTTCCTTCTTTGGAGCAACTATCGTCTGTTCATGAGTATCAAGAAGATTGCCAGAAAGCTTTTGAGGCAACACTTGTGTTTCCTCCTGATCAGACAATACTTCTGAGGCGATAGTAGGCATCGTACAATACATCAACTTCAAAAATTCAGATACAGTCTGCACTCTATCCTTCTTTCGAGGATTCATACCTTGCTCTATAGCGTGCCAAACAGTATCTGAAATACCAATAGACTTATCTCCTATTCCTTCATTCAAGACAATACTAGCTTCAGGAGGATTCTTACCAGTAAGCAAATAGAACAAAGTTGCAGCAAGACCATAAACATCTGTTGCAGGAGAGAAATCCTGCAAACTCTGTTGATATTGTTCCAAAGGAGCATAGCCAGCACTAATTCCTACGGGAGTAGAACTAGTCTGATGCCCTTCTTCTGTATAGCCTTTTGAGATTCCAAAATCGATAAGCATAGCACCACCTTTGTCATCAAGGAGTATGTTGCTTGGCTTTACATCATAATGACAAATATGCTTTTGGTTCATATACTCCAATGCCGAACCTATCTGTTGGATATACTTAATGGCTATTGCCTCATCCAAAGCACCATGCTGCTTCACATAATCAGCCAATGAGCCACCACTCAAATATTGCATTACATAATAAACCGTATCATTTTCCTCAAACACATCTACTACTTTAACAATATGAGGATGATCCATCTGTGCAAGGTTCTTTGCTTCTTTAACAAACTTCTTGCGATATAACTCTACCAAGGCACGACTTCCTTGGGAAGGAACGGTTATCTTCCCCGTCCCTTCCTCTCGCTCACAAGTGTCCTTCATAAAGAACTCCTTGATTGCCACAGGTACATCGACCTCCATATTACCCAAAGAACCAAAGACGGTTTCTTTCATTATTGCCTTATAGGTAATACCGAAACCACCTTGTCCTATGATCTTTTCTATTTTATACTTTTTGTTTTGAAGATATTCTATCATAATTATCTATTCATAATATTCAACGACTCTCGTTTTCTATACATATCCTGTTCAAAAACATTTTTTACAAGATACCATATGATTATAAAAATCACATCCAGTACAAACTGAAACAATTTTGCCCGAACCATTACATTTTCCACAATATGCATGAGAACATACAGCCCCCACACTCTAAACAGGCGTTTCCAAATGTTCCAACAGTTCCTCGTCCAAAACAAGAACGACATTGTATTTGATGATTACACCACTTCCTTTACAAACGGGACATCTATCCTCTATTACAACTGTACCATTACAGAAAGCACATTTTATACACCCAGAACCACCACATACGAAACACTTTTCTTGGTATTTCCCCAGTTCTTTCTTTTTTACAGGAGACACATAATTTTTCATATCAAAACTTTCTTTTGTTTCTGTTTCCCCCATGCAAGTCTATCGCCAGCAACTTCTAGTGTTTTTGCGCCCAATTTACATTTAGACCATTTTACAGTCAAGCCCAAATCTACATATCCTTCTTCTCAAATATTCGAATTACCTAATGCCAATCTAAAGCCAACAAGACAATTTGTACCTAAAGGTTTCTTTGAAGTTACCAAACTCTCAGATGCTTCATCCAAGCAACAACCTCCTCGAACACTCCACCTCTTATCATTTATATCAATACAAGCATTGTCACACAACTCATCAACATTACCGGTCATATCATATAACCCTAGTTCGTTCGGGCGTTTTTGTCCAACATCTTCAAGATTCGTTTTTTTTCCATTATAGAAATTTGCTACTCCAAGAATATCATTACCTCCTGAGTATTTATATCCATGCCCACAAATGCCACCTTTTGCAGCTACTTCCCATTCTAAGTCTGTAGGCAATCTATATTGTTTTCCTGTTTTTTCATTTAGACGTTCCAAGAACTCTAACACCTGCTTTCTAGACACTATCTTCGGATGATGTTTTTTGCCCATTGCAGCCTCGTTTTTTATTCTAAGCTTATTGTTATAAGCTTCCGCACCACCTATCTGAGCAAATATCAATCTATAGACTGGTCTTTCGTCCATCACTGCATCATATTCCTCATTGGTAATTTCGTATTTTCCAATGTAAAAATCCGAGAAGGTTACTCCGTCAACTGTTCCACCTTTAACCTTTATCATATTATCTACAAGTTCATTGATTACGATATGCTGATGCACTTTCACATAACCCACTTTTATCAAAGATAGAAGCATAGAAATCGTCAACAAGCTCATAAAAATTGTCCTTGCCCATTTCCCTTTTCCTTTACCAGCAATAGCATTTGTTGTAGACGATGCAATTGGTGCCTCAAATTCATTTACAAAAGTTTTTTTTGAAACAATTGTTGTTTCACCAACGGAAATAGAGCCTATAAAATCAGATATATTTTGAAACCTATCATTTTTACGAGGACACATTCCACGTTCTACGCTTCGCCATAGTTTTGCAGAAATACCATCAGATTTTCGGCCAATTCCATCATTCAAAACGATACTAGCCTCCGCGGGTACTTTACCCGTCACCAAGAAATACAATGTAGCAGCAAGTCCATAAACATCTGTAGCAGGAGAGAAATCCTGCAAATTTTGTTGGTACTGTTCCAAAGGTGCATAGCCAGCACTAATTCCTACGGGAGTAGAACTAGTCTGATGCCCTTCTTCTGTATAGCCTTTTGAGATTCCAAAGTCAATTAGTATAGCACCACCTTTGTCATCAAGCAGGATGTTGCTTGGCTTTACATCATAATGACAAATATGCTTTTGGTGCATATACTCCAATGCCGAACCTATCTGTTGGATATACTTAATGGCTATAGCCTCGTCCAATGCACCATGCAGCTTCACATAATCAGACAACGAGCCACCACTCAAATATTGCATCACATAATAGACCGTATCATTTTCCTCAAACACATCTACAACTTTAACGATATGAGGATGATTCATCTGTGCAAGGTTCTTTGCTTCCTTAACAAACTTCTTGCGATATAACTCTACCAAGGCACGACTTCCCTGAGAAGGAACGGTTATCTTCCCCGTCCCTTCCTCACGCTCACAAGTGTCCTTCATAAAGAACTCCTTGATTGCCACAGGTACATCGACCT
>OGEQ01002917.1_pt1 | contig 10629 bp, 9 predicted proteins | sample 1570731 | NCBI WGS metagenome assembly OGEQ01 (sample SAMEA2582132, study PRJEB24529) | metagenome | biome: Human gut stool | place: China | collected 2011 | reverse complement strand
GAGCGTTCGCTCCGTCGTTCGATTTCCTATTTTCCTTTGAGTTGCTTAACGGCTTAGTATCTTGATAGTTGAACACGGGCTAAATCCCTAGTGAAAAAGATAGATTTCCTGGTGTGCGTGGCACACTGCGTCAATCTCCTATTTTCATACGGGATTCTTCACGCCCTTTGTATCCTGATTTTTGTAGGCAAGTCGTATAATTTTATCAATCCAAAGGGGATTACAATGACAAAACAAGTGTTTCAAACGACTTTTGCGGGTCGTGAGTTAATCGTAGAGACTGGTCAGGTTGCCAAGCAAGCAAATGGCTCTGTTGTCGTGCGTTATGGTGAGTCAACTGTCTTGACGGCAGCTGTCATGTCTAAGAAGATGGCAACTGGGGATTTCTTCCCACTTCAAGTCAACTACGAAGAAAAAATGTATGCGGCTGGGAAATTTCCTGGTGGCTTTATGAAACGGGAAGGTCGTCCTTCTACAGATGCGACCTTGACAGCGCGTTTGATCGACCGTCCGATCCGTCCTATGTTTGCGGAAGGTTTCCGTAACGAAGTGCAAGTCATCAACACAGTCCTTTCTTACGATGAAAATGCATCTGCCCCAATGGCTGCCATGTTTGGTTCATCATTGGCACTTTCTATCTCAGATATTCCATTTGACGGACCAATCGCTGGGGTACAAGTGGGTTATGTCGATGGCCAAATCATCATCAACCCTACTCAAGAACAAGCAGAGCAATCGCTTCTTGAATTGACAGTAGCTGGTACCAAGCACGCTATCAACATGGTAGAGTCTGGTGCCAAAGAATTGTCAGAAGAAATCATGTTGGAAGCTCTTCTCAAAGGGCACGAAGCCGTTAAAGAATTGATTGCCTTCCAAGAAGAAATCGTTGCGGCAGTTGGGAAAGAAAAAGCAGAAGTAGAATTGCTTCATGTGGATGCTGACTTGCAGGCTGAAATCATCGCAGCCTACAACAGCGACCTTCAAAAAGCAGTTCAAGTTGAAGAAAAATTGGCGCGTGAAGCTGCGACTCAAGCAGTGAAAGACCAAGTCACAGCAGTTTACGAAGAAAAATATGCCGACCACGAAGAGTTTGATCGCATCATGCGGGACGTGGCTGAAATCTTGGAACAAATGGAACACGCAGAAGTGCGCCGTTTGATCACAGAAGACAAGGTTCGTCCGGATGGTCGTAAGGTCGATGAAATCCGTCCTTTGGATGCACAAGTCGACTACCTTCCTCGCGTACACGGTTCAGGTCTCTTTACGCGTGGACAAACGCAAGCCCTTTCTGTCTTGACCTTGGCACCAATGGGTGAAACCCAAATCATCGATGGTTTGGATCCTGAGTACAAGAAACGCTTTATGCACCACTATAACTTCCCACAATACTCGGTTGGTGAAACAGGTCGTTACGGTGCGCCTGGTCGTCGTGAAATTGGTCACGGTGCCCTCGGTGAGCGTGCCCTTGCTCAAGTATTGCCAAGCTTGGAAGAATTCCCATATGCCATCCGTTTGGTAGCAGAAGTCTTGGAATCAAATGGTTCTTCATCTCAAGCTTCTATCTGTGCGGGAACACTTGCCCTTATGGCTGGTGGTGTGCCAATCAAGGCCCCAGTAGCTGGTATTGCCATGGGTCTGATCTCAGATGGAAACAACTACACCGTATTGACAGATATCCAAGGTTTGGAAGACCACTTTGGAGACATGGACTTCAAGGTTGCAGGTACTCGTGATGGGATTACAGCCCTTCAAATGGATATCAAGATCCAAGGGATCACTGCAGAAATCTTGACAGAAGCGCTTGCTCAAGCCAAGAAAGCTCGTTTTGAAATCCTTGATGTCATCGAAGCAACCATTCCAGAAGTTCGTCCAGAATTGGCTCCAACTGCTCCGAAAATTGATACCATCAAGATTGATGTCGACAAGATCAAGATTGTCATCGGTAAGGGTGGAGAAACCATCGATAAGATCATCGCTGAAACAGGCGTTAAGATTGATATCGACGAAGAAGGGAACGTATCGATCTACTCGAGCGACCAAGATGCGATTAACCGTGCTAAAGAAATCATTGCTGGTTTGGTGCGTGAAGCCAAAGTGGATGAAGTCTACCATGCCAAAGTAGTTCGTATCGAGAAATTCGGGGCCTTTGTCAACCTCTTTGACAAGACAGATGCTCTCGTTCATATTTCTGAAATGGCTTGGACGCGCACCAACCGTGTCGAAGACTTGGTAGCCATCGGCGATGAAGTCGATGTCAAGATTATCAAGATTGATGAAAAAGGTCGTGTCGATGCTTCTATGAAGGCACTATTGCCACGTCCGCCAAAACCTGAACATTCAGAAGAAAAAGGTGAAAAGGGTCCTCGTCATGGCGATCGTCCTCGTCACCACAACAAAGACCACAAACCTAAAAAAGACTTTACCATTACACAAAAAGATTCAGAATAATCATTAGAAAAGGAGGAGCACGGTATGGGATGGTGGCGTGAAACCATCAATATTGTAAAAGAAAATGACCCAGCAGCGCGTACCTCGCTGGAGGTCCTTTTGACCTATCCGGGCGTCAAAGCTCTGGCAGCTCACCGTGTTTCCCACTTTTTGTGGAACCATGGCTTTAAGCTCTTGGCGCGGATGCACAGCCAATTCTGGCGTTTTTGGACCCAGATCGAAATCCATCCAGGTGCGACTATTGCTTCTGGTGTCTTTATCGACCATGGAGCGGGCCTCGTTATCGGGGAAACAGCCATTGTTGAAAAAGGCGTTATGCTCTACCATGGGGTGACCCTTGGGGGAACAGGAAAGGATGTCGGCAAACGCCATCCGACGGTCCGTGAAGGAGCCTTGGTTTCCGCCCATGCTCAAGTCATCGGCCCAGTGGAAATCGGAGCCAAGGCCAAAGTCGGAGCAGGAGCTGTCGTGGTCTCAGATGTACCAAGTGACGTGACCGTTGTCGGTGTTCCTGCCAAGATTGTGCGGGTGCACGGTCGAAAAGACGAACCAGTCATTCACCAAGAAGAAGAAAAACGGGAATACTACATGAACAAGCTGGAGCATGCTAAGGAAGCTAGCCATCGGTCTTCGAGCTTGTAAGGAGATCGCTACGTGATTCAATCAACCAATACATTGAATGACCACCAACTACTGGAAGCAAAGGCCCTTATTGCCATCTGTCAGAAGTATGACGGAACTTTTCGGGATCCTTATCTCTCCAATATGCTCAATTTTGATCCCGATATGCCCGCCTTTTTCCTTTATTATGAAAAAGGTGAACTTGTTGGCCTATTAACCGTCTATGCGGATGATCAAGATGTGGATGTGGCGATCCTGGTCCACCCCAATCATCGTCGACAGGGAATTGCGCGTGCTTTGTATGGAAGTTTTGAGAAAGAAACGGCATCTTATCCAATTGAGTCTGTGACTTTTCAGACAGAGCGTATTTTTCTAGAGAATCATCCTGATTTTGCCAGCAATTGGGGACTGGTTGAGGATGACGAAACAGAAACCTGGTTAGGACGTGATCGAACCGCTTATGCATTAGATTCCCGTTCGGATGTCGATGTGCTCTTGGCAGAACCTTCTTATCTTGAAACCATTGCCCAGCTCCACCACCAAACCTTTTCAGATGAAGTGGAAGCACCGGAAGTGAGCCACAGATACATTTCTGAGGCCTTGAAGGATCCTGATAGTCTGCTGTACATATTACTCAAAGAAGGTCAAGTGATTGGCGTTTGTACGGTCGATGTATCTGGAAAATGCAATTACCTTTATGGACTTGCGATTGCTGAAGTCTATCGTGGGCAAGGTTACGGAAGCTATCTGGCAAAATCCCTCATCAACCAACTCATTGAGCAAAATGATAAGGAATTCCAGATTGCAGTAGAGGACAGCAACGTAGGTGCCAAGCGCTTGTATGAAAAAATCGGCTTTATCAAACAGACACAGGTAGTTTATTTAAATGAGAAAGAGTAGAAAAATGCTATTAGAAGAATTCGAAAATGTACCTGCTGTTATCGAACCAACTGATCGAAGTATTCGTGATGGTGGAGAAATTTGTGACACTATTATTCTGTCTTTTAATGGAGAGATAGTGGAAAGAGTCAAGCAGATAGACGGAGTCTATGAAGGTGGTTATCTCACCAACCTAAATGGCAAATTTCCATGGTATATCTATGAAGTAGATGGAATTAAACTTGCAGTTGCTATGGCTACTATTGGAGCTCCAATGGTTGTGGGTTTCTTAGAAGAACTCAAAGCGAGAGGTTTTAACAACTTTATCGTTTTGGGCTCTTGCGGAGTTCTAGATCAGTCAATTCAAGCAGATAAAATTATTATACCAAGTTCAGCTCTACGTGATGAAGGTACAAGTTACCATTACGCTCCTGCAAGTGATGAGATAGCTTATGACGAAACTTTGCTCTTAACCATGGAGAACGCTTTGAACAAATCTGGTATTGAGCACATTCGGACCAAAGTTTGGACGACAGATGCCTTCTATCGTGAAACAGCTGCTAAGGTTAAACGAAGACTTGCAGCAGGAGCGAAAGTTGTAGATATGGAAGCTTCGGCTATCATGGCTTGGGCTCAATATCGACAAGCCAAGGTCTATCAATTTTTCTACACGGCTGACTATGTGGATCATCACAATCACGAATGGGATGCTAGACGTGAAGATAGAAAAGCAGATGCTATGACTTTCTTTAAGATTGCTGTCGATATTGCGTTAGAGTTGGAAAAATGAGAATATAGATTCAAAATCTAGAAACAGAAAGGAAATGAAGCGTGTTAAAAATTTATGATACCATGTCTCGTGATTTGCGAGAATTTGTCCCCATCGAGGAAGGAAAGGTCCGCATGTATGTTTGTGGGCCAACGGTTTACAACTATATCCACGTAGGGAATGCCCGCTCAACGGTGGCCTTTGACACGATTCGTCGCTACTTTGAGTATCGTGGCTACGAAGTTGCCTACATTTCCAACTTTACAGATGTGGATGATAAGATCATTAACCGTGCCAAAGAAGAAGGCATTACGCCACAGGAAGTGGCAGACAAGTATATTGCGGCTTTCCGTGAGGATGTGACAGCTCTTGGCGTGAAACCTGCAACCCGCCACCCTCGTGTGGTCGAGTTTATGGATGACATCATTCGTTTTGTCGCTGACTTGATCGAAAAAGGCTATGCTTATGAGAGTCAAGGCGATGTCTATTTCCGTGTGGAAAAATCCCACAACTATGCAAAATTAGCCAACAAAACTCTAGAAGACTTGGAGCTAGGCGCTTCTGGTCGGACAGATGAGGAAACGGCTCGCAAGGAAAATCCAGTCGATTTTGCCCTCTGGAAAGCTGCCAAACCAGGAGAGATTTCTTGGGACAGCCCTTGGGGACCTGGTCGTCCGGGTTGGCACATCGAGTGTTCGGTCATGTCAACGGAGATTTTGGGCGATACTATTGATATCCACGGTGGTGGAGCTGACCTTGAGTTTCCGCATCATACCAACGAAATTGCTCAGTCTGAAGCTAAAACAGGCAAGACTTTTGCCAATTACTGGATGCACAATGGCTTTGTCAATATTGATAATGTCAAGATGTCCAAGTCCTTAGGCAACTTTATCACCGTGCATGATGCATTGAAGACTATCGATGGCCAAGTGCTTCGCTTCTTCTTTGCGACCCAGCACTACCGCAAGCCCATTAACTTCACAGAAAAAGCGGTGCGCGATGCGGAGACCAACCTCAAGTATTTGAAAAATACCTATGAGCAACCGTTCACAGGAGAAGTGGATCCAGCAGACTTGCAAGGCTTTGTGGACAAGTTTATCGCGGCTATGGATGAAGATATCAATGCGGCAAACGGCATCACTGTCGTCTTTGAATTGGCTAAATGGATCAATTCAGGTCACTACAATCAAGACGTCAAAGATGCCTTGACCAAGATGTTAGAAGTCTTTGGAGTGGTCTTTGTCGAAGAAGTCTTGGATGCAGATATTGAAGCCTTGATCGCTGAACGTCAGGAAGCGCGGGCTAAGAAAGATTTTGCGCGAGCTGATGCCATTCGTGATGAATTGGCTGCGCAAGGAATCAAGCTCTTGGATACAAAAGAAGGTGTAAGGTGGACACGTGATTGATGTCAATCTAATCAATGGGATTGCCCTTGCCTTTGAGGGAGATGCGGTCTATTCCATGTATATTCGCAGACACCTGATTTTTCAAGGGATGACCAAGCCCAATAAGCTTCACCAGGCTGCCACCCGCTATGTCTCTGCTAGGGCTCAGGCCAGCTTGATTGAAAGCATGCTGGAGCAAGAAATTCTGACGGAAAAAGAGTTGGAGATCTACAAGCGCGGTCGCAATACCAATAGCCATACCAAGGCCAAAAATGCGGATGTCGTGACCTATCGGATGTCGACGGGCTTTGAGGCTGTCATGGGTTATCTCCATATGACGGGGGAGCTCTATCGTCTAGAAGAGCTGATTGACTGGTGCATCCAGCAAGTAGAAGAAGGAAGAAAGCAGTGAAAAATATCAGAGAGTGGTTTCCTCATGCAGAGGTGACGGATCAAGCCAATCCACCAGCTGGTTATGTAGCCATTCCCCTTCAGGCTCATCAATGGCTGCTGCTGAAGGAAGAAGAGCTAACCGAGCGAGAAAAACAATTGATTTCCTGGTTGGGCGGTGAAGAAGAGGTTGCCCCTAATCCTTGGTACCAGTACCTGATCGATGGAAAGGGAGAAGCCCCTCAAGTCATCAAAAAAATGCAGCTCGTCTATTGCCACATCTCGCATTCAACAGCGGAAGGGACAGCTTCTTGGTTAGAGATGATGCAGACACTCTTGCCCAACTTCCGAGCAACCTTGCAACTGAGCGGACAAGATTATGTGCTTATTCTGGACCAAGATCAGACTTTGCCTGTGGCCGATATCTTAAAAGATACCGTCTCTGCCATGGAGTATGACTTCAATATTCGTTTATCTATCCTGGTCGGGCAAGTATGGACCGAGTCTAAAGACGGGAAAGTGTCTCCTGTCATCCGAGCAGAACAGGCTGTCTTTCGAGCTTGGATTCGAGAAGGCCATCAAGGTGTCTATCGCTTTTCTCAACTCTATCTGTGGGGAATCGAGCAGGCAGATCTGGATCTCACCCCGATCAAAGCAAGCTTGCATCAGTTGATTGAAAGTCAAGATCAATTGCAAGACATCATTGTTGCTCTTTGGGACAATGGGGCAGTCGTAACCAAGGCCGCCCAACAACTCTATCTCCACCGCAATTCGCTCCAATACAAGATTGACAAGTGGGAGGAGTTGACGGGTCTTCAGTTGAAAAATCTGACAGATCTAGCCCTGTGCTATCATTTGGTCTTACAAGATGTGATTTAAACGGAATCAATCCAGAGTTTTGTGCAACTTGCACAAAACTCTTTTTCTTTTTTGTGAGACTTGCCATAGATTTGTAAAACGTTTTCATTTACAATAGAACTATAAAAATCAAAGGAGTACCATCATGGTAGAATTAAATCTTAAAAATATTTACAAAAAATATCCAAACAGCGAACACTACTCAGTTGAAGACTTCAACTTGGACATCAAAGACAAAGAGTTTATCGTTTTCGTAGGTCCTTCAGGATGTGGTAAATCAACAACTCTTCGTATGATCGCTGGTCTTGAAGATATCACAGAAGGTGAATGTTCCATCGATGGCACTGTTGTAAACAACGTGGCACCTAAAGACCGTGATATCGCCATGGTATTCCAAAACTACGCTCTTTACCCACACATGACTGTGTACGATAACATGGCCTTTGGTTTGAAATTGCGTAAATACAGCAAGGAAGATATCGACAAACGTGTACAAGAAGCAGCTGAAATCCTTGGCTTGAAAGAATTCTTGGATCGTAAACCAGCTGACCTTTCTGGTGGTCAACGTCAACGTGTGGCTATGGGACGTGCCATTGTCCGTGATGCAAAAGTGTTCTTGATGGACGAACCTTTGTCAAACTTGGATGCGAAACTTCGTGTATCCATGCGTGCTGAAATTGCGAAAATCCACCGTCGTATCGGAGCTACAACCATCTACGTAACCCACGACCAAACAGAAGCGATGACACTTGCTGACCGTATCGTTATCATGTCTGCTACTAAAAACCCAGCTGGTACTGGTACTATCGGACGTGTGGAACAAATCGGTACTCCTCAAGAAGTCTACAAAAACCCAGTCAACAAATTTGTAGCTGGATTCATCGGAAGCCCTGCTATGAACTTCATTAACGTAAAATTGGAAGGCGGACACATCGTTGCCAATGGATTGAACTTGAAAGTTCCAGAAGGTGCTTTGAAAGTCTTGAAAGAAAAAGGCTATGATGGTAAAGAATTGATCTTTGGTATCCGTCCAGAAGACGTGAATACAGAAGCTGCTTTCCTTGAAACATTCCCAGAATCAGTGGTGAAAGCAACCATCTCTGTATCTGAATTGCTTGGTTCTGAATCTCACTTGTACTGCCAAGTTGGTGACAACGAATTCATCGCTAAAGTAGATGCACGTGACTACCTTGGAACTGGTGAAACCATCGAACTTGGATTTGACTTGAACAAAGCTCACTTCTTCGACAAAGAAACTGAAAAAACAGTATACTAATAAGTGCTGACACTGTAGAGACTGAGACGATATGTCTCAGTCTCTTTCATTTTAAGGAGACAAAACATGGAAAAAGACTGGTGGAAGGGGAAGGTCGCTTATCAGATCTACCCAAAAAGCTTTAAAGATAGCAATGGTGATGGCGTTGGGGATTTGAAAGGAATCACGGAGAAACTCGATTACCTTCAAGACTTAGGGATTGATATTCTCTGGCTATCTCCTGTTTACAAGAGTCCGTTTATTGACCAGGGTTATGATATTTCAGACTACTATGCCATTGATCCCCTTTTTGGGACTATGAAAGACATGGAAGAGCTGATCGCTGAAGGCAAGAAGCGGGGCATTTCCATTATTATGGACTTGGTAGTCAACCACTGCTCCAGTCATCATGAATGGTTCCAAAAGGCTTTAGAAGATCCAGATGGCCCTTATGCGGATTACTTTTATTTCATCGAAAGTGACAAGGAACCCAACAACTGGGAAAGTTACTTTGGAGGCAGTGTTTGGGAACCGGTTCCTGGCACTAATAAATACTATCTCCATTCTTTCCACAAGGATCAGCCAGACCTCAATTGGCAAAATCCTGTCTTACGCGAAGAAATTTACACCATGATCAATTGGTGGTTGGACAAGGGAATTGCGGGCTTCCGGATCGATGCCATTATCAATATCAAAAAAGATTTAGAATGGCGTTCGCTTCCGTCCGATCGCGAAAATGGCTTGGTTCCAGTACCGGAGTCTCTGGTCAATGCCCAACCGATTGAACCTTTCTTGCAAGAGTTAAAGGAGCGGACTTTTGCCAAGTACAACGCCTTCACAGTAGGGGAAGTTTTCAATGAAACTGACGAAGAGTTGCACTTCTTTATTGGAAAAGATGGTGTCTTCTCTTCCATCTTTGACTTCAAACAAACCATGCTGGGGCAGGAAGGAAAAGGCTGGTTCGACCATGCTCTTCCAACTGCAGATGAACTCAAGGAAAGTATTTTCCAAGCGCATGAGCGCGCGGATTGCATTGGGGTTCTATCGACCATCATTGAAAACCACGACGAACCTCGTGGAGTGTCCCATTATATTGCTGAAGGTCCAGTAAACGATACCAGTAAAAAGGCCTTAGGAACCATACAGATTTTGCGCAAGGGAATTCCTTTTATCTATCAAGGCCAAGAAATTGGGATGGAAAACCAAGTCTTTGAATCGGTGGAGGACTTTGATGATATCGCGACCATCAATGGCTACCATGTGGCGAAAGAAGCTGGTTTGACCGAGGAAGAAGCCTTGGCCGCGATTGCCAAATACAGCCGGGACAATGCGCGAACACCCATGCAATGGTCAGCAGAGCCAGGTCTGGGCTTTAGTGATGGACCAGCTTGGTTGATCAGTCCCAAACCAAATGTTGCCATCAATGTGAAAGATCAAGAAAAGGATCCAAATTCCATCTTGAATTACTATCGCCAGTTGACGGCCTTGTATCGCCATCCCCTTTATGGAAATACCATCCGATTCGGAGATATGATCCCAGCGTATCGGGACCGTGAAAACATCATCGCCTTTGAACGCCGTGGGGACAAGCGTCTCTTGGTTGTCAGCAATTTCCAAAATCGCCAGGCTACCTTGGAGTTGCCAGCTCCGATTAAAACAGTCGTTTTAAATAATACAGCAGGATTATTCCAAGAAGGAGACCAAGTGCTCGAATTGGCCCCTTACCAAACGGTTGTGTTGGAATTGGTGGAATAAGGAGAAACTTTGCATCAGTGTTAGGATTTAATGTAGAATAGTATGTTCATTAAATATTCTGGAGAACATTATAAAAGTTTTCTATACTTTAGAATCAGTCAAGTATAAACTGAAACTTTCCGCTGTGAGAAAAGTGTTTGAAACATTATTGTTTCAAACACTCGGGAGTTTTGAGAGTAAAACAGTTTGGGAAACTGTTTTAGCCTGAGCCCAGAAATTAAAGAGCGAAGAGGCTCAATACAAATTGAACACGGGCTGCGGATTGTGTC
>OGEQ01002912.1_pt1 | contig 10650 bp, 10 predicted proteins | sample 1570731 | NCBI WGS metagenome assembly OGEQ01 (sample SAMEA2582132, study PRJEB24529) | metagenome | biome: Human gut stool | place: China | collected 2011 | reverse complement strand
TGTTTTGCCATCAAATTTAGTTGTTTTTGCAACAGATGGTATTACAGAAAACTTTAATGTATACACAAATACATAATTAGGTTTATTATCTTTAGCTAAAGAAGATGTAACTAAGTTGATACCTATAGATGACTTAAGCTTAAATCATGGAGAATATATTGGGGTTAAATTAAATCGTATTAAAGATTTAAGTCATATTAATCTTGAAATTTCAAATGATACAGGATTAAAACTTCAAAGCTCTATGAATGGTGTTGAGTGGACTGAGATAACAGATAAAAATACATTAGAAGACGGTAGATATGTAAGGCTAATTAATACAAGTAATGAAGCTGTTAATTTTAATTTAACTAAGTTTGAAGTTAATTCAAATGAAGTTTATGAACCATCATTAGTAGATGCTTATGTTGGAGATGATGGAGCTAAAAAAGCTGTAGATGGAGATTTAAAAACAAGAGTTAAATTCTTAGGTGCACCTAGTACAGGTGATACTATAGTCTATGATTTAGGACAAGAAATTCTTGTGGATAATTTAAAATATGTTGTATTAGATACTGAAGTTGACCATGTAAGAGATGGTAAAATTCAATTATCTTTAGATGGAGAAACTTGGACAGATGCTATTACAATTGGAGATGGAGTAGAAAATGGAGTAGACGACATGTTCTCTACACCATTAAAAAATGGATATAAACATGGAAACCAATCAGGTGGAATAGTTCCAATAGATAGTGCTTATGTGGAGGGAGATAATTTAAATCAAAAGGCTAGATATGTAAGAATATTATTTACTGCACCATATAGACATCGTTGGACAGTTATAAATGAACTTATGATAAATAATGGAGAATATATCTCTACAGTTAATGATCCAACTTATATTTCAAGTTCAATTGAGGAAAGAGGCTTTGCCCCAAGTAATTTAAGAGATGGAAATTTAACAACTTCATATAAGCCAAGTACTAATAATAGTGAGATTTCTGAAGGAAGTATAATTTATCGTTTATCAGAAAAAACAGATGTTAGAAAAGTTACAATAGTTCAAAGTGGAAGTTCAATTTCAAATGCTAAAGTTATGGCTAGAGTTGGTGATGGTAGTGAAAATGTAACTGATCAATGGGTTCAATTAGGAACATTAAGCAATAGTTTAAATGAGTTTATCAATCGTGATTACAATAATATCTATGAGATAAAAATCGAATGGACAGATGTTGCACCAAATATTTATGAAATAATAACTTTAAACCAAGAGTTTGAATTCCCAGTAAATGATTCTTTAAAGGCAAAATATGATGAGCTTATAAATTTAAGTGTAGATGAATACACTTTAAGTAGCTTTGAAACTTTAAAAGAAGCATTAAATGAAGCTAAGAATATTTTAGATGATTCTAACTCATCTCAAAAGAAAATAGATAAGGCTTTAGAAAATTTAAATAAGGCAGAAGAAGAATTAGCTTTAAGGGCAACTGACTTTGAAGATTTCAATAAGGTTTTAAATTTAGGAAACTCTTTATTTCAAGAAGAATATACAGCTGAGTCATGGGCTTTATTTAGTGAAGTCTTAGAAGTTGCTAATGAAGCTAACAAAAATAAAGCTGATTACACTCAAAATCAAATAAATCAAATAGTAAGTGATTTAGATGCTTCAATAAAAGCTTTAGTAAAGGAAATACCAGAGGTTGATAAAACAAATTTAGGTGAATTAATAAATCAAGGTAAATCTTTATTAGAGGAATCTGTAGAAGGATTTAATGTTGGTGAATACCATAAAGGTGCTAAGGATGGATTAACAGTTGAAATTAATAAGGCTGAAGAAGTATTTAACAAGGAAGATGCTACTGAAGAGGAAATAAATTTAGCTAAGGAATCTTTAGAGGGTGCAGTAGCAAGATTTAATTCTTTATTAATAGAAGAAAGTACAGGAGACTTTAATGGTAATGGAAAGATTGATATAGGAGACTTAGCAATGATATCTAAAAACATTAGAAGTACTACTAACACTTCTCTTGACTTAAATAAAGATGGCTCTATTGATGAATATGAGATAAGCTTTATAAATCATAGAATACTAAATTAAGATAATTTAATAATGATAAATTAGATTTATAATTTTTTAGGAATCATAAAGATGTTTAAAATCAAATTTAAAATACTAAAAATTTTAAAGAATAGTATTTTAAAATGATTATTTGTATCTAATATGATTCCTTTTAATTTAAAACAGAATTTAAAAAAATTTTTTGAATATTATTAGAATCAGATTAATTTAAGATAAGTTTTAAGATTAAATTTATATAATAAACAGATAAGTTTTTTAATAATTAATCTTTCATAATAATATATGAACAGGAATTATATGTTTAAAAATTACCGAAAGCCTTATATAGAGTATATTTTCTAAAGAAATCTATAGAGTTTAATTGTAAATGCAATGCATATGCTATATAATGTTAAAGTATTATAAAATTATATATTTAGAAATAGGTTAAATAGTTAAATTTATAACTATATATTAAAAGGGAAGTTGGGTTTAAATCCCACGCGGTCCCGCCGCTGTAATAGAGGAGCTTTTTGTATTTTAAGCCACTGGAATATAATATTTTGGGAAGGCTACAAAAAAGTGATGATACTTGAGCCAGAAGACCTGCCTATTTTTAAAACATCAGGATCCTACGGGGAATAGGAGGTGTTGTGCTTTGGTAAGTTATATTTTTTTAGAATTTTTATAACCTCTAGACGCAATGTCTAGGGGTTTTTTATTTCTAAGACTAAAGTTCTGATTTAACTAGAAATTAAAGTTATTCATATTTAGATTAAGTGTTATAAAGGGAAATATTTTTAGTACATATTGTTTTATTTGATGCGGAAATAGTTAAATCAAATTTTATCTTAAAATAAAAAGATGATAAATGGGAGTACAAAATAAAAATATAATTTAAGGAGTAGAATTGTTATGTCAAAAAAGAATCAAGTATTTATAGGGTTTTTATTAATGTTCTTATTAATACCAAGAAGTGTTTCAGCTATGCATATCATGGAAGGATTTTTGCAACCTAAATGGTGTATAGCATGGGGAGTTATAACTATACCATTTATAGTATTAGGACTATTCTCTATTAAAAACAAGGTTGGAAATAATCCAAGACTAAAGATTTTGTTAGCTATGGCGGGAGCTTATGCTTTTGTTCTTTCAGCATTAAAGCTTCCATCAGTTACAGGTAGTTGCTCACATCCTACAGGGGTTGGTCTTGCGGCAATATTATTTGGACCTACAGCAGCATCAGTTTTAGGACTTATAGTACTTTTATTCCAAGCATTACTTTTAGCTCATGGTGGTCTTACTACTCTTGGAGCTAATACTTTTTCAATGGCTGTAGTTGGGCCTTTAGTATCATACGGACTTTATAAATTAGTAAAAAAACTTAATGGACCAACATGGTTAGGTGTATTTTTAGCATCTGCTCTTGGAGATTTAGCAACTTATATGGTTACTTCAGTTCAATTAGGACTAGCCTTCCCAGCAGAGGTTGGAGGAATTATGGCATCAGTTATGAAATTCATGGGTATATTTGCCGTTACTCAAATTCCTTTAGCTATAAGTGAAGGAATATTAACAGTCATAATCTTTAATACAATAGAAAATTATGCAAAAGAAGATTTAATGGAACTTAACATTTTTTCAAAGGGGGTAAAATAATGAAAAATAAAAGAGTGTTAACTAATGTGATATTATTGTTATTAGTTGTATTTATTACAATAATCCCTTTCTTTGTAGCTAAAAATGGAGAGTTTGGTGGATCTGATGATCAAGCAGAAGAAGCAATAACACAAATTGATAAAAATTATGAACCCTGGTTCTCACCATTATTTGAACCAGCTAGTGGAGAAATAGAAAGTTTATTATTTGCTCTTCAAGCTGCAATAGGTGCAGGGGTAATCGGTTTTGGATTAGGATATCTAAAAGGTAAAAAGAAAGTGAACGACGAAGTAAATGATAAACATAGATAAATATGCTTATGCATCTAAGTTAAAAAATATTAATCCAGCGGAAAAGATGTTTTTTGCCTTAATTACTTTGTGCGTTTGTCTTTGGGCAAATAATTTTATTGTTTCTATGCTTATAATAAGTATTATGACTTTTTTAATAACAAAAGTAGGAAGAACAAAAATAAAGGTTTTTATAAAGTTAATGATGGTACCAATAGCTTTTTTAATAATTGGTATCCTAACAATTGTTGTTAGTTATTCATTAAAACAAGAGGCATTTTTAGTATCATTTAAACTTTTTAATGGATGGATTGGAGTTTCAAAAAGTGGAATTATTCAAGGACTCAATATGTTCCTTAAGGTAATGGGATCTTTAAGTTGCTTATACTTTATATCCCTAACCACTCCAATGATAGATGTAATATCAGTTCTGGCTAAGCTTAAAGTACCAAGTTTTTTAATTGAGTTAATAAGCTTAGTGTACAGATTTATATTTATAATTTTAGAAACTTCAGAAATGATGTTTATATCGCAAAATTCAAGACTTGGATATAGAGATATAAAAACATCATATAAATCCTTAGGTGCTCTTGCATCAACACTATTTATACGTTCATTTAAGAGAGCTAATGATTTATATACTGCCTTAGAAGCCAGAGGGTATAATGGAGAACTTAAAGTTCTAGAAGAACAGGTTCAAAAAAGAAATTACATTTACATTATAACTATAATAATTAATCTTATTTTTATAGGAATAGCTATATTTATTAAGTAGAGTAGGAGGATTTTATGGAAGACTATATATTAAAAGTAGAAGAGCTTAATTATAATTATTCAGATGGAACTCATGCTCTAAAAGGTATAAATATGAATATAAAAAGAGGAGAAGTTACGGCTATATTAGGTGGAAATGGTGTTGGAAAATCAACTTTGTTTCAAAACTTTAATGGTATATTAAAGCCTTCTTCAGGAAGAATACTTTTTGACAATAAACCTATAGATTATTCAAGAAAAGGAATAATGAAACTTAGAGAATCTATAGGAATTGTTTTTCAGGATCCTGATAATCAACTTTTCTCAGCAAGTGTTTACCAAGATGTTTCCTTTGGTGCTGTTAATATGAAACTACCAGAAGATGAAATAAGAAAAAGAGTAGATAATGCATTAAAAAGAACTGGTATAGAACACTTAAAAAATAAGCCAACTCATTGTTTAAGCTTTGGTCAAAAGAAAAGAGTAGCTATTGCAGGGGTACTAGTTATGGAGCCAAAGGTTTTAATACTAGATGAACCAACGGCAGGTTTAGATCCAATGGGCGTTTCAGAGATAATGAAGCTATTAGTAGAAATGCAAAAGGAGCTTGGCATAACAATAATAATAGCAACTCACGATATAGATATTGTTCCTTTATATTGTGATAATGTTTTTGTTATGAAAGAAGGGAGAGTAATATTACAAGGAAATCCTAAAGAGGTATTCGCTGAAAAAGAAGTTATAAGAAAAGTTAACTTAAGATTACCTAGAATCGGACATCTTATGGAGATTCTAAAAGAGAAGGATGGCTTTGTATTTGATGAGTTAGATTTAACTATTGGACAGGCTAGAAAGACAATAAATTCTTGGAAAAACAAAATTTTTAATGATTAATATTTAAGTTAGATTAAATTAAGCAAGAAAGGCTTATACCAAATTGATTTGGTATAAGCCTTTTATTAATTTATAATAGTATTTTAGTATAAGAATAATTATATAAAAATTTATTTTTTTTAAAGTTTATACTAATTTTATATAGGTTTTAATATTGTAAAGGAAATGTTTTAAAATTTTAAACTAAAAGTGTATTTTTTTTACAAAAATAAGTAGTTTTTTAAAATAAAAAATTTTTTTATTACAATAAATGGTTTTTATTGGTAAGATATGAAGTGTAATTAAAAAGGTAGAAGAGCAAATTCATATTTTATTAATAAGTTATGGTTAAAAAAGGATAAATAGTATAAAAACTCATAATAAATTAATAAATATTCATGGTCGAATTTTGTAATTCTAAAATTATTTACTAATTAGTTAAATAATTTTAGAATATAGTTAAAGGATGATTTATTATCTTAAGTAATGATTTCTCTTTAAATATAAATGATTTTAATAAATTATCTAAGTAATTAAAATTTTATAGGTAAGAAATATGATGTTTTAATAGGAGATGATATTAAAGATTAAAAAGGGAGAGTATGGTAAGATGTTTACAAATGAGTTAAAAGATTTATTAGCAGGTTTATATCAGAAATATGGATGTACTCAAGAGGTTCTTCAACTTAGCAATATAATTGATGAAATTATAGTTAAAGAGCAAAGAGAAAGACTAAAAGAATATTATAAGTCAAGAAAAAAATAATATCTAATTTCAAAAGTTATAAAGCATATAAATGTTATTAACTCTAAATTATAAAAAACAATTGAATTATGATTATTACAATTAATTTTAAGGGCCGTAAGACTTTGATTTTGTTAACATATATTATAATAAAAAAGGGGCTGTATCAAAATATAATAAAATTTACAAACAGTATGAAGAGAATATCTAGATGAGCTTTAGAATTTAAATTATTACGTAGAAAATATCACGTTAAAAAGCTGAGACTGTTAACTTCTTAGGAATACAATCTCACAAAGTTCGATTGCATAAGTTCAAGAATCCAAATTAAAAATTTGGGCTTTCACTTAAGTTTCGAAGCTTTAGTGATATTTTCGAAGTAATGATTATAAATTCTTAGCGAAATCTAGTAATTCTCGGAATATGTTTGTAAGTTTTAAAAAAGTTATTTTGATACACGCCCTTTTTATTCATAATATGTATAATTAAATTTCTTTAAATTAATTAAAGTTTATTTAAATGATTTTATACTATTTAATCTATCTTCAAGTTTTTGTTCTGGAGATTTTTTGAAATCATATCCATAAACGGCATTTTCAAAATCACCATAAGTTGGATTTGGAAGAACTATGTATTTTGTTCCAAAGAATTGAGCTTCTTTATCTACTATTTCTCTTCTTTGTTCATTAGATTTATTATCATATCCATCAGGGAAGTCACCTAAGTTATCTCCACAATAAATTGCAAGATTATAATTATCTTTTATCTTATTCCATCTACCATCTTTACTACTTGTATCTGTTTTTAAAAGTATATGATCCTTATCTGAATTTACAAAACCTAATTTTTGCATGTTTTTTATAGTTGCATCAAGTTCCTTTTCTTCGCTTCTATTTGAAACGTAGAAAACTTCAAATCCTTTACTTTTAGCATAATCAGTAAAGTCTTTAGCTCCATCTATTGCAGCTGCATCAGCCATTTGTACCCACTCACCAAAGTTTTCTTTTGAATATAATTCATTATGCTTTATTTCATACCCTGCATGAGGTGAATTATCTATTATTGTTTCATCAATATCTAAGGTGACTGCATAGGGTTTAGCAGTAGGTTCTTTCACCAATTCATCAACATATCTCTTTCCAGAGTTGTATGCTTCATATCTTAAAGCCTTTACTTCTCCAGAATTTTGTTGCCATAAAGTTGCCAAAACATTTCCTTTAACAATCTCTTCTACTGCATTAGCCTTTGTTGTTTGTTCTAACTTAGAGATTTGTTTTGCTTCTTGATTGTTTTCGTAAACTAAAGTACCTCCAGTTCCAACCCCAATACCTATTATTGCTGATAATACAATTGCTGTAATTTTTGAGTTTTTCATAATCTCATCCTTTCATTTGTTGCATAAAAATGTACAAAGTATTAAAATAGTTATCAATGTGTTAACGCTTTCATTATATTTTATGTTTCCATTAAAATCAAGTATTTAATTAATAATATATATCTTTTAATAATCAATAATTGATATGTAAAATTATTCTTATAGAAATTTAATTAATAATTATGTAAATAAAAAAAAGATAGTCAAATGACTATCTTTTCTATTAAATATAATCCATTGGATTTACATGTTGTCCATTAATTCTTATTTCAAAATGAGCATGAGGGCCTGTACTATATCCTGTAGAACCAACTAAAGAAACTACTTGTCCTTGTTTTACTTTTTGACCTACAGAAACTTTTAATTGAGATGCGTGAGCATATAGAGTACTGAATCCACCACCGTGGTCTATTATAACCATATTTCCGTAAGCAGGATGATATTCAGCAGCAGTTACAACCCCATCTTTAGCAGCTATAAATGGAGTTCCTGCTGAAGCTGCAAAGTCTACACCTGTATGAACTTTATACTGACCAGTTACAGGGTGAACTCTTGGACCATATGAACTAGTTATGGTAGAAGAAGCAACTGGTCTTATAAATCCACTTGATGAATTACTAGTTGGAGATGCTGTGCTTGGAGTTTTAGTAAAATATGATTGAATTTCCTTTTCAATTTCATCTTCCCTATCTGCTAATTCTTTAAGTTCAGCATTCTTTTTAGCTTCTAATTCCTCTAATTCGTTTAATTGAGATTTATAAGTATTTAATGTATTTTCATGTTCAGCTTTAACTTCATTAAGACTTTTTTCTTTAGAAAGAAGTTCGACTTTTTTACTAGCTAATGTAGATTTAGAAGTTTCAAGTTCAGCTTGTCTAACTTCAAGTTCATTTTTTAAAGATTCAATCTCCTCAATAAGCTTATTATCTGTTTTAACAAGAGTTCTTATGTTTGCTATATTAGAGAATAATTCTCCAAAGTTTTTAGACTCAAGAATCATATATAAAAACTTATCGTTTAAGTTAGATTTATATACGTTTCTAAGTCTTTCACCTAATATTTCTTTCTTCAACTCTTGTTCTTTTTTAGCTTTTTCAATTTCAGTAGTATTTTCTTCAATTGATTTTTCTACTTTACTTATTTCTGAATCAGTTGAAGAAATTTCATTATTTAAAGTTTTTATCTTCTCTTCATATTCAGTAACTTTTGCTTGAGCTGAATTAAGCTCAGCTTGTTTAGCATCAATGCTATCTTTTATTTCATCGAGTTTTCCCTTTTTAATTTCTTTTTCTTCTGTAATTTGTTTTTTCTCCTCTTGTAATTTATTAACTTCGGGATTTGCTTTAGTTATTAATGGGGCTGAAAAAGCACTAATCATTAAAAAGCTACTCATAAACAAAGATACAATTTTAAGTTTGTTCATTTAATCACCTATCTTTAATATATTTTTCGAGAGTTTTATAGTAATTTCAACAAATTATACCTTAAAACCCTTAGTAATATCCATTAAAAAAATGCAAATTTTAAGTTAATTTATTTTTATATTATTAAAAATTTAAATTATGTTTTCTTATTAGTGTTTATTTAAATATTAGTTTAGAGTTTGATTAATAAATATATTTTGGATTTGTATATTTTAGTGATTAAGTTGGATTTGTATATTTTAGTGATTAAGATTGATACTACTTGTCAATAATTAAAATGAATTATAAAAGAGGGGGAATTTCTTATGGCTAGAAAATCATCTAAAAAATATTTAAAGGAAGCAAATGCTCAAATAATATTATTTGTCTTAATTATGATAATAATGAGAATAGTAGTTTTAAACTTTATGAGTGAAATATCAGGGATAGAGTTTGATGAATTATCTAAGGCTAGAATTTATAATGGAGATATTACAGCAATATTATTTTTAGAGAGTCTTGTTAATTTTTTTGGTAACTTTATTTTAGAAACATATAAAGGAATAATTTTACTTGCAATAATAAATGTATTTATTGCTTCTTATATATTAACTAAAAAAGACTTTACAGGTAATTCTTATTTTAATATAGTCATAGCATATCTATTTTCAGCCATAATAACAGTATTTTTATTATTAACTGGTATAATTTTATTTTTTAGCATAATGCAATGTATGGTAGTTATAAATTCATTAAATATAGATGTGTCTTCAGAAATTTTATGGTTAGCCATAGCTGTATTAATAGGAGTAGTCTTTATAAAGTATTTTAGGAAAAGTGTAGTTTTTTCTTTACTTGCATTTTTAATAATATCAGTTTATGCTTCTTACTACACTGATATAGGTAAAAAAGCAATTAACACAGACTATACTCAATATAGTCTAGAGGAGTTTGCTAATAATTTAAACTTAGTTAGAGAATAGATCTATATGATTATATTTAATAGTAAATAAGTGTTTTCTATTTATTATTTAGTAAATTACATTTAATCGCTTTAATATATTTTTATTTATTAATTAAAAAACATAGAGAAAATTATATATAAATTAATATGAAAATCTATTTTTGTATGCAAAATGTAAGCTTATTTTTTATATAATCTAAAAATATATTATAAAATAATACAATATTCTACAGAAAAGTATATTGAATTTAAATTTTGTTTAAAACACTTTACCTAGTGTATCTATATAGGAAAAAGTAAGTATTTTAAAGAAAAATATAGAAATAATAATATATTTTATCTAAAGCAGAGAGAAGTATTAAATTAAATATGGTTAAAATGGTAAGATAAATTTCGTCAGCAAGAGACACGGCAACAAAACATCAAATAAAAATTTGAAAAAAGTTGTTGACAAGATTTCTTAAAGATGTTAAAATAAGAAAGTCGCTTGAGGGTGACGAAGAAATGGTCTTTGAAAATTAAACAGAAGATATTAACATAAACCAGCAAT
>OGEQ01002909.1_pt1 | contig 10658 bp, 7 predicted proteins | sample 1570731 | NCBI WGS metagenome assembly OGEQ01 (sample SAMEA2582132, study PRJEB24529) | metagenome | biome: Human gut stool | place: China | collected 2011 | reverse complement strand
TGAAATACGTGAAGATGACTGCCAGTTCCAACTTCGGCAATATGTTCAGCGTGCTGGCAGCGAGTGCCTTCCTGCCTTTCCTGCCGATGCTTCCTATCCATCTGCTCATTCAGAACCTGCTCTATGATATTTCCCAAACCACCATTCCTTTCGACCGCATGGACAAGGAATATCTCGCCAAGCCACGTGTATGGGATTCAGGCGATTTGAGCAGATTCATGATCTGGATTGGACCTATCAGTTCGATATTCGATATTGCCACCTACATGGTGATGTGGTGGGTATTCAAGTGCCAGGGACCGGACATGGAATCCCTCTTCCAGTCGGGTTGGTTTGTCGAGGGCTTGCTTTCCCAGACCCTCATCGTTCACATGATCCGTACCCGCAAGGTTCCGTTCATCCAGAGTTCTGCCTCATGGTCTGTGATGCTGATGACCTTCTCCATCATGGCTGTCGGCATCTGCATTCCATTCACATCATTCGGCTGTTCAATCGGCTTAACTCCTCTGCCATGGACTTACTTCCCATGGCTGGTAGGCATTCTGCTGTCTTACTGCGTATTGACGCAATGGCTCAAAACTCTTTACATCCGGTCTTTCAAGCGCTGGCTATAATTCAGGAAAATGTTTATGTTTGTTCCGTCTAAATACCTATAAATAGGGATTAGGCGGAACCAAAACTATTCAAAACAACTAAAAAATACCTAGAAATGAGGATAAAGACAAGCGCCCTACTATTTAGAAGAAATAAAAATACCGATTATTAAGTATTGCAGGATTTTGAAATATCCTGTACCTTTGCAGCATGAATTAGCGAGATGCTCGCAAGTGGCGAGCAAGTGAACAAGAAATGATACAAAACGTAATTATACAAAACACGAAGATTATACAAAAACATTAAGAAATGAAGAGAATTATTTTTATTATTTTAGGGTGCATCCATATTTGCCTTGCTTATGCTCAGAGCTTTAACGGACAATATATTTCTGAATGGCAATGGGACATGAACAAGAATACGAATCTGATCAATCAGTTGAGATTGGAACTGAGTGTACCGATAGGAAAAGGAAAGGATTCGTTCGAGGCGGCTACGCTGCATGTGGCAAAGACCAACGATGGCATTATTGACGACTGGCAGGGATTTTCTAACATAGATGCCGATAATAATTTCGCCATGCTTGCCGTGCTGGGCTACATGCACGAGTGGAATTCGGGCCATCTGTTTGTGGGTGTGAGAAACGTGAACGAGGATTTCTTCACCTCTGACGTTACGGCACTTTTCCAAAACAGTTCTGAAGGAATTTTTCCTACGGTTGCTTCAAGCTATCCGATAGCCAACTATCCGTATTCGGGCTTGACCCTTTATTTTGATGTAACCAAGGGTGGATGGACTTTCAGAAACAGTCTGTATAATGGCGTAGGATATAATGGCTGGAAAGCCCACGACAATCCTTTCCTGGTTCGCCCGAAGAAGGATGGAATCTTCAATATGTCGCAGTTGGAGTATGAACATAAAGGTGGAAAATATTTTGCGGGTGCTGCCGTCCATACCCGTCAATATCCGATCAACGAAGATGGCGAAATGGTTTCTGCAGATGATTCCAAGGGCAAAACAACCTGTGCCTGGTGGATTTACGGAGAGCAGAGTGTATGGAAGGCTGGCGACAAGAACATTTCGTGCATGGTGCAATATGCCGAGAACACCAGTCATCAGAATGCCTGCTACCGATACGCCGAACTTGGCGGCGCCTATCAGGACGATAAGAACGAGTGCGGCTTGTCAGGCCAGTACGCCCGCTTTCAGCAGGGTTCAGAATATTCGCTGGAAGTAACATGGAAAAGACAGCTGACGGAATCCATTTCCCTTCAGCCATCGTTCCAATACATCAAAAACGACAATGGAGATTTCACAGCGCTCAGTGCCCGACTCTATGTCAGTTTCTAGCAATCCATTTCGGCAAGACCAGGGTGCCCATCACCAGGAAAGGGTAATAGAAGATGGCGCGCCAGAGCATGGCGGCAAGGATGGCTACTGAGGCCTCGGGCAGGAAATCAGCATAATAAAGACGGAACATCAACTCCGCCACGCCACTTCCGCCAGGCGTAGGACTCAGAATGGAAATCATCCACATCACCCATTGGCGGCACCAAGCCACCAGCATGTTGCCCTGACAATGGAAGGCTATAAGAATAGCTACCACGATGGCGAATCTCGACAGCCACGCCAGGGAAGTATAACCCATCAGCTGCAGCCAGAATCTTCCGCCCTCTAGCTTAGCCTCCTCCGAAGCCATCGTCATCTCCTCGGAAAACTTCTCTACCTTGGGCAGGAATCTGCGAAGGAAAGGAATCTTGCAGCATCCCTTCAATACCCAGCCCAGAATCTGAGGACGATGCAACAACAAGAGGTAGAGGATGGCCGTCCAGACAGCAACGATAAGGGTGCTGACGATGAAAATAACCTGCACTCCGCCCTTAATCCATTCGTTCGTAGCATCCACTGAAATCCCCACTCCATCAGCCAAGCTGAACAAGAGATGCGATGGAACACAGAAATAGAGCAACACGCAACTGATGGCAAGAAAAGCCTCATCAGCCAGCAGGGCTGCAAACATGGTGAAGATACTTCTGCCCATAGAAACTCCCTCGCGATTGAGATAGACAAAAGCCAAACCACTTCCCCCCACCGCCGAAGGAGTGACGGCAGAAGTAAACTCGCAGAGCACATTGATGCGGAACGCCTCGGCTACGGATAACTTACGCTGGCAGAGATGACGGAAACGGAGGGTGAGCATCAGATTCTGGACCGCAAAGAGCAACACGCCCATTACTACCCCCAGAAAGAACCTGGGAGACAAATCTATCCTGCTCAGAACTTCCACATCAAACTCCCGAATCATCATTCCAACGATGACCACCAGTCCGATGGAAGCCGCCAACCATAAATGCCATTTTTTCATATTACTCTCAAAATAAAACTATACCTTATTATGTATAGTAATATAACGATTAAATGGCTAATCTATTTTGTTGTCTGTCAATTAAATGCTGATATCTGTCCAAAACTTCTACAACTACGTCATTCCAAGAGCGCACCAGAGTCTCCGCGGCTACCGTATAGTTCATCTACACCCAACTGCTCGCCGTCTATCGCCGCCTTTGCCAAATCAATCGTCAGCGAATTGCCGAAAGGAGTTTTGCGGATAATGCTGTAATACTTTTTACCGCTGCAAAGGTATTTAAAGGATGTTACTTTCGTGTTACAAAGAAATGAAAGAAGAGTGAAAGCATTGCCTTTTTACAAAAAGATTTAAAAAATGGGACTGAATAAAACAAGGTAACGATATTTTGATTATATTTGCAGTATTATTGCAAAACTAACAGATTTACGATATGAAAAAACTACTCTTATCCATCGCCTTTCTGCTCCCTGGTATGGGAATGATGGCGCAGACTCAGGTAACGACTGCCGAAGGTATCCTCGAAGGAAAAGACCTCTCAGGCATCATAGTATTCAAGGGTATTCCGTTCGCTGCCCCTCCGGTAGGAAATCTCCGCTGGAAGGCTCCGCAGCCTGTACAGAAATGGCAGGGCGTTCGCGAGGCCAAGGAGTTCGGACCGAACCCGATGCAGGAACCTCTCTTCGGCGATATGAACTTCGGTACGAAGACCAACAGCGAGGATTGCCTCTACCTTAATATATGGACACCGGCAAAGACCATGAAGGAGCATCTGCCGGTACTCATTTATTTCAACGGCGGAGGACTGATGGCGGGTAGCGGAAGCGAACCTCGATATGCGGGCGATGCGATGGCACGCAAGGGCATTATCTCCATCACAGCCAACTATCGTGAGGGCATCTTCGGATTCTTCGCCCACCCACAGCTCTCTAAGGAAACATCCTACAAGGGTTCCGGCAACTATGGATTCATGGACCAGGTGGCTGCCATCCAGTGGGTAAAAGATAACATCGAGGCTTTCGGCGGCGACCCTAACCGCATCACCATCGTAGGCGAATCGGCAGGTTCCATGTCGGTCAGCGCCCTGATGGCTTCCCCTCTCTGTCAGGGACTCTTTGCCCAGGCAATGGGTTCCAGTGGTTCGGTGATGGGATTCAAGAAGGTGGCTACACAGAAGGAAGCCGAGGAGAAAGGAGTGCAGCTTGCCCAGAAAATAGCCGAGAAGATGGGTAAGGAAACCGGAAAGAAGGTGAAAAAGAACGTAGGAATGAAGAATCTCGACGACCTTCGTGCCCTTCCTGCCGAGAAATTGATGAAACTGGCTGGCGTAAGAACGGTTCCGGTCTATAACATCGACGGATATTTCATGAAAGAACAGCCTGCAGAGGTCTTTGCCAAAGGCGAGCAGACCAAGGTACCTCTGCTCATTGGCGGTAACAACCAGGAGATGACTCCTGCAGCCGTATTGATGGGCAAGCAGCCAACCGTTGAGAATCTGAAAGCTGGCGCCAAGGCTACTTTCGGAGAAGAGAACATCGAAGAACTCTTCCGCCTCTACGGCATCAACAGCGATAAGGATGTATTGGAGCAGCCGGGCGTGAACCTAGCTTCGGATATCTTCCTCGATTATTCTACATGGAAGTGGGGCAACATGCACAAGCTGACCGGCGGACAGCCTGTTTACCGCTACCGCTATTGCCATCCTCGTCCTGCAATGGCCATCAAGGGCAAGGTGGCTGCATTGGCTGGCGGCGTGGTAGATGCCAAGGAAGATGCGGCTCCTGCGCCACAAGACAAGGGAGCCGTTCATTCTGCCGACATCGAGTATGCAATGGGTACATTGCCAACCAACCGCGTGTTCAACTGGCAGCCGGAGGATTATATGATCAGCGACATCTTCAGCCAGTATTACGTCAATTTCGTAAAGACCGGCAATCCGAATGGTCTGGGTCTGCCTGAGTGGCCATCCACCAACGGCAAGGCAGTAGCCCCTGTGCTTCAGATAGACGTGAATACCGTCGTAAAAACTGATGCCCAGATGGAGAAGCGCTATGATTTCATAGACAAACTGTTTTGGAAGAAGAAATAATTCTCTCATTACATTGAATCAATCGGAATACAGATTTCATTGAATAAACCAGAAATAGAGATGTTTCAGAAATTCATTATCAACAGAGACGGAGTACTGAAGTTCGGGCGTGTCTACCTGCACCGTGACATGCTGTCATCCGGCGAGCAATGCACCTACGGGGGCGGTTTGTGGAAGATTGATGAAGGCAGAGGCGCCATCGTACTCTACGGCAGAAGTTTCGACTTCGGTCCTCCCGATTTCGACTTTGTGAAACAGATAGACTGGACGGGCTTGGGCGGCACCCCTCGCCCGCTCTTCTATCTGCCTCATTGGCCTAGCGAAGAAGAGATTGTGCCAGTCATCATCAATTAAGAAAATAGTATAATATTCTATAATTTTCTGTGTAAAACTTGCGGATTACAGAATAAAACACTATTTTTGCAAAGAGAAATCCTTCTCGGGGAAAGTGCTCTCTAAGAGAAGAGATTCCGTAAATAAGTAACAATTAAAAAGCAGTATAGTATGAAAAAGAAATTAGTTTTGACAGCAGCCGTCATCGCTGCATTGTCAGTTGTCTCCTGCAATGGCAAGAAGACAAATAGCCAGGGGGCTGACCAGGATAGCCTCAGTTATGCAGAAAATGATTCGCTCAATTCCAACGATGTCATTCTCGATTCCATCGCCGGCACCTACGAGGGAACTCTCCCTGCTGCCGACTGTCCGGGCATCAAGACCGTTTTGACGCTCAACGCCGACAGCACCTACCAGTACTCAGCCGACTATCTGGAGCGCAAGGATGGTCACGACGAAGCGAGCGGTATCTTCAAGGTATTGGCTAACAACGTGGTAGAAATCACCCGTCCATCGAGCGGCGAGACATCTTACTACAAGGTAAAGGATGCCAACAGCCTCATCATGACCGATTCGCTGGGCAATGAGCCTGAAGGCGCCATGGCTAAGCACTATGTGCTGACTAAGAAAAGGTAAAAGGGTAAAAAGGTAAAAGGGTAAAAAGAGCCCCCTAGCTTAACATTCCGCTAGGCTCTTTTTACCTTTTTACCTTTTTACCCTTTTATCTTTAAAACGCCTTTTTTGCCGGTTCTCACAGCGCTATTATTACAAACCTGTTACATTCCTGCCTTTCAAGTTAAAATCAATTAAGTTTTGCACCGGAACCTTCGCTATTCCAGATATTTTTCCTAATTTTGCGCCCACATTTCTAAAGGATGAAATGATTGGTAAGATTCAATGATAAATAAGGTGTTATATACTGAATAGATTAAGGAAAAAGAAAAATGGAACATGTTTTTACAGAATCGATGTTTTTGGTGGGATTCGTGATTTTCATCGCCGCCATACTCGTATTAGACATGCTGGTCATCGACCGAAAGGCGCATGTGGTTTCTATCAAGGAAGCCGGTTCATGGACGGCTGTATGGATTATTCTCGCGCTCGCCTTCGCCGTATTCATCTATTTTCATGGCGACATGGTGCACGGCATCGAGAACTTCGACGACCTGAAGCTGATAGCCTCGCGCTATGCTTCGCATCTCAAACTGGACCCGAACGACTATGAGGGGAGTCTGCAGCAATACCGGCACTATATGACTATCTCCTACATCTCGGGTTATCTGATAGAGAAAACGCTCTCGGTAGATAATCTCTTCGTGATGATGATGATTTTCACCTCGTTCGGAGTAGACAAGAAAGATTACCAGCACGTACTGAACTGGGGTATCCTGGGAGCCATCGTGCTGCGCTTCGTCTTCATCTTTGCGGGTGCTGCGCTCATCAGCCGGTTCGCCTGGATATTGCTCGTATTCGGAGGATTCCTGGTTTACAGCGGTGCCAAGATGTTCCTCAACAGAAACAAGAAGGAAGAGATCAATGCCTTGGAGCATCCGGTAGTGAAGTTCATGCAGAAGCACCTGCATCTGGGTCCGCTGGTGATGACGGTGGTATTCATTGAGTTCTGCGACCTGATTTTCGCCTTCGACAGCATTCCAGCCGTTTTCTCGGTATCGCTCGACCCGTTCGTGGTGTTCTTCTCGAATATCTTCGCCATCCTGGGCTTGCGTGCCCTCTTCTTCCTGCTGGCAGCGATAGCAGACAAGTTCCGCTATCTGAAGGTGGGTGTGAGTGTGCTGCTGGTGTTCATCGGTGTGAAGATGCTCATCCACGATTTCTTCGAGATTGATGCAGTCAGTTCGCTGGTATTCATCATCCTCGTACTGCTCGTCAGCATCGGGGCTTCGGTGGTGATTCCGCAGAAACAGGAAGCGTTGGAAAATACGAAATAAGCAAACCATTCGTAAAGGAGATTATCATCAGGTAATCTCCTTACAGGAAAACATAAAAAGGGCGATTGCTATTCCCCACGCAAGGGATAAGCAATCGCCCTTATCTTTTATGAACTCAGTTTAGAAAGAAGAGCAAATGAATTGGCTTACCCTTCGGCCGCCGAACTTTGTTTCTTCACTCTTCCCTCTTCACTCTATTTACTTCCAAGGATTCTCTGTTGGGTAAGGCAGGCTAGCTGGCTGGTTGTAAGCGATATCCTTGATGCCGAGATACTTGAACACCTCGAACAAGGTCTTACCTACGTGAGAGAATGCTACGGCTCCGTGGTGTGGATAACCCTTCTGAATCAATACGTGACGATAGAAGCGGCCCATCTCGTTGATGGCGAAGATACCGATACCACCGAATGAACGGGTAGGAACATCGAGAACCTCACCCTCTGCGATGTAGCTGCGGAGGTTGCCCTCTGAATCGCACTGCAGACGGTAGAATGTGATGTCAGAAGCTGCGATATCACCCTCCAATGTACCACGGGTGAAGTCTGGGGTACCACCATTCTCCAACAAGCGGTTCTGGATGAGCTGATACTTGATCTTACGGCTTGAGCACATCTTGCACTGTGGAGTGTTACCGCAGTGGAAGCCCATGAAGGTATCAGTCAACTTATAGTCGTACTTGCCCTGAATATCCTCATCGTAGATGTACTTAGGAACTGAGTTGTTGATATCGAGCAATGTAACAGTATCGTCAGAAGCGCACATACCGATGTACTCAGAGAGCGCACCATAGATATCTACCTCGCAAGCTACAGGAATGCCGCGGCTAACGAGACGGCTGTTTACATAGCAAGGCTCGAAACCGAACTGGCTTGGGAATGCAGGCCAGCACTTGTCAGCGAATGCTACATACTGGCGAGAACCCTTGTGAGCCTCTGCCCAATCGAGCAATGTCAACTCAAACTGTGCCATTCTGCGGCTGAGATCAGGATAGTAGCAGCCTTCGCCCATCTCCTTGGCCATATCAGCGCAAACCTCGTCGATACGTGGGTCGTTCTCGTGCTCCTTGTAAGCTACGAGAAGGTCGAGCTCTGAGTTCTCCTCAATCTCAACACCGAGTTCGTACAAGCCCTTGATAGGAGCGTTGCAAGCGAAGAAGTCCTGTGGACGTGGACCGAAGGTGATAATCTTCAAACCCTTCAGACCGAGGATAACGCGAGCTACAGGAACGAAGTCCTGAATCATCTTAGCTACTTCCTCTGCTGTACCTACAGGATACTCTGGGATGTAACCCTTCAGGTGGCGCATGCCAAGGTTGTAAGAGCAGTTGAGCATACCGCAGTAAGCGTCGCCACGACCATTGATCATGTCGCCGTCACCCTCTGCAGCTGCAACAAACATGCAAGGACCATCGAAGTTCTTTGCAATCAAAGTTTCAGGAGTCTCTGGACCGAAGTTACCGAGGAATACAACCAAAGCGTTGCAGCCCTGCTCTTTCACTTCGCCCAAAGCCTTGAGCATATCTTTCTCGTTCTCAACTGTAGTCTGGCAGTTGAAAATTTCACCCTTGTACTCTTTTACGATGTTCTCACGGCGCTGAGTAGAAAGCGCGATTGGAAAACAGTCACGGCTAACGGCAATAATACCGAGCTTTACTTGTGGAATGTTGTTGCTTACCATAATTTTAGTTTATTACTTAAGTTTTTGTATAAATTGCTTATATTTATTGATTCTTTTCTAATTTGTTTGGCTGACAATTATTCATTGTTCCGAGCACAAAGGTACAAATATATTTTGTATCACCAAGCGTTTTAAGGAATTTTTAATTCAAAAAAATGGCGCAAAATCGTGATTCTGCGCCAAATGTAACATATGATAAAGTTCTTGATACATTTCATACATGTCTCTGTTATCATCTGATACCCCTTTTCTGCCTTAACATCTTCTTTAATATCTTCGCAGCGGGCGGTACCGGATGGTATAAATCTGATTGAAGTACTCCTTCCAGGCGTTCGGCTCCTTGTCGTCATCACGCACGATGCGGATGCCGTAGAATCGGGTACCCGTCTCCTTGTATTCCCGGAATCTCGACAACAGCTGCTGTGGCGGATCTGGAATCAGGAAGTCGGTAATCCAAAGCACATCGGCATTCACGTAATGGAGTCCGTCGTTGTCGAGAAGGTCGAACATCTGGGTCATCATCTTCTTTGCCGATGTTCCGCCTCCGATAAATGGAAGGTGGGTTGTGGTAGGCTGCCGACGGATGCCTCGCCCGGTATGCGCCTGTCCATCTCCGTCGGACGGAACTGCATCTGCTTCGGCTGATTCCATCATAGTGATTCCTATTCTCTTCAGGCGCTCTGCCTTGCGCTTCGCCATCAGGTCGATGGCACGGGTACTGACGGAGAAATCTATCAGGAAGCAGTCTCGCTCCAAATCTTCTGCCGTCTCTTCCAGCAGAGAGATGAGTGTTGAGGATATCCTTTCAGGCGTGCCATACATACTGGCTGAGGTGTCCAGGCAGACAATCATCGGACCCTTGCGGGAGGCATGGGTAAAGCCCAGTTTGCGGGATGGTTTCGACATTTCGCTCTTATAGCGGAAGGTCTGGAGTCTTCGCGTGCGATACTTATAGATAAAGAGGCCCTCCATATCCTCGTCACTGTACTGTGCCAGTTCGAGCGGGAGAAGGGAGTTGAGATCATCGCCCACGGTAATGCCCTCGATATCGCTACCCGCTGAATGCTCCATCTTCATCTCTACGCCCGATGCGATGGTGAGCCGGTCTTTGCCGTTGGCATCGGCTACTCGTCCCATCTTTGCCACAATCTCCTTGATTTCGGGATATTTATCCTGAATCTTCACCTGGTTCAGACGACGTTCAAACTCCGTTTCCGTCCATCCGTTCGTCATCAGTTCCCAGGCCTGCACGGCTCGCTGCTCTGAAACGCCCTTCGTCTTCATGTTGCGGGTTATCTGGTCCATCATGCGCACCAGTCCTGTTTCGAAGTTGTTCTGACGGAGCGAGATAAAGTCCTTTAACTTGTTCAATACCTGATGGTCGATGCAGACCTTCCAGTCTCTTACCAGCCGTTCCCAGTTTTCGGGTTTCGAAGCCCCGTCTCCAGTCATCAGCTTGAGGAAGAAAGGCTTATCGAACCCATCTTCAGCATGTTCCTGTTCCAGCTGGTAGAGCAAGGGGAGCCACACCTGTTCATCCATCCGCTTGAAGGGAGCCCAATCGAGCACATCATCAGCCCGATGACTCTCGGTCCAGGCACGCTGGCGCTGGAATCGCATGTGATGGACGCATTCCACGATAAACTTTCCC
>OGEQ01002897.1_pt1 | contig 10696 bp, 8 predicted proteins | sample 1570731 | NCBI WGS metagenome assembly OGEQ01 (sample SAMEA2582132, study PRJEB24529) | metagenome | biome: Human gut stool | place: China | collected 2011 | reverse complement strand
GTTTTGCGCATTGTGGTGAGTGATAAATGGTTTGGCAGCAGCACCACCAGCTTCATTGTGAAGCACTGGTGTTTCCACTTCAAGGAATCCTTGACCATCTAAATAACGACGGATTTCAGAGATGATTTTTGAACGGGTTACAAAGCGTTCGAAGCTTTCACGGTTTGAAATCAAATCCAAATAACGTTTGCGATAGATGGTTTCCACATCTGAAAGTCCGTGGAATTTTTCTGGCAAGGGACGAAGGGCTTTTGATAAATGCGTAATGTGAGTTGCTTTGATTGAAAGCTCACCCATGTCGGTCCGCATCACTTCTCCTTCTACCCCGAGGAAATCACCAAGGTCTGCTTTTTTGAAGATTTCGTAGTTTTCTTCTCCAACAGCATCCTTACGAACGTAGATCTGAATTTGACCTTCACGGTCTTGAAGATGGGCAAAGCCAACCTTTCCTTTTCCACGTTTTGTTACAAGACGACCGGCAATAATAGCTGTTTCGTTCAAGTCGTGGAGTTGTTCTTTATCTAATTCTGAATATTTTTCTTTTAATTGACCTGAATTTGCAGTACGTTCGAATCGCTTCCCAAATGGATCGATTCCTTGTTCACGAAGGGCCGCCATTTTCTCACGACGGACAATCTGCTGGTCATTTAATTCTTCCATATGTTCAGTAGTCATTTGGAACCTCCTAAGTTATTCTCCCCTATTCTATCATATTTAGACCAGAAATTCACTAATATTTACCAATTAAACAAAAATAAGATGGAAGAAAAAATGCAGCTTCTTGAATGAATACTCATAAACATCAGAAGACCGTCGTTGACTGCTCAATCAGTTTAACCTATATAAGGCAATATGATTGAAAAGGGTTCGACAAAAGTACAAAAAAGGAGCGTGGTGAATCTTGCACCGTTCACCCTGACTCGCTCCTATTTTTTATTCATAACGCAGTGCTTCGATAGGATTTAACTTAGAAGCCTTATTTGCTGGTAAAATTCCAAAGATGACGCCTACAAAAGCAGAGAAAATAATACTGCCGATGGCGACATTTAAGGAAATAATCGGTGGTCCTTCTAGGGAGGCTGCTGCGAGTGTAGTAATCAAGCTATTCACACCATAAGCAAGGCCAAGTCCAATTAGTCCACCAATGATGGTTAAGACCATCGACTCAATCAAAAATTGAACCAGAATCTTACCTCGGGTTGCTCCCAATGCTTTGCGAAGACCGATCTCTCTCGTCCGCTCTGTCACAGAAACCAACATGATATTCATGACTCCAATCCCGCCAACCAAAAGGGAAATCCCTGCAATAGCTCCGATGACTGATGTCATAATTCCTACTACTTTATTGGTTTCCTCTAGGATGCTATCCAAATTAAAGATTTGGAATTCTCCTTGTTGAACACCTGAAAGCTCCGTTAGCTTTTGAGCAGCTTCGATCCCAACAGATTTGATTTCTTTCACATTTGGAACGTGAACGACAATATTTTGAATTTCATCCGTTCCGAATTCAGAGGCCAGCTGGGTATTGGCCATCAAGGCACTTCCACCTGAAGAAGCTCCATAGAGGGCTGTCCCTGCATTTGGATCCTTGAAAATACCAACGACGCGATAATTGTTATCCCCAACAGAGACCACCTGATTCAGTGGATTCTCCGTTCCAAATAATTGTTGGGCCAATCCTTCATCAAGGAGCACCACCCGGGAGAAATTACTATAGTCTGAAGGGGTTAATTTTCGTCCAGATAAGAGCTCAACCTTTTTGACAGAAAAATAGGTTTCATTTACCCCTTGGATGTTCACACCGTCTGCTTTTTTCTTTTGAAAAGCAATGGTTGCATTGGAGGTATTGCTAACATAGTAACCATCGATGCCTTGAATCTTGGTTAATTCCTTGACCCAAGATTCTTGCACAACTGGTGGTGCTTCTTGGACTTGACCATCAACATCTTCAGCGTTTTCCCCATCGATATCCGATGGAGCAGCCATCCCTCGGTCTTCAGCTGCAGGGCCACTTTCGCCTCCGCCTTCTCCTTCTCCAGTATCATCAGAAGGGCCAATATTGATCCCAGTCACATAGCCACTCTTGTTGGGAGAATAAGAGATTTGTACATACTCTTGGTCCTTGGTGAAGGTCTTGGTGACACCAGCTTTCATTCCATCTCCAAGAGCCATGATGACAACGACAGAAGCAACCCCAATAATGATCCCCACCATGGTCAAGAAAGACCGTAATTTATGGCTCATAATCGAGCTGATCGCAAATTTCCAATTTTGCATTAGGTCCCCCTTTCCAGCTTGCTATCTGAGGAGATCACTCCATCACGAATGACGATGCGACGATGCGCAAAGGCTGCAATTTCTGGCTCGTGTGTAACCATGATAATGGTTTTTCCTTCTTGGTTTAGCTTGGTTAACAAGTCCATTATTTGCTCCCCCGTCTTGGTATCTAGGGCTCCAGTCGGCTCATCTGCTAAGACGATGGCTGGCTGATTGACAAGGGCACGGGCAATCGCAACCCGCTGTTTTTGACCTCCTGAGAGTTCTGAAGGCAAATGGTGCATGCGAGAATGGAGCTCTACCTTTTCAAGGTACTGCTCAGCTAATTCCTTCCGTTTAGCAGGATGAACTCCTGCATAAATGAGAGGCAGTTCCACATTTTGAAAGGCATTGAGCTTAGAGAGAAGAAAGAATTGTTGAAAGACAAAACCGATCTGTTCATTTCGAACACGTGCTAATTTTTTCTCACTGAGATTTCCAACCTCCTGACCTTCTAGAAAATACTCTCCACTGGTCGGGCGATCCAACAAGCCAATGACGTTCATCAAGGTCGATTTTCCTGAGCCAGATGGACCCATAATGGCCACAAATTCTCCCTCTTCGACTTCTAAATCGATGTCTTTTAAGACACGAAGTTCCTGATCCCCATTTTTATAGGTTTTATTGATTCCTTTTAGTTCAATCAATTTTGTCATATTTTCCGATCTCTTTTCCATCTTCCAGTTTCTCATTAGGATTCACAATAACTTGAGCATCTTTCTTCAAGCCTGACAAGATTTCCTGGTTTTCAGCATCGGCGTTACCAAGCGTCACTTTTACTTTCTTAGCCTTGCCATTTTCGACCGTCCATACATAACTCGTGTCCCCATCAGCCATGACACTTGTCACGGGAACAAGGGGATGTTGAGTAGAACTTTTGACTTCAATATTGACAGAAAAGCCTTGTTTGAGTTCCCCAATCTCACTGGTAATATCCACTGTGAATGGGTACTTGGCTCCACCGCTTCCTTGTGTTCCACCTGCTGCATTGGCACCTGCTTGACCCGCGTCGGTCGGATAGTTGGCTACATAAGAAATCTTTCCTGTCCAGGTTTTATCCGGATAAACCTTGGAAGTGAGGACCACTTCCTGACCTTCAGAGATATTGGCCAAATTGTATTCAGACAATTCCCCTTTGACTTGTAAATTTCCGTTGCTCACAATGTGAACCAGAGTTTGGTTGGTCCCTGTAGTCGATTTTGAAACATCTTTATTGACTTCGACCACGGTACCATCTGTATTACTCCTAACTGTTGTCGCATCCAGAAGAGCCTTAGCCTTGTTCATATTATCGACCGCATCCGACTTAGCATCTCGTAAATCGCTAGCCTGAGAATCGACTGTTCGCTGGGTCTGCGAAGCTGATTTGGCATCTGCTTCTTCATCGCCTGTCGTATCAATGGTCACACCATTTGTCAGTAAGTCATTTAACTGACGATCTGCCTTATTGACAGCACGAACGGCTGCATCATAAGCGGTTTGGGCCTCTGTACTGCTATACTGAACAATTGGCTGACCGGCCGTTACTTGATCTCCTACATTGACCAAAATCGACTGCAAATCCCCTTTGGTTCCATCAAAATAGACATACTGTTCCTGGTTGGCAGTGACTTTCCCAGTTAACAAGACTGAAGAAGCGATCGATCCATCCTTGACCGTTTGCACCATTGGAGTTTCTTTCGTGATTGCTTGATCAGGTGTACTTGGGTGTGAAAACAACATCACACTTCCTGTTCCAATCACCACAATTGCTGCACCTGCAGCTGCAAATAGTTGCCATTTTTTTAATTTCTTCATCGTTTTTCTCCATCAAAGAAAGCGTTTTATTCTATACCATAGTATACCATATTTCCTTACTTTTCTATCTAAAATTGACACGGCAACATGAAATTTAAATGCTTGGTAACATGCTAAACCCTTGACTTTTGTAACAGTTGATATTACAATCAAACTGAAGTCCCATTTAGGAGGAAAACATGAAAGAATTTGATATTATTTCAATCGGTGGAGGTAGTGGAGGAATCGCTACGATGAACCGGGCTGGGGAGCACGGAGCTCGCGCTGCCGTCATTGAAGAAAAACAATTGGGGGGCACCTGTGTCAACAGAGGATGTGTGCCTAAAAAAATCATGTGGTATGGTGCACAAATTGCAGAAGCTATTCGCGATTATGGACCAGACTATGGATTTACTTCTGAACAGACAAAATTTGATTTTGCAACCTTAAGAAAAAATCGCGAAGCCTATATTGACCGTTCCCGTAATTCCTATGATGGCAGTTTCAAACGCAATGGGGTTGAACGAATTGAAGGACGTGCCCGTTTTGTGGATGCTCATACGGTTGAGGTAAATGGAGAAACCATTAAGGCCAAGCATATCGTAATTGCGACCGGTGCCCATCCCTTTATTCCTTCTGTTCCTGGAGCTGAATTTGGCGAAACTTCTGATGATGTCTTTGCTTGGAAAGAACTTCCTACATCTGTTGCCATTATTGGAGCTGGCTACATCGCAGTGGAACTAGCCGGTGTGCTCCATGCCCTTGGTGTTCAGACCGATCTCTTCGTTCGCGGTAATCGTCCATTAAGAAAGTTTGATTCCTACATTGTCGATGGCTTAATGGAAGAAATGGAAAAACAAAACCTTCCGCTTCACAAACACAAGGTTCCCATGAAGCTTGAAAAATTAGAAGATGGTCGTGTGAAGATTTATTTTGAGGATATGACCAGCCACGTGGCAGATCATGTTATCTGGGCAACAGGACGAAAACCAAATGTCCAGGATCTCAATCTAGAAGCTGCAGGCGTCACCTTAAATGAAAAAGGATTCATTGCAGTGGATGAATACCAGAATACAGTTATTCCAGGAATCTATGCTCTTGGGGATGTCACAGGAGAAAAAGAATTAACCCCTGTCGCTATTAAAGCTGGACGCACTCTTTCTGAACGACTATTCAATGGAAAAGTCAATGCCAAAATGGATTATACAAACATCCCGACCGTTGTCTTTTCTCACCCCGCTGTCGGAACCGTTGGCCTAACGGAGGAAGAAGCCCAGCAAACTTATGGAAAAGAGAATATCAAAGTCTATACTTCTCAATTTGCTTCCATGTACACTGCTGTAACCCAACACCGCCAGCAAGCAAAATTCAAACTCATCACTGCTGGTCCCGAAGAAAAGGTCGTTGGCCTTCATGGTCTTGGCTACGGAGTCGATGAAATGATCCAAGGATTTGCAGTTGCTATCAAGATGGGAGCGACAAAAGCCGATTTCGATGCAACTGTCGCCATTCACCCAACCGGATCCGAAGAATTTGTGACAATGAGATAAAACATAAGCTTGAAGTTGTTCCACTTTAAGCTAAAAGGACTATTTTAACAAACAATAGTCCTTTTTCATTTATCTGATTTTTATAAAATCCTTAAAATTTCATAGATAAAATATTTTTATTGTTAAAATCTTACTAATTTGTGATATAATTCACTTTGTAGATGTCTTTTTTGAAAATAGACGAGTGGGGGGTGCACTTTTATTAATGTCGTCTTAAAAGACACCTATAAAAATTTCTCAATTTTGTAAGTTTTTGGCAACAACATACAAATTGATGTAAATATTGGAGAAAAATGGGAGAAGAAAATGAAAAAAATGAATCTAAGTAGACTTGCCAAAGTCTTCTTTATTGTATTTTTACCATTATTATTCATCGTATTGTCGCAATCTGATATGGTAAAAGCTGGCGATGTCAGCAACAATATTAGCTCACTTACTGTTTCATCAGAAGAAATCACAGATGGTGGACAAACAACTGTTAAGTTTACATTTGATGAGCATGCACAAAAGATTCAACCGGGGGATACATTAAAAGTTAATTGGACTAGTTCTGGAACAGTCTTTGGGGTAGGATTTAAAAAGACTATTCCACTAAGTATTGACGGAACTTACGTTGGAGACATGGTCATTACAGATGGATCTGCGACAGTTACTTTCAATGAAGCTATCAAAAACCTTCAAAACATTCGCGGTTGGGGTGAGTTTGAGATTGAGGGTCATAACGATACAGCAACCGATAAGGAGCATGTTGGAAAATTCACTATTATTAGTGGAGCTAGAAAAGTAGAATTAAACGTTAAGAAAATGGCTACTGGTGTTAACAGCGCTCCATTCTATCTCAAAGCGGGTGATATGCACGCGAATGATCCTGAACATATTCTTTGGACACTAACCATTAATGCAATGAACTTAGATGTAGATGGTGATGTTCGTGTTGAAGATGACATCCAAGGTGGTCATTCACTTGTAAAAGATAGTTTTAGTATTACTACTACAGGTAACAAACCAGGATATTACGGTGGCTCAACTGCTATCGATGATTTCTTAGCAGCCTTTCCTGGAGCAACTTTCACAATTGATGCAGCAGGAAAAATTACGGTTACTATTCCTCAAAGTGAAATTAATAAGACTGGTGTCCTGATCTTTTACCAGACTAAAGTAGAGAATGAAAATCAAAAGAATTTCTTAAACAATACTAAGGTCTGGTATCACGTTAAAGGTGAGCAAGCCGTTGTTGCCAAGGAAGTAAATGCATCTGTTGCAAATATTAATGCAAACGGTGGAGTGGATGGCGATATGACATCAACCACTACAACAACCACTACTACAACTACGACTCAAGAGCCGACTACTACAACCACTACGACTCAAGAGCCGACTACTACAACTACTACGACTCAAGAGCCGACTACCACAACTACTACGACTCAAGAGCCGACTACTACAACCACTACGGTAACAACTACTGATGAACCTAAGACTACTTCAACTACAACTGAGGAGCCTAAGACCACAGTAACGACAACCGATGAGCCTACAACTACTTCAACTACTTCTGAAGAGCCTAAGACTACTGTACCTACTACACCTGAGACTCCTGATACAACACCAGAAGAACCAGGAAACCACAATAGTAGTGAGGAAGACACAACGTCAACAACAACTACTACTGCAGAGCCTAAGACTTCTTCATCTACTACAGAAAATCCAAATAAACCTAGTCATTCTGGTACCACAACGACACCAAGTGCGCCAGGTTCAAATGGTGGAAACAATGGGGGAGGTCGCAAACCGCTTCTTCCAAATACAGGTGAAGTTGTTGCATCTGGACTTGTCTTCTCAGGAATTCTTGTCTTAGCAGGTGCTGTTGGAATCAAACGGAAATTGACTCGTCAATAATTTATTCATTAAAAATAGTCAATTTTCTAACGAAATAGATTTTCAATGCATCTTAACAAATAGTTCAACTAACAAAGAGAGAAATTTTTAGCTCTCTCTGATAGATAAAAAGAGGCTGGGACAAAAGTCCTAGCCTCTCAATTATTTTTGGATTGTCGAGCAAGACGCAGTGGTTGAGTGGGCTCTACTACGCTGATTTCATCAGCTTTTACAGCCCTACTCAACTGTGCGGAGGTGGGACGACGAAATCGAATTCTAACGAATTACCGATTTCTGTCCCACTCTCTTTTCTTTGTGTAGGCCCTATAAAGATTTGGCTTACACCGGTACGTCTACATCTCAAAACATTGGAGAGATAATAAACGAATATTCCTTTTTATTTTTTATAAATCAGGTTATTAGATGGAATATCAGATGATAACGAAAATAGTTTCGTAAATACAAAAAGACAAACGTCCAAATGCGACGTCTGTCTTCAAGCTTTTTTCTTTGTTTATGGTAAGATGGCAATGGCACGGACAGGTGAACCAGTTGCCTTGTCCCAGTGAGGGAAAGCAATCGAAATCAAGGCACCTACAGCTGGAACTTGGTCCAATTGGTTCAAGACTTCAACTTGGTAGATATTTTGTTCCAAGAGGTAGTATTCATTGACCAAGCCATGCTCTGCTGCTGGAATACCTGCATCGGTATCAAAGGTTTCATGACCCACAGCCTTGACATGGCGTTCATGAATCAAGAATTCCAAGGCTTCACGGCTCCATCCTGGACTTTGTTGAACACCATTTTCATCTAGGTTACGCATAGCATCTTGATCTGGCCAACGTTTTGACCAATCACTGCGGAAGGCAACAAAAGCACCCTCAGCAATTTGTCCATGCTCTGCCTCAAAGTCTAAGATATCTTGTTTGCTCAAGATAAAGTTTGGATTGGCTGCAACTTCTTTAGACTTGTCGATAACATAAAGTGGCAAGAGAAGATCTTTGAGGTCAATCTCATCCAACCAACGACCCCCTTCTACAAAGTGAATCGGTGCATCAATATGCGTTCCGTATTGACCAACCACTGTAAATTTTTGAACATGGAAACCATCTTTTAATGTGAAAAGATCTTCTTGTTGCAAGGCAGGAAGGGCTGGGAAGTGTGGACTTTCCGCATTGATTTGGTGACTCAAGTCCACCCATTTTTTAGCTTGCAATTCTTTATAAATACTTAGTAAATCTGACATGTTTCTTCCTCCTTATTCGCCCCAAACTTCAGCGACAATTTCTTTAATCAAACCGATTTTTTTCCATTGGTCTTCTTCTGTCAAAATGTTTCCTTCTTCTGTCGAAGCAAAGCCACACTGAGTAGACAGGTAAAGATTTTCCAACGGTACATACTGACTCGCTTCTTTAATACGAGCAATCACTTCGTCCTTGTTCTCCAATTGACCACTCTTAGATGTCAAGAGGCCTAACACCACTCCTTTACCAGGGGTTACTTCTGCAAGTGGTTCAAAACCACCAGCCCGATCGGTATCAAACTCTAGGAAGTAAGCATTGACCGCTTCTTCTCCAAGGAGTTCTTTGGCAATCGGCGCATAGCCACCTGATGAAGCCCAAGTGGAATGGAAGTTCCCACGACAAACGTGCGTATTGACGGTCAAACCAGCTGGAACATTTTGGTAGACATCGTTGTTAAAGGTCAAGAAGAGATCAGCGAGTTCTCGGCGAACCTCATCTTTTGACTTGCCTTGAGCTGCTCCCCAAGCCGTCAAGAAATTATCATCTACCAAGACACCCCAAGTACAATCATCTACTTGAAGAGTCCGAAGACCTGCATCATACAAATCTTGAATCACTTGAAGATAGGCTTGCTTGATGTCTTCACGAACAGCCGCAAAATCAGGATAGATGGTATTCAATTGTTCTACATGTTCTGCATCACGGATCAATTCAAAATAGAATTGTGCAGGTGCTGGAATGGTATATTTAGCCTCTACACCATCTACATCTGCCACAAGATCCCGCAAGAACTTGTAATGCTCTACAAATGGATGATTGGCTCCTGTGATTTTTCCAACGACAAGTGCTGAGTCCGCCTTGGTTGTTTCATCATGGAATTGATAACCTTGAGCAGCTTGGACATGATCAATGCCACCAAAGCCCCAGAAGAAATCCAAATGCCAATAAGCACGGCGGAATTCTCCATCTGTTACTGACTTCAGACCAGCAGCAATTTCTTTTTCAACGAGGTCACGAATCGCCTGATCTTCTACTTTTGTTAAGTCAGCCTGACTGATTTTTCCAGCTGCGAAATCTTCACGAGCCTGAACCAAAGCGGCTGGACGAAGAAATGAACCAACATGGTCTACGCGATAAGGTGCATGTGTATGTGTCAATATGATTCCCTCTTTCCTATAAGTTTTACATTAATTCATCAATGCAACCATTATAGCAGTCCAATACCTGATAAACAAGGGTTTGGGATAATCTAATATCTTTGATATCTATATAGTCTTAGACTATAACAAAAAAAGAAGTCCTTGAAGGACCCCTTTTCTTAATTTTTAAATGCATCGAGCATGACTTGGAACTCTTCGTTTGTGAGTGTAATGCCTTTCCCCATCTTTGTATGGTCGGGACTCCAGGTCCGGATATCATACTTAGCAGGAGCACCATTAAAACTCACACGGTTTAATTCTTTGGTCCAACCCTTGTCATTTTCTGACAAGACCAATAAATGTTCTTCGATTTGGAATGAAAATTCTGCCATTTCACGACTCCTTTCTTGCCTTCTCATCTCTAATATTCGTAAATCATTTACAAAATCGTTGAAATTATCTATAATATATTGTATCAAGTTATGGAGAATTTAGCTATGAAAAAATTTCTCGAGATCGTTAAAGACCGAGCAAATGAATTTTTCAATGGAAAAGTCAGTACCCCTGCCCCATTAGAAGATGAGAGAATTATTGAAATCATTCAACAAGCATTGCGAAAAAAACAAGGGGTACATGTTATTTTTTCAAACAAGAGTTTTACAGGCGATATTGTCAAGTATGACCAAGAACGCCGACAACTGATCGTGAAAAATTTTAAAAAGAGTATGTCCACGATTATTCGGATTTCTGAGATCCAGAAAATCAGTTTGGTCCCCAATAATATTCGCATCGC
>OGEQ01002890.1_pt1 | contig 10714 bp, 8 predicted proteins | sample 1570731 | NCBI WGS metagenome assembly OGEQ01 (sample SAMEA2582132, study PRJEB24529) | metagenome | biome: Human gut stool | place: China | collected 2011 | reverse complement strand
CGAGAGGGAGTGAGGTGTAGATATTGACACCAAAAAGGCACTCCCTTATACTTGATGGAAAAAGGTAAAATACTTCATTGATAAGATAAGCGGTGAAGGCGAGAGGGAGTGAGGTGTAGATATTGACACCAAAAAGGCACTCCCTTATACTTGAGAGAAAAAGGTGCAAAAATCTATTGATAAGATTAGCGGTCAGGCGGAGTAAGGGCAGTATATTATATAATATATCTAAGTAGGAGAAAAATATGCGTAGAAATACAAAAACAATGTATGAGTGGAGAAAGGTATATAGGGATAAAGAGGAGCTGATGTTGGAGAGAGGTTTTCCAGAGGTCAGCCCCCATGAGTTCTATCGTGACTTGTTCCCAGAGGGGAGCTTACAGAGTGCAGAGCATGACGGAAAAGGAAATGTGATTGCAACCCAGATAAGACCATCTGGAAAGGGAAGAACGAAGCAGTGGGTTATAGATGATAGTCTGAATATGCTTGATAAGGTCATAGGGGACGAGTTCGGACTGATACCGCCTATCACGTTCTATGGCAAGACACACACGAAGCAGAACGCACATGAACTGTATGCGGTTGCAATAGATATTGATTATGTCGGAAAACAGCAGTTGAAGAACCTCTTGAAGCAATTCGGGAACGGAGTACAGCTCCGACCGACCTACCTTGTGAGTTCTGGAAAGGGTGTCCATGCCTATTACTTTTTGAAAGAGCCAGTACAGTTGTATCATAATCTGGAAGATACCCTTGCGGAGCTGAAAGAAGCATTTATCCGCAGACTATGGAACGATACGAGCAGTATCAGACCAGACAGCCCAGATATAACAGGTATCTATCAAGGCTTTAGGTGTGTTGGGAGCCAGAGCAAGCTGGGGGCAGACTTCCCAGTGAAAGCCTATAAGATGTCGGATAACCGCTATACTCTGGAAGATATAAAGGACAGCATACCGAACTGTAAGGTTGATTTATCGGTACTTACAGAGAAGCCGAAGAAAGAAAAGAGTAAGCTGTCACTGGACGAAGCAAAGAAGCTGTACCCAGAGTGGTATCAAGAGCGAGTTGTAGAGGGCAGACCGAAGAAAAAAGGCACATGGGTGTGTAATGAAGCCCTTTATGAGTGGTGGAAGAACAAGATTTTTACCGAAGTAAAGGTAGGCGGTAGGTACTTCTCAATCATGGCATTGTGTGCGTATGGCTTGAAATGTGGCATATCTGAAAGACGAATAAGGCAAGATGCCTATTCATTTTTGGAGCATCTGGAGAGCCTTACAGATGATGAGGACAACCATTTTACAAGGGAAGATGTAAAGGACGCATTGAAAGCCCTCAAAGCTGATAACAAGCTACTTTCGACTATGGCAAGCCGAGAATGGATAGAGAAGCAGACGAAAGTTGTCATACCGCCAAATAAGAGGAACGGCAGAAAGCAAGCCACGCACTTAAAAATCGCACGTTTTACCCTTGAAACAATGAATGAGGACAGGGGCAAAGCTCTACAAGGGAGACCAGACAAGGCGAAGATTGTCGAAGAATGGAGAGAAAGCAACCCTCTGGGAACAAAAGCGGACTGCATCCGAGAGACAGGACTTGCAAAGCATACGGTTTATAAGTGGTGGAAGTAGGGCATACTTGAAATGCTGAAAGGCATATGCTATAATGCCAGTAGGCAAGAAAGACGAAAGTGCTCATTGTGGCACGCAAAAAGCCCCGGAGTTGCGACCTCCGGGGCTTTTCTATTCCGTTGTGGCAAGGTGGCTTATGCCTTAGGCTGGCTACCGCCTATTTATCTCCGTCCAGCCATTTGCAGATGTAGTAGGCGACTACACTTGCCAAGACAGAGAGTAAGAAAGACGAAAATATACTCATGGTGGCACACCCCCTTTCTGTACCTGTATAGGGGTGGTAGCGTTGCCCATTATACCATAGTGGCAGAAATGCCACAAGAAGCCATTTCCCCTTGTTTATTATCAGAGCCATAAGGAAAAGAGTGTCAAGGGCGGTCGAAAGACCGCAGCGTTTACCCTTGATACTCTTTTTTGTTGGCTATCATGCCGGAGGGGGAAACGGCTGTCCGTCCGTTCCGTCACTTCCCCTTGTGCTTCATTGTCTGTTCCGGCGGAAGAAAGTAAAGGGTGGTCTGCGACCATTTTTTATCTGCTGCATTCGCTGATCGGCAAGCCGAAGCTCATACTGCAGATAAAAAACAAGCCCTTGACTGTCTCCCTCCTACACTTCCAAAGTCGCCCAAGAGGAAGTAAGCTCCACTGTATTTCTGGCGAAATCCACGCACGAATATATCCGCTTGACAAGTGGCTATCACTATGCTATATTATGTGTAGCGGATATATTGCAAGTTCCCTAAAGTGATAGCCTAACGGCTACACTTTAGAACTTGTGAGGGTGGCAAAGCCCCCCTTCAATCCCCCTTTGAGTGACCGCAGATATGCGGTAAATTGTTGAGTGATAGCCAAGAAGAAAGAGAGGTAAAAGCATGAGTTGGGGCGAGGAACAGCAGAAAGAAATTGAGACAATCAGAGAGAGAAAAATCACAGTGAAATTGTCGGACGCAGATTGTGACCGACTGGCGAGAAAGTGTGGGAAGCATGGTCTGACAATCGGAGAGCTGATAGAGAATTTTGTCGGAGATTTGGTGGGCGGTACTTACTCCAATGGAAGTGATGAAAGAGATTATGCTGACCAGTGGTTCGAGCGTTGTTGGTTCGGAATGTTCCCAGAGCCTACACTGCTGAATCACTTATTGAATTTGGGTTATGAACCAGAGCATTATCTGGATATGTTGGAGAACGTAGAGACAATAAAATCCGACATTGAAATTACTAAACAGAACATAGCAGAGCCAAGTGATGAATGGAAAGACATTGTGTACCACAAGTATAATGATGATTTTACAAGCTATGAGTGTGTGCCTTGTTACAATAGTGTTGATGAATATATAGCAAGCGAAAAAGAAGATTTAGAAAGCTATAAGGCAGACTTAGAAGAAGCACTGGAAGAACTGAAAGACATGAGAGCGGACTGGAAGCCAGAGAAAGAGCCGAACATGAACGAGGAAATCGAACTCATTAAGAAGTGGGTAAAGGAAAGAGAGGACTTCATCAATGAATAGGACAAGACCGAAGCAGATAGTTATAAGAGTGTCAGAGGAAGAACTTGCACAGATAAAAGAAAAAGTAGAGCAGTCTGGAAAGAGCCAACAGCAATATATCATTGAAGCCCTCACACAGTCGAACATTGTCAATCTGGACGGACTGAAAGAGATATATCCAGAGCTGAAAAGGCAAGGCAACAATCTGAACCAGATAGCCAAGAAGCTGAATGAAAATGGATATGTGGACTATAAGCAAGAGCTTCCTAACACCATGAAAGAGGTGAGAGAAGTATGGCAGTTATTAAAGCAGTATCTTCAAAAGCAGGCATAGGGCAAGCACTGGCCTATGTGACGAAAGAAGAAAAGACGGAAGATAAGCTTGTCAGTGGTCTGCATTGTGAACCAGATACCGTTAAGGACGAAATGCAAGCCACCAAGGAGCTGTGGGGCAAGACTGGTGGCAGAACTTATAAGCACTTCGTTCAGAGCTACCACGAGGACGAGCATATCACACCAGAGCAAGCCCATAAGAACGCTGTGGAGCTTGCCAAGAACACAGAAGCATGGAAAGGGCATGAAGTGCTTATTGCCACTCATATAGACCGAGGACACATTCACAGCCATTTTATAGTGAACAGCGTGAATTATGAGAATGGTCACAAGTTGCAGTGGAGCAAAGCGGATCTGCAGAACCTGAAAGACCGGTGCAATGAGCAGAGCCGGCAACAAGGGCTTCATGTTCCGGAGAAAGGCAAGACATTCTCCGGAGAAGAAAGAGAAGAAACTGTTGCGTGGAATAAAGAGACATACAACCTCTTGAAGCAAGCCGAGAAAGGCGAGGTAAAGAGCTATGTTCAAGATATAGCATTGTCTGTTATGGACTGCCGAGAGACAGCCAGAAGCCGAGAGGACTTCATAAAGCAGATGAACGAAAGAGGGTACGGAGTGGACTGGCAAGACAGCCACAAGTACATTACTTTCACAGACCTTGAAAGGCAGAGCCAAGGGGAAAAACAATGTAAAGTCCGCAACAATAAACTGGAAAAGTATTATGCAGTGGACTTTGGAAAGGAGAGCTTAGAGCATGGGTTTGAAATCAATGCACGCAGAGAAGCAGAGCGAACAGCCACAACAGAGCGTGCAAGACAACAGCTTGATAGAACAGCAGTCGCAGAGAATAGCGGAGCTGATGAAAGAGCAAGAGCAAGACAGCTACTTGATAGAACAGCAGTCGCAGAAGATAGCAGAACTGGAAAGGCATATCAGCCAGATAACACAGCAGTCACAGAAGAAAGACTCTCAAATCTCCGAAGCTATCAGCCAAGCCGAGGAATGGAAAGCCAGGGCAGACCAGGAACAGACCAGGGCAAAAGACCAGGAACGGAAACTACTGGAAGAACAACTGAACCTCAAAAAGACCTTGCAGAAGAAAGGCTTGCAAGCCTCCGAAGCCATAAGCCAAGCCGAGGAATGGAAGAACCAAGCCGAGAAATCGGAGATACAGATACAGAAACTCTTATCCGAGAAGCAAGAGCTGGTATCGACAGTAGCCGAACAAGGGAAGAGAATAGCGGAGCAGACAGAGCAAATAGAGAAGCTGAACGAAGCAGACAACGTGCTGAAGCTCAACGCAGAGCTGAAGAAGCAAAACGAGAAGCTGAAGCAAGACAAGCTCAACGCAGAGAAAGAAGCAGAAGCTACGGTATCGAGCGTTAAAAGGGAATATGAAGCCAAGGGCAGAGAGCTTGACCGCAGAATCGGAGAAGCTGCCAAGCAGTCGGCAAGCCTTAAATCCGAAAGGCAGAGCATAAGCGAAGATATAGAGCAGAGAGCAACAGCAAAGTATCTGGACCAGAAGAAAGAGCTTGACAGGAAGTTCAAAGCCCAGACAGCGAGCTATGACAGCTTTCTGTTAGGTCTGCTACTGTATGGAGTGCTTACCACAGTATTCACAGCAGTACGTTCAGAAACCTTTGTAAGCGATTTTAAGACCTTTTTCATGGTTATATGGCAGTTCATTGTGAATGCGTTCCAGTTGCTTCTTAAAGGCGGTCAGTGGGCTTCACAACTGGGAGATAAGATACCACAGCCAGTAGTGGCTACCATAGTGCATTATCTTCTTTTAATCGTCTTTGTGGGCGGTATTGCTATCGGTGTGGGCTTTCTTATCTTCCTTGGAGCAAGCAAGGTGTTTGAGTTCTACACAGAGGACTATGCGGACACCATGAGCCTTGCCGTATTCCTCATAAGCCTTGCGGTATCGGTGTACTTTGCAGAGCCTATAAGGGCGGTAATCCCTATCAATCTTCTTTTACTGCTGATACTGGTACATATCGTTTATGTGCTGATAAGGTGGTATGTAAAAGGGTGTATGAGGTCGAGAGGATACTACTGATTTTGACACCCCAGAAATGGGGTGTTATAATAGTCCAAAAAGGTAAAAAAAATATATTGATAATATAAGCCCCCTATAGCCCTTTAGGGCTAACAGTCATAGGGTAGCGGATATAAATAAATTATATGCAGAAAAGAGGTGTTTATTCATGGCAAGAAAGCCGACTGACAAGCAGTTGTTCAAGATGAAAAATGAATGGTTGGGGCAGTTTTACGAACAGGTCAAGCCGAAAGAGTTTTACAGAGCAGTATTCCCAGAGGGGAGCTTTGAGAGAGAGGGACACCCAGAAGATGAGAAATGCAATGGAGTCTTGACAGTCATAGAGGGGGAAAAGGCAAGGAACTGTATAGTCTTTGATGAGCTGAATATGGTTGATGAGGTCAAGGGCAAGGAGTTCGCTATCATGTCCCCAGTCGGCTATTCTGGACGAAATAGGACAGCCAAGAATGCAAGGTGGCTGTATGGGATAGCCATAGACCTTGACGGAGTGGAAATGGAGCAGATAAGGGATTTGTTCTACCAGATGAAGAATGAATTGTTGCCACAGTGTACCTACTGCGTGAATAGTGGGCATGGGCTACACCTTTACTATCTCTTTGAGAAGCCAGTGCCACTATACAGACATTTACAAGACCAGTTAAGGGAGTTCAAGTACGAGCTGACCGCCAAGATATGGAACAGATACACAAGTACCTATAAGGAGCGTGACCAAGTGCAGTATCAAGGCATATTTCAAGGCTTTCGTATGGTCGGAACACAGACGAAACTGGGAAAGCGGTATCTGGTAACAGCCTTTGAAACTGGAGAGCGTGTCACAGTCGAATATCTGAATGATTTTCTCATGGATAAAAGCAAGGCTGTGACCGATTTCAAGTATAAGTCAGATATGAGCCTTGCAGAAGCAAAGAAAAAGTACCCAGAATGGTATGAAAAACGGATTGTGAAGCAAGAAAAAAAAGGTAGGTGGCATATCAAGAGGGACTTATATGACTGGTGGCTTAGGAAGATACAGAGCGGAGAAGCGTCCGTAGGACATAGATACTGGTGTCTGTCGGTGCTTGCGTCCTATGGTATCAAGTGTGATATTCCAGAAGATGAAGTATTGACGGACGCTTTGGAACTGTTACCCATGCTTGACCTTATCAGTGATGATGAACACAACCGCTTTACCAAGCGTGATGTACTGGACGCTATGAATATGTATCAGGAAAACTATGTCACATACAGTAGAGCAGAAGTAGAGCGTGTCAGCGGTATATCCGTACCACCGAACAAGAGGAACGGAAGAAAGCAAGATAAACACTTACAAGGTGCAAGGGCTATTAGAGATATAAATAACGAGAATTGGAGAGAGGGGAACGGAAGAAAACCGAAGTCGGAAATTGTCGAAGAATGGAGAAAAGCACATCCAGACGGAAAGAAAGCCGACTGCATTCGTGATACTGGTCTATCGAAGCCGACAGTATATAAGTGGTGGAGCGTGGGCGAAGCCCTCTAAGGCATTTCCCCTTAATTACCCAAGAGCCATAAGAAAAAGAGTGTCAAGGGCAGTCGCAAGACTGTGCAGTTTACCCTTGATACTCTTTTTTGTTGGCTACAATGTCCGAGGGGAAAATGCTTGTCCGTCCGTTCCGTTACTTCCTCTACGGAGCATTGTCCATTCCAAAAAGAGAAAGTAAAGGGTTGTCTGCGACAATTTTTTTGACTGCTGCCATTCGCTGATCCGCAAGCGGAAGCTCATGGAAGCACTCAAAAAAACGAAGCCCTTGACTGTCTCTTTTTTCCATTCCCACAGCACCTAAGAGGAAGTAAGCTCCACTGTATTTCTGGCGAAATCCACGCACGAATATATCCGCTTGACAAGTGGCTATCACTATGCTATATTATGTGTAGCGGATATATTGCAAGTTCCCTAAAGTGATAGCCTAACGGCTACACTTTAGAACTTGTGAGGGTGGCAAAGCCCCCCTTCAATCCCCCTTTGAGTGACCGCAGATATGCGGTAAATTGTTGAGTGATAGCCAAGAAGAAAGAGAGGTAAAAGCATGAGTTGGGGCGAGGAACAGCAGAAAGAAATTGAGACAATCAGAGAGAGAAAAATCACAGTGAAATTGTCGGACGCAGATTGTGACCGACTGGCGAGAAAGTGTGGGAAGCATGGTCTGACAATCGGAGAGCTGATAGAGAATTTTGTCGGAGATTTGGTGGGCGGTACTTACTCCAATGGAAGTGATGAAAGAGATTATGCTGACCAGTGGTTCGAGCGTTGTTGGTTCGGAATGTTCCCAGAGCCTACACTGCTGAATCACTTATTGAATTTGGGTTATGAACCAGAGCATTATCTGGATATGTTGGAGAACGTAGAGACAATAAAATCCGACATTGAAATTACTAAACAGAACATAGCAGAGCCAAGTGATGAATGGAAAGACATTGTGTACCACAAGTATAATGATGATTTTACAAGCTATGAGTGTGTGCCTTGTTACAATAGTGTTGATGAATATATAGCAAGCGAAAAAGAAGATTTAGAAAGCTATAAGGCAGACTTAGAAGAAGCACTGGAAGAACTGAAAGACATGAGAGCGGACTGGAAGCCAGAGAAAGAGCCGAACATGAACGAGGAAATCGAACTCATTAAGAAGTGGGTAAAGGAAAGAGAGGACTTCATCAATGAATAGGACAAGACCGAAGCAGATAGTTATAAGAGTGTCAGAGGAAGAACTTGCACAGATAAAAGAAAAAGTAGAGCAGTCTGGAAAGAGCCAACAGCAATATATCATTGAAGCCCTCACACAGTCGAACATTGTCAATCTGGACGGACTGAAAGAGATATATCCAGAGCTGAAAAGGCAAGGCAACAATCTGAACCAGATAGCCAAGAAGCTGAATGAAAATGGATATGTGGACTATAAGCAAGAGCTTCCTAACACCATGAAAGAGGTGAGAGAAGTATGGCAGTTATTAAAGCAGTATCTTCAAAAGCAGGCATAGGGCAAGCACTGGACTATGTGACAAAAGAGGAAAAGACAGAGGATAAGCTTGTCAGCGGTCTGCACTGTGAACCAGATACAGTAAAGGACGAAATGCAAGCCACCAAGGAACTATGGGAGAAAACCGGGGGAAGGACATACAAGCACTTTGTCCAGAGCTACCATAAGGACGAGAAAATCACGCCGGAGCAGGCACACAGGAACGCCTTACAGCTTGCAGAGAATACGTCGGCATGGAAAGGGTTTGAGGTGCTTGTGGCTACCCATAAGGACAAAAAACATATCCATACGCACTTTATCGTCAATTCCGTCAATTTTGAGGACGGGCACAAGCTGCAGTGGAGCAGCGCCGACCTGCAGGAGCTGAAGGAGCGGTGCAACGCACAGAGCAGGGAGCAGGGGCTACACGTCTCAGAAAAGGGAAAGACCTTTGAAGGAGCGGAACGTGAGGAAACAGTGGCATGGAAAAAAGAGACGTACCAGCTTCTGAAGCAGGCGGAGCAGGGGAAAGTGAAAAGCTATGTCCAGGACATTGCCCTGGCAGTCCTGGACTGTAAGGAAACAGCGACCAGCCGGGAAAGCTTTATTCGGCTGATGAATGAAAGAGGGTACGGAGTGGACTGGCAGGACAGCCACAAATACATCACATATACCGACTTAGCAAGGAAGCAGGCAGGAGAAAAGGCTTGCAAAATTCGTAATAATAAGCTGGAAAAATACTACAACATGGGTTTTGGAAAGGAGGAACTGGAGCATGAGTTTGAGAGAAATGCACGAACAGCAGAAGTCAGAGCAGGCAAGTCCGAGAGAACGGATCCAAGAACTGAACCGTCAGAGCCGGACAGAGCTGGAGAACAGCCTGCTGAAGGAAGCCTTAGCTTTGTCGAGCGAGAGCTGCGAGGAATTGATGAAGCAGTCAAATCAAGGACAAGCAAGGGCAGAGCAGAACAGGCAGAGAGACGCCGAGCTGAGCAGGCAGCTCATCAGCGAGCTGAAGAAGCAAGTCGAGCAGTTAGAGAACAGCAACGAACTACTTCAGAACGCCATATCAGCCGGAATTGGGAGCCTGAGAGATGAGGTCAGAGAAAGTACCGTCCAAGAGGTAAAAAAGGCGTTACAGGCGAATATAGAGGCGGTACAGAAGGCAACAAAAGCTCTTGAAAAGCAGTCTGATACGCTTACAAGCGTAATGAAGCAGAAAGTCCGGGAGCTGGAGGAAAGCAAAAACAGCTTTTTCAGATATGAGGGCTTGAAGATATACCTGTTTTGGGGCGGTATGGTCTGTAATATTGGGACGTTTTTGATAGTGTTATATTATTTATTTGTCAAGTAAAGTTTTATAAAAATGTTATATATAATTAATGTTTTTTTGTTGAAAATATAGTATAGTAAAACAAAAAGGAGGGGATGCCAATGTACTTGTTGCTTTAGATGCTATAAAAATACATTGACATAGGAGGAAAATTAATGAGAAATATTCGCAGATCTGTAGCGTTAGCTTTGGCAGCAATAATGATGATGGCTATGAATATGGTTAGTTTTGCAGCAGATACAGCTCCTGCTGAAACCGAGGCGGTAGAATCGGTGACTCGTTCAACTAATGGAGAATCTGTTTTGCTGGATAAAGTATATTTTGCGTGTGATGGAAAAAACACAATTTCTTCTCGAGAACCTATTCCTGCTACAGCTTTAGATATTGAAAATAGAATTTTAGGAAGTATGGAGTATTTTTATGATGGTTTAGATTCATCTGGAAGACCGCAGTACACAGTTAAGGCATCTATGACGTCTAATCCATTAAAATTAAAATCCAGTAAACTTGTAACAAGAGCTGAAGGAGTAAATAGTTGGCATACAAATGAAGAAGATCATAATGGGTATACAGGAACTAATTCTCGAAGCTATGTATATACGACTCCGAATCCACCATCAAATCCATATTGTGAAGCAATATTAACCGCAACTGATGAGAAAGGTGACGAATACGCAGTATGGAAAGGAACTCTTCGTGATGCTAAGTAGAAAATACTGAAATATTGGTAAGAGTAGTGATGAAAATAAGAGGGAGTGAAGTGAGGATGAGATATTCTTAATTCACTCCCTTTTTTTAGAGGTCAAAAAGGTGCAATAAATTCATTGATAAGATAAGCGATAAGGGCGAGAGGGAGTGAGGTGTAGATATTGACACCAAAAAGGCACTCCCTTATACTT